>FTAI01001603.1_pt1 | contig 26254 bp, 23 predicted proteins | sample 1638941 | NCBI WGS metagenome assembly FTAI01 (sample SAMEA3914813, study PRJEB12502) | metagenome | biome: forest; material: soil | place: Canada | collected 2011-07-07 | depth 0.3 m | reverse complement strand
GTCGCGCCCGCGATCGTCACGTCCGCGATCGTCACGTCCGCGATCATTACGTCCCTGGTCGTAGCCCGAGCCTCGTCCCTGGTCGTAGCCCGAGCCTCGTCCCTGGTCGCGATTGTCGGGTTGGGCCAGCACGGGACTGGCGACGGCGATGGTTCCCGCGGCCAGCATCGCCAAGCTGAGGAATCTCATGACGCATCTCCTCCAATGGTCTTTTCGTGGCGCCGGCGTGGGGGTTCCACCATACGCCGACTCCATCCGACACCGATCAGCCGACACGCCCGAAAGTGAGTCAACCCTGAAACGATCCTGGTCCTTGTCTGCACGGCCAGGGCAACATTGAGGCGGGCGGTTCGAAGCCTTGCCGCGTGACAGCGCGGCCGATTTGCGTCGATATAAGCGAGGGCGTGCAGGTCTAAACAAAAATGGGTCCGGTCCTCGGCGACCGGCGGGGCGTTCCGTGGGTTTTAAGCGCGTACTTTCGATATCGCTGTTCCTGGCGGCCCTCCTGGCCGGTCTTGTCGGCCTTTTCGTCTACAATCATTCCGCTTCGCTTTCCGAAGCCCGGCGGATGGTGAACCACACCCACGAGGTGATCGAAAAGAACCAGCACCTCTTCCGGCTGATTGAAGACGCCGAAACCGGCGAGCGCGGCTATCTGCTCACCGAAGAGCCCACCTATCTCGAACCCTACGTGAAGGCGGCGGAGGAACTGGCCGGCGCGGAGGCGGGCCTCAAGGCGTTCGTCTCCGACGATCCAGGACAGGCGGAGCACGTCGAGGCGCTCGTCCGGGCCATCGATGAGCGCATGGCGTTCCTCCATGCCCGGGTCACGCAAGCCCGCGGGGGCGACGTGGACGGCGCCCGCGCCCAAATCCGCAATGGCGTCGGGCCCGTCGCCATGGGCCGCATCCGAGAGCTCAGCGACATCATCACCGCCTCGGAGAACAGGTTGCTGGCGCAGCGCACCGACATGGCCACGCGCGCCGAACGCCTGAGCCTCACGCTCGGCCTCGCCGTCGCGGCGCTCGCCCTCATCGGACTGGTGGGCGCGGTCTATGTCATGGGGCGCAACGCTCGCCGCCTGTCACAGGCGCTCGAGGGTGCTCAGTCCGCCCAGAGGGCGCTGGACGCCAGCGACGCCCTGGTCCGCGCCGTCTTCGCCAATACCCCGGACTATCTGCTGGTGCTGGAGATCCAGGGTGACGACCGGTTCGTGATCGCCGATGTCAACCCGGCCCTCGAGCGCGCCCTGCGCATCCAGGGCGACCAGGTCCGGGGGCGGGCGATCACCGATCTGCTGCCGGCCGCCGTGGCCAACACCATGGTGGCCCACTACCGCCGGGTCCGCGCCTCCGACAGGCCCATCCTCTCGCGCAATGTGATGCCGAACCTGCCGGACGGGCCCCGCACCTGGGAGTCGATCCTCGCCCCTGTGCGCAACAGCGACGGAGAGACCGACCGCATCATCGGCTCGATCCGGGACATCACCGATCGGGTCCAGGCCGAGGAGCGCCTGCGCGGGGCCCATCGGATGGAGGCTGTGGGCCAGCTCACCGGCGGCGTGGCGCACGACTTCAACAACCTGCTGCAGGTGATCCGGGGGAACCTGGAGCTCCTGGAGCCCGCGGTGGCCGGCCAGGAGGTCGCCGCGCGGAGGCTGCGCAACGCCCTGCATGGCGCAGACCGCGCCGCCCAGCTCACCCGCCAGCTCCTGGCCTTCGCCCGCCGCCAACCCCTGGAGCCCCAGGTCATCAACCTCTCGCGCCTGTTCGGCGACATGTCGGACCTGCTTCGCCGAACCCTGGGCGAAGGCATCGAGATCGAGACCATCATCGCCGGCGGCCTGTGGAACACGGTGGCCGACCCGGCCCAGGTGGAGAGCGCGGTGCTGAACCTGGCGATCAACGCCCGCGACGCCATGCCGGACGGAGGGCGGCTGACCATCGAGATCAGCAACGCCACCCTGGACGAGGCCTACACCCGCGACATCGACGAGCTTTCGGCCGGGCAATATGTGCTGATCGCCGTTTCCGACACCGGCGAGGGCATGCCGGCCGATGTCCGTGACAAGGCGTTCGAACCGTTCTTCACCACCAAGACCGAGGGCAAGGGAACGGGTCTGGGGCTCTCAATGGTCTATGGCTTCGTGCGCCAGTCCAACGGACATGTGCAGATCTATTCCGAGCCCGGCCAGGGCACGACGGTGAAGATTTACCTGCCACGGGCGCACCAGGTGGAGACCACGATCAGCACGGCCGCGCGAGCCTTGGGGGCCGGCGAGGGGCAGGTGATCCTGGTGGTCGAGGACGACGAAAACGTCCGCGCCGCCGCGACGGCCGCGCTCGAAGACATGGGCTATCGTTGCCGTGAAGCGGCCGACGCCGCCCAGGCGCTGGCCAGTCTTCAGCAGGATCCGGACGTGGACCTGATCTTCTCCGATGTGGTCATGCCTGGTCCGCTGAAGACACGGGATTTCGTCGCCAAGGTCGAGACCACCAAGCCCGGCCTGCCGATCCTCTTCACCTCCGGCTACACCGACAACGCCATCGTCCACCACGGCCGCCTCGACCCTGGCGTCGCCCTGATCTCCAAGCCCTACACGCGCGAGGACCTGGCCCGGAAAGTGGCCCAGATGCTGTCGCGCAAACCGGCGCGGGCCTGACGCGCCATTCTGCGAAGCCTGAACCCCTCGTCCTCCCACGTCCTGCGGACGCGGGCCCCTTCTCCCCCTCTGGGCTCCCCCTCGGGGTGAGGGGCTACGCCACCGCCCTCCCCGAGCCCCCTCACTCGATCTTCAGCCGCAGGAAGCCCATGCCGCTGACCGGCCCGCCGTAGGCCGCCTTGAGCGCCTGAGGCAGGGTGTAGCCGCTGACCAGGGCGCCGACGCCGACCTTCGCATGTCTCGACACCGGAAAGTCGCGGATCGCCCCCAGGCTGACCTTGCCCACGGAATGGACGCCCGGCGCCAGCTCGTTCTCCTGCACCCACTCGGCGCGGGTGAAGAAGGTCCAGCGTGTGTCCGGCTGCAGGGCGCTCTCCAGCAGCACGGCGCTCAAGGCTGGGCCGTGGGTCAGGGTCTTGTGGCCGAACGCCAGGGTGGTGGACCAGGATCCTTCGTCGAACACCCGGCGGGTGTAGATGGCGCTGGTCGAGACGCGGTTCTCGTTCACGTCCGGCTCCAGCTGCTCGGGACTGACGATGTGGGCCCAGCTGGCCTGCAGCGACCACTCCGGGGTCGGATTGTACGAGACCCGGGCCGAGGCGCTGTCGAGGTGCGGGCTCTCGACGTCGTACCGATGCTGGTCCGGCTCGCGGCCCCGGAAGCCGGAAGCCTCGACCTTCCAGGTGTCCCCCAGCAGGCCCACGGTCACGACGCCGAAGGTGATGTGGGTGGAGTCCAGCCAGTGGTGGCTGATCGGCGCCTCGGGGCTGTCGAGGCCGGACGCGCGGTGCATGAACGCCGGCGGTCCGAACGCCGGTTCCCCCGGCAGGCCGCCGTAGACATAGGCCCCCAGGTCCTTGCCGATCGGATGGCTGTAGCTGGCCGACAGCTCCATGAACAGATCGTGCGGGTGCTGACGATCGATCAGCGGCGTGGTCCCGTTCGCCGTCTCGCCGGTGGCCAGCAGCAGGGGGTAGCCGGCCGGCCCCATGAACGGATCGGGGCTCAGCATCGCGCGCAGACCCAGGGTCCCGCCACCCAGGGGCCGCTGGGCCATGCCCATGACCATGCCGGCCACAAGGGTCTTGTCGCCCCCGCGAGGCCCGCCCTGGCCGTCATGGACGAGGTTGAGCAGGGCGTGGCCCATGATCATCCAGTCGCCGGACGTCACCATCACCCCCCCATGCGGCGTGGAGTCGGGCTGCCAGCTTGTGCCCGAGGCGTCGCGCATCATCAGGTAGTCCCCGAACGGGCTCTCCATCGTCATGCCGCCTGGCGGGGCGGCGGCGTCGGACATGTCCATGCCGGGCATTGAACTCATGTCGTGGGCCGGCGACGGCGTGGGCGCCGCGCCGGCCGTAGGCGGATCCGCCGCCGCCGCGCGGCCAGCGAGGAATAGGGTCGTGGCGAGGCAGGCGGCGGCGGTCGCCCGCGTGCGTGAGATCGACATTCCGGGCCCCTCCCCCACCCGCACCTACCCCCCGTTGAGGTCGAGCCCAGGCGTGCTGGGCGCCGCGTCCGATCCTTCGTTCAGCGCCCTCTGCATCCAGACGATGTCCACCCAGCGGCCGTGCTTGTAGCCGAACGCCTTGCCGACGCCCGCCGGCTCGAAGCCCAGGGACCGGTGCAGGCCGATGGAGCCGGCGTTGCCGCTGTCGCCGATCACCGCCACCATCTGGCGAAGGCCCAGGCCCTCACACAGCCGGATCGCCTCGGCCACCAGCGCCTTGCCCACGCCTTTGCCGATGGCGGCCGGGGCGACATAGACGCTGTCCTCCACCGTGTACCGGTACGCCGCCCTCGGCCGGAACGGAGCGGCGTAGGCGAAGCCGATCACCACCCCACCCTCCTGCGCCACCAGGTAGGGCAGGCCCCGGGACAGCACGGCGGCGATGCGGCCGGCAATTTCCAGCGTCGACGGCGGCGTCTCCTCGAAGGTGCCAAAGCCGTGCAGCACATGGTGGCCGTAGATCCCGGCCACCGCCGCGGCGTCGGACTCAGTCGCTGGACGAACCTGCATCGGCGCCCCCTCCCTCGATGGCCCAGATGGCGAAGGCGTAGTCGAGCGCGATCTCCTTGAGGAACTCGAACCGCCCCGACGCGCCGCCATGGCCGGCCTCCATGTTGATCTTCAAGAGGATCGGCCGATCGCCGGTGGTCAGCTCGCGCAGGCGCGCGGTCCACTTCTGCGGCTCCCACCAGGTGACGCGCGGGTCCGACAGGCCGCCGGTGGCCAGGATCGCCGGATAGGCCTTGGCCTCGACGTTCTCATAGGGACTGTAGCTGGCGATGTAGTCGTAGGCCGCCGGGTCCTCCAGCGGATTGCCCCACTCCGGCCACTCCGGCGGGGTGAGCGGCAGGCTGGTGTCGCTCATGGTGTTGAGCACGTCCACAAAGGGCACCGCGGCGATGATCGCGCCCCAGAGGTCGGGCCGCATGTTGGTCACCGCACCCACCAACATCCCGCCGGCCGAGCCGCCATAGGCCGCGATCCGCCCTGCCGTCCCATAGCCCTTGTCCACCAGATGCTCGGCGCAGGCGATGAAGTCGGTGAAGGTGTTCCTCTTGGCGAACTTGCGCCCGTCCAGGAACCAGCCCCAGCCCTTGTCCGAGCCGCCGCGCACATGGGCGTTGGCCCAGATCCAGCCGCGGTTCACCAGACTGAGCGCCCGGATCGAGAAGCTCGGCTCCTGGGGGAAGCCATAGGCGCCGTAGCCGTAGAGCAGCAGCGGCGCTGACCCGTCCAGCTTGGCGCCCTTGAGCATCAGCACGGTGATCGGAACCTGCTGGCCGTCCGGCGCCGTGGCGTAGAGCCGCCGGGTCTCATAGAGGGCCGGATCATGGCCCGAGGGGATCTCCTGGGTCTTGCGCAGGGTCCGTTCGCGCGTGGCCAGGTCGTAGTCGAACCATTGCCGCGGCGTGGTCGGGGACTGATAGACGAAGCGCGTCTGGGCGGTATCGAACTCATAGCCGTCGTCCAGCGACAGGGCGTAGGCCTCTTCGTCGAAGTCGATCACGTGCTCGCCGCCGGCCTTGTCCATGACCACCAGGCGGTCCGACGCGTTCTCCCGCTCCAGCCGCACCAGATGATTGGCGTAGAGCGAGAACCCGGCCACCAGGCGCCCGGCCTTGTGGTCCACCAGCGCCGTCCAGGTGGACCTGGCCGGCAGCCGCGCCTGCGAGACCATCAGCTTGAAGTCGACCGCATCGCCGTCGTTGGTGCGGATCACCCAGCGGTCGCCCCAGTGGTCGATGCTGTAGCGGCGGTTCTCGTGGCGCGCCTCGACCACCGTTGGCGAGGCGGTGATGTCGTCCGAGGCGATGGCCAAGGCCTCGCTGATCTCGCGGTTCTCGGCGGTAATCAGCAGGAACTTGCGGTCCGAGGTCAGGCCCACGCCCAGGAACATGCCCTCGTCTTTTTCCTCATAGACCAGCACGTCCTGCCCGCCTCGGGCCGGACGACGGAAGACCTTGGCCGGCCGCGCATTCTCGTCCCGCCAGATCCAGAACAGCCACTGGCTGTCGGCCGAATAGGCGAAGGCCCCGTAGGCGCTCTCGATCGGCTCGCCCACCCGTTCGCCGGTGACGAGGTCCCGCGTCAGGATCTGGTAGTATTCCGAGCCCTGGGCGTCGACGGCCCAGGCGTAGAGGGCGTGGTCGGGGCTGTGCGCCGCCGCGCCGACCTCATAGTAGGCGTGGCCCTGCGACTCGGCTTCCTCGTCCAGCAGCACCGCCTCTTGCCCACCCCCCCGCGGACGGCGCACGTGCTTGGGGTGCTGGGCGCCCAGCTCGAAGCGGCTGAAATAGTCCCAGGCGCCGTCGGGGGTGGGGATCGAGGAGTCGTCCTCCTTGATGCGGCCTTTCATCTCCTCGAACAGCGTCGCCTGCAGGCCCTCGGTCCCGGCCAGAATGGCCTTCAGATAGGCGTTCTCCGCCACCAGGTGCTCGCGGATATCGGCGCGCACCGCCCCCGGATCGCGCAGCACCGCCTGCCAGTTGTCGTCCTTCATCCAGGCGTAGTCGTCGATCCGGACTCGCCCCAGCTGCAGGGTGCGCTTGGGATCCTTGCGGGCGGCGGGGGGGACGGGTCTGGCCATGGCGGCTACATGCGGCCTTGGCTCCCTTCGCGCAATATCACGCTGACGGGCGCAGGGGCCGATTGGCGGCGGCGCGGCGGTCGCGGAAGGCGGCGATCCGTTCGAGCTTTTCCCGGTAGTTCCAGATCATGTGGTCATCCACCACGAACACCCCCTCGCCCATCAGCGAAACGGCGAAGGCGAAGATATCAACGCCGATGCGGATCACGGGGTTGCGGTCGCGGCGCAGCGCCGCCCTGCCCTCTTGCGCCGGGACGAGAAGGCGAGGATCGCCGCTGTGCTGATAGCCCCAGGGCGTCTCCAGCGGCACGCCCGGCACGATGTCCCAGTTGTTGATCCCGCGGTAGTGTGGACACTTCACCACCCGGTCGAACGCCGCGGTCCCCACGCGCGGCGAGCCGTAGGTATAGCAGGCCGCCAGGGTGTCGCGCTCCAGGATGGCCGAAGCAATCTGGGCCAGGGCGCCGCCCAGGGAATGGCCGGTGATGTAGAGGCCCCTGTCCGCTGGAATAGCCGTGTTCACGGCCGTTGCGATAGCGTCGCCGCAGACCTCATAGGCGTGCAGGAACCCCTCATGCACGTACACCTCCGGCGCCGCGCCCCGCTCCAGCCTGCGCCGGCCCCGGTTGAGCGGAACGTTGGAGTGAAAGACCTTGCGGCCGATCCTGGCGTTGGTCTCCCAGTCGCGCAGATCCGTCGTGCCGCGGAACGCCAGCACGGAGAACTGGTCCGGCCGGGTCGCCAGATAGGCCTGGGTGTCGTCGGAATTGAAGGTGGCGAGGAGTTGGAAACTGCCCGCGCCCAGGAGCCCGCGAAGTTGGCGGCGGCCGCTGACTTCCTCCGGCGCGCCGGACGCCGCGTCGGCCGCCACGACCACACCGGTCTCGAAAGGAACATAGGCCAGCTGGCTGAAGGCGGCCATCAATGCCGCCGTGCGATCCGAATAGGCCGCCCTCCAGGTCGGCGCGGCCGCGGCGCTCTGCGGGCTGAGGACTGGCGGATCCCTGGGACTGTTCATCGGCGCTCACCCCTGGCGGGAACTTAGCATGGCGACGCGTTCACGGCGAGGTAGCTGGGCCTTGCGGGCGGTCGCCATCCGCCCGATGGTCCGCGCGTCAAAAGTGGGAGTTTCGGGCGTGTTCAGTCGACGAAATGTGGTGCTGAGCGGTGCGGCGGCCGCGGTTCTGACGCCGGTCCTGCGTCCGGGGGCGGCGCGGGCGGAGGCCTCGGCGGAAGGGGCCGGGCTGTCGGCCATGCTGGACGCCTTCTTCCAGGAAGGCCTGCACCAGAACCCGGAAAACGCCACCAACCTCGGCCTGGACACCGGCGCGAACGCCGAGCTGAAGTCCCGCCTGCGCGACGATTCCGCCGCCGGGATCGCCCGGTCCAAGGCCCTGACCGCGGACCAGTTGCGCCGGCTGCAGACCCTGGACAGAGCCTCCCTGAACGCGTCGGAAAAGGTCAGCTACGACACCGTCCTCTACACGCGTCAGACCGCCGCCGCGATCAACGCCTTCGACTATGGTGGCGCCGCCTATGGCCCCACGCCCTATGTGATCAGCCAGCAGTCGGGCGCCTACCAGTCCGTGCCCGACTTCCTGGACACCAAGCACCGCATCGAGACCGCAGCCGACGCCGACGCCTACCTGGCCCGCCTCGAAGCCTTCGCCGTGCAGCTGGACCAGCAGACGCAGCGCCAGAGGCACGACGCCGCCGTGGGTGTGGCGCCGCCGGACTTCCTGATCGACACCACCCTCATCCAGATGACAGCCCTGCAAAAGCCGGCGGAACAGAGCCTGCTGGTCAGGTCGATCGCCAGGAGAGCCGCCGCCAAGGGACTTGGCGACCACTACGCCAAGGACGCCGCGGCCATCTACGATACGAAGATCACCCCCGCCCTCGCCCGCCAACTGGCCCAGACCCAGGGCCTTCGCGCCCATGCCCGCCACGACGCCGGCATCTGGCCGCTGAAGGACGGGCCGGCCTTCTACGCCGCCGCCCTGAAGTCCAACACCACCACCAGCCTCACCCCCGAGGAGGTGCACAAGCTTGGTCTGGACCAGGCCCAGGAAATCAGCGCCCGCCTCGACGGCCTGCTCAAGGCCCAGGGCCTGACCCAGGGCACGGTCGGCCAGCGCATCCAGGCGCTCTACAAGGACCCGGCCTCCTTCTTCCCCAACACCGACGAGGGCAAGGCCGCCGCCATCGCCTATTGCAACGCCCGCCTGGACGCCATCAGGCCGCGCCTGCCCAGGGCGTTCAAGCGTTTGCCCCCCTACGCCTTCGAGGTGCGCCGCGTGCCGCCCGCCACCGAGGCCGGCGCCGCCAGCGCCTTCAGCCAGGGACCGGCCCTCGACGGCTCGCGTCCGGGCCTGGTCTATTTCAACCTGCGCGACACGGCCGAGTGGCCCAAGTGGAGCCTGCCCACCACCGTCTTCCACGAGGGCCTGCCCGGCCACCAGCTGGAGGGCGGGCTGGCGCTCTCCAACAAGGACCTGCCGCTGATCCGCAAGACCCTGGGCTTCGCCGGCTACGCCGAGGGCTGGGCGCTCTACGCCGAACAGCTCTCCGACGAGCTGGGGATGTATGACGACGATCCCCTGGGCCGGATCGGCTACCTGCGCTTCCAGCTCTTTCGCGCGGGTCGCTGCGTGGTCGACACGGGCCTGCATCACCTCAGATGGAGCCGCGAACAGGCGGTGCAGTACTTCGTGGACCTGGACGGCGATGCGCCCGGCTTCGCCACGCGGGAGGTGGAGCGCTACTGCGCCAACCCCGGCCAGGCCTGCTCCTACAAGCTGGGTCACACAGTCTTCACCCGCGCCAGGGCCCGCGCCCAGGCGGCGCTCGGCGCACGCTACGATATCAAGGATTTCCACGAAGCAGGCCTGGGTTGTGGGCGCGTGCCTCTGGACGTCCTCGACGGCGTCATCGACGCCTGGATCGCCACTTCAAAAGCCTGAACAGTGCTAGGATGCGGCCTTGCCCAAGAGGCCTTGTCGGCGCAAAGATGACGGGGCCGTCAACTATGTAGGTGCGGCCACGAACGCGTTCGGGAGAAGCGACTATGGATGACGCAGGCAACGATATCCGCCGGGCCGCGCGCGAACGCGCCTATTCCATGCCCCTCGAAGACATCAAGCCGGCAGATCCGGAGCTGTTCCGCTCCGACACCCTGTGGCCCTACTTCGAACGCCTGCGCAAGGAGGACCCCGTCCACCTGGCCGTGGACGACGAGTTCGGTCCCTATTGGTCGGTGACCAAGTACAACGACATCATGGCGGTGGACACCAACCACCAAGTGTTCTCCTCCGAACACTCCATCACCATCGGCGACCAGGACGAAGACTTCCAGCTGCCGATGTTCATCGCCATGGACCCGCCCAAGCACGACGCCCAGCGCAAGACGGTCAGCCCCATCGTCAGCCCGCATAACCTGATGAACCTCGAACCGATCATTCGCACCCGCGCGGCGGAGATCCTGGACGAGCTGGACATCGGCGAGGAATTCAACTGGGTCGACAAGGTCAGCATCGAGCTGACAACCATGACCCTGGCCACCCTGTTCGACTTCCCCTGGGAAGACCGCCGCAAGCTGACCCGCTGGTCGGACGTGGCCACCGCCAGCACCGACAGCGGCATCATCGAGTCCGAGGACCAACGCCGCGCCGAACTGTTCGAGTGCGTGGACTACTTCCTCAAGCTCTGGGAGCAGCGGATCAACGCCCCGCCCCAGAACGACCTGATCTCCATGCTGGCGCACGGCGAGTCCACGAAAAACATGGACCGCATGGAGTACCTGGGGAACCTGATCCTGCTGATCGTGGGCGGCAACGACACCACCCGCAACACCATCTCCGGCAGCATCCTGGCCCTGAACCAGAACCCTGACCAGTTCGCCAAGCTGCGCGCCAACCCCGGCCTGATCCCCAACATGGTCTCCGAGACCATCCGCTGGCAGACGCCGCTGGCCTACATGCGCCGCACCGCCGTCCAGGACTTCGAGCTGAACGGCAAGACCATCCGAAAGGGCGAGAAGGTCCTGATGTGGTACGTCTCGGGCAACCGGGACGAGGAAGTGATCCCCGAGCCCAACCGCTACAATATCGAGCGCGAGCGGGCCCGCCACCACCTCTCCTTCGGCTTCGGCATCCACCGCTGCGTCGGCAACCGCCTGGCCGAACTGCAGCTCAAGGTGATCTGGGAAGAGATCCTCAAGCGCTTCCCCACCATCGAGGTCACCGGCGAACCCCGCCGCGTCTACTCCAGCTTCGTGAAGGGCTACGAATACCTGCCGGTCCGCATCCCAACCCGCAACAAGGTCTAGGTTCTGCGGACATTCACGCCACCCCACACATGCGTCATCCTCGGGCGACCGCGCCGAGGACTGGTTGTGGGGGAGGTGACGCAGTCCGGCTCCCGCCACAACGGCGCAGTCAAACACCGCCTACCGGGCGATGTCCGGGGTCGCGCCCGCCGCGACCTTCACGCCGTCCGGTTCCATCAGCATCTGCTTGAGGGCCAGGCGGCGGACCTTGTCCGACGGCTTGGATCAGGTCGAGGCTATGCAAAGCTTGGACGCACCCATCACTGACGGCGCGGAGTGGCCGGTCTGCGCGGCGATATTGACCGCGACCGCGTCCCAAGTCAGTCGGCTTCTCGACCCTGCCAGACCTCGTCGACGATGCCCCAGGCCTTGGCCTCCTGCGCGCTCATGAAGTTGTCACGGTCCAGGGCGGCCTCGACCTCGTCGTAGGTGCGGCCGCAGTGCTTGGCGTAGAGGGTGTTGATCTGGCGCTTGGTCTTGATCATGTCCTCGGCGTGCCGCTCGATGTCCGAGGCCTTGCCCTGGAAGCCGCCCGACGGCTGGTGCAGCATGATGCGCGTGTTCGGCAGGGCGATGCGGCGGCCGGGCTCGCCGGCCATCAGCAGGAAGCTGCCCATGGAGGCCGCGAACCCCATGCACATCGTCGACACCGGGCTCTTGATGTACTGCATGGTGTCATAGATCGCCATGCCGGCGGTCACCGACCCGCCAGGCGAGTTGATGTAGAGCGAGATCTCCTTCTTGGGGTTCTCGGACTCCAGATAGAGCAGTTGGGCGCAGACCAGCGCCGACATGCCGTCCTCGACCTCGCCGTTCACGAAGATGATCCGTTCGCGCAGCAGCCGCGAGAAGATGTCGAAGGCCCGCTCGCCGCGGCTCGACTCCTCCACCACCATGGGGACCAGATGCATCGTCATGCCGCGCATTTGAGGCTCCAGGCCGGGCTGTTGCTGTTCGCCGGCAGCGGTTGGCGCACGCCCAGGCCCCCATGGATCACGGTCAGATGCGTGCCGGCCGGACTTGGCCGCAGCACGAAGGTCACCTCAGAGTTCAGCGGCGGATCGCCGGCGGCGTCGCGCCAGGCATAGCGGACCACATTCGGCGGATCGGCCTCCACCAGCGCCCGGCTCACGTCCGGCCCCTCCGGCAGCCAGGCCGACAGCAGGTCCGGCTGGGTCAGCGCCCGCCAGACCTGTTCCGGCGGATGATCCAGGTCGGTCTCGAACGTCAGCTCATCCGAACTCATTGGTCCATCCCCTTGAGCACGCCCTTCAGCGCCTCGATCCGCGGCGGCCAGAAGGCGCGATAGCGTTCCACCCAGTCGGTCAACGGCGCCAGGCCCTCTAGGCGGGCGCGGTAGTAGGCGTTGCGCCCCTGGCGCCGCTCCTCCACCAGCCCGGCCCCACGCAGCGCCGACAGGTGCTGGGAGATCGCCGGCTGTGAGACCTCGAACCCGGCCTTCAGCTCCGAGACCGTCATCTCCGATCCGGCAAGCCGCTCGAACACCGCGCGGCGCGTCGGATCAGCCAGGGTGCGAAACAGCTCCGCGTGGGTCATGCCGATTACATAAGTCCATACTTATGATTTCCGCAAGTCCGAAGTTCGCCCCCTCGCTCTGTCATTCCGGAAGGGCGCGCAGCGGCTTATCCAGGACCGCTGCAAGCGCCGATGCTGCGAACGCCGGCAACCGCGGCGGTCCTGGACCTGCGCGGCTTCGCCGCTCCGTCCCGCATGACAGGGGCGATAGATCACCCCCGCGTCCGCTCCACGGCCGCGCGCACCAGGGCCAGGCGGTCGTTGCCGAAGTACATGTCGGCGCCGTTCACGAAGATGGTGGGCGAACCGAAGCCGCCGCGCGCCATCACCTCGTCGGTGTTGGCCTTCAGCTTGTCCTTGATCGCCGGCTGGGCGATGGCGTCCAGAAGCCAGGCCGGATCGACCCCGGCCCGCGCGCACAGGTCGCCGATCACTGCGTCCTGCGAGATGTCGCGATCCTCGCCCCAATAGGCCTCGAACGCCGCCCTGGCGAAGGAGACCAGCTCGCCGCCCGCCTCCAGGGCGATGCAGCCGCGCATGACCTTGACGCTGTTCACGGGGAACACGCTGGGCGGCATCTTGATCTTCAGCCCCGCCGCGCCCGCCCAGTCCTGCAGGTCCTTGAGCATGTAGCGCGCCTTGGCCGGCACCGGCGTGCGGCGGCTCTCATAGACGCTGGGATTGATGCTGTTGAAGATGCCGCCCACCAGGATCGGCCGCCAGGTGACCCTCGCCCCCAGCTCCGCCGCCATCGGCTGCAGATTCTCGAACGCCAGGTAGGTCCAGGGGCTGGAGCAGTCGAAGAAGACCTCGATCATCGCTTGGCGCGCCTCTCTCGTTGGGGTCCTATTGATCTCAAGATCCGGCGAGGCCGCAAGGAGGAATGGCGATGCGTTTCGGCGTCTTCTACGAGCTTCAGCTGCCCAAGCCCTGGCTGCCTGGCGACGAAGAGCGGCTCTTCCACCAGGCCCTCGAGCAGGTCGTCCTGGCCGACAAGCTAGGCTACGACTACGCCTGGGAGGTGGAGCACCACTTCCTGGAGGAATACTCCCACGCCTCCGCGCCGGAAGTGTTCCTGGCCGCCGCCGCGGCGCTCACCAAGAACATTCGCATCGGCCACGGCATCCGCCAGGTGATCCCCAACTACAACCACCCCGCCCGCACCGCCGAGGGCCTGGCCACCCTGGACATCATCTCCAGGGGCCGCCTGCAGTTCGGCATCGGCGAGGGCGCCACCCGCCTGGAGCTCGGCGGCTTCCACATCCCGGCCAAGGAAAAGCGGGCCATGTGCCTGGAGGCGGCCGAGCAGATCGCCAACATGATGGTCCTGGACCCCTACCCGGGCTTCGAAGGCCACAGCTTCTCCATGCCCTGCCGCAATGTCGTGCCCAAGCCCGTGCAGAAGCCCCACCCGCCCATGTGGATGGCCTGCACCAACCGCGACACCATCAAGATCGCCGCCTCCAAGGGCGTCGGCGCCCTGGCCTTCTCCTTCGTGGACCCGGCGGAGGCCCGCAACTGGGCCCAGATCTACTACGACATCATCAAGTCCGATCAGTGCGTGCCCGTCGGCCACGCGGTGAACGCCAACCTGGCCATGGTCTCCAACTTCTCGGTCCACCGCGACCGGGCCGAAGCCATCCGCCGGGGCCAGGAGGGCTTCGAGTTCTTCAGCTACGCGGTCAACGCCCTGGTGGCGCACGACGTCCTGCCCGGCCGCTCGACCCTGTTCGCCGACTTCCAGAGGGCCCGGGGCGACCGCGACCAGGAACTGATCGCCGCCCTGCGAATGACCGAGCGCAACGCCAGCGGCATCGGCACCCCCGACGACATCGCCGACCACATAACCGCCTTCCAGGAGGCCGGCGTGGACCAGGTGATCTTCCTGCAGCAGTGCGGCCGCAACAAGCACGAGCACATCTGCGAAGCCCTGGAGCTCTTCGCCGCCGAGGTCATGCCCGCCTTCTCCGCCGACGCCGTGCAGCGCGAAGCCCGAAAGGCCGCCGAACTGGCCCCCTACATCGGAGCCGCCCTGGCGCGGAAGACCTGGATGGCGCCCATGGCCGACGACCAGATCCCGGTGGTGAAAGCCTCCGTCGTGCGCGCGCAGATCAATGAAACAGCGGCATAGACTCTCCCTCCCCGCTTGTCCCCCGGCCCTGCCTTGAGCCAAGGTGCCCCCTTCCGAGGCGGGGACGGCCAATGACGGAACTGGCGATCGACACTGGCGCCGACCTGACGCCCGCAGCGGACTCCGCGCCCGTCAAGCGCAAGCACGTCGTGGCCGCCGTCGCCGGCAACGCCCTCGAGTTCTACGACTTCGTCACCTACACATTCTTCGCCGTCCAGATCGGACAGGCCTTCTTCCCCGGCCATTCCGACTTCGCCCGCCTGATGCTGTCGCTGCTGACCTTCGGCGTCGGCTTCCTCACCCGGCCCATCGGCGCCATCGTCATCGGCCGCTACGGCGACCGCGCAGGGCGGCGGCCGGCCATGATGCTGAGCTTCGGCCTCATGGGCGCGGCGATCCTGGGGCTGGCGCTGACCCCCGGCTACGCCGTCATCGGCCCGGCGGCGCCGATCCTGGTGGTCAGCTGGCGCCTGATCCAGGGCTTCGCCCTCGGTGGCGAGGTCGGCCCGACCACCGCCTACCTCATCGAAGCCGCGCCCCCCGGCCGCCGCGGCCTCTACGGCTCGCTGCAGATCGCCAGCCAGGGCTTCTCGTCCTTGATCGGCGGCCTGACCGGCGTGGCCATCACCGCCACCCTGGGCGAGGCGGCCCTGAACGCCTGGGGCTGGCGCATCGCCTTCCTGATCGGCGCGCTGATGCTTCCCTACGGCTTCTACCTGCGCCAGGCTCTCCCCGAGACGCGCCACCGCCCCGAGCCGGCCACCCAGGCGCAACCCCCGCGCCCCGACCTCGCCAGCCACTGGCGGATCATCGCCGTGGGCCTGGCGCTGGTCGCCAACGGCACCATCGCCACCTACGTCTTCAACAACATGACCACCTATGCGGCCACGACGCTGAAGCTGCCGCCTGGCGTCTCCCTGGCCGCCTCGATCGTGGTCGGCTGCACCCTGCTGGTGTTCGGCGTCCTGGCGGGCCTGGCCTCGGACCGGTTCGGCCGCAAGGCGCTGATCCTCTGGCCCCGCGTCGCCCTGATGGTCCTGATCGTGCCGGCCTTCTGGCTGATCGTCCGCAACCACGACGCCGCGACCCTGCTCACCGTCACCGGCGTGATGAGCACGCTCAGCGTCATCAGCGGCGCGGTGTCGATGACGGCGATCGTCGAGTCCCTGCGCAAGGAAGTCCGCAGCCTGGTGTTCGCCACCGTCTATTCCACCTCGGTCGCCATCTTCGGCGGCACCACCCAGCCGATGATCACCTGGCTGATCCACGCCACCGGCAGCCCCCTGGCGCCGGCCTGGTACCTGATGGGCGCCTGCGTCGTCGGCGTCACCGCCACGCTGTTCCTCGTGGAGAGCGCCCCGGCCGCCGAGACGGCGAAGCGGGGAACCCCCTCCGTAGGGCTGGGGTGAAGGGTTACGCGCTCTGCAACCGAGCACTACCCCCCTCCCAACACTGCCCGCCGCCGAGCGAGGCTCGCCGCCGGCCATAGCCGATTCATGTCGTAGTAGACCTTCACCGCCGGCACATCATTCGGCAGCCCCACCCATGGCTGTTTCGAGCGCGTGAAGATGTGCACGTCCGGGGCCAGGGCGGAGGGGTCTTCCAGCGTTCCGACCCGCACGAACCGCAGCCCTGGCCGCCCCCCGTAGTCGCTCCACATCGCCGTCTGGCAGTCGGGGCAGCGATAGATGTCGTGCGGTCGGCCGCTGTCGGTGGGCACGGCCACGGGCGCCGGCTCGCCCTGCAGCACCACGATCCGGTCCGTCTCGATCAGGGCGTTCAGCACGAAGGCGCCGCCGGTCTGCCTCTGGCAGTCCAGGCAATGGCAGCAATGCACGAACATCGGCCCCGAGCTTAGCGCATAGCGCACCGCCCCGCAGGCGCATCGGCCCTGCAACCCTTCGGCCATGTCATGCTCCCGTTCGGCTCCGATCCTACGCCCCGGTGTGACAGTCCGTGTCAGTGGCCGCGCCATTCCCGCAGGATTTCACTGTGCCCCCGGTCACAGCCGCAGGCGCGCAACCCCGCCATCCTCCTGATGCATCGCACGAGCGATCAACTCAGGAGATCCCACCATGTCGCATTCCATCATTTCCGCCGTGGCGATCTGCGCGGTCTTCGCCATCACCGCACCGGCCATGGCATCTTCGGCCTCGGGGTCCGACGACACCGGCCGAGCCACCAGGGTGCTCCCCTACACATCCGCCGACCTGTACAGCGTCGCGGGCGCCAGGCGGTTGGCCTCCCGCATCAAATTCGCGGCGGCCTCGGTTTGCGCCAGCAGCGACCCGCTGCTGGACATGGATGACGGCCTGACGACCTGCCGCAAGGAGGCTATCGACCGCGCCCTGGCCACACTGAACGCGCCGCTCGTAGCCCAGGCCCTCGGCCGCTCGCTGCTGTCGTCCATGGCCCAGCGCTGAGTCTCTCAGCGCCGGCGAACCTTCTCAATCAGCGCGCTCAAGGCATCCGCCTCCAGCAGGCGGACGCCCGCGGCCGTGACGTCGACCCAGCCTTTGGCGGCCCAGGCGCGGAGCTTGCGATTGACCTTCTCGCGCGAGGCGCCGAGGCGGCGCGCCATCTCGGTCTGGGTCAGGGGGACCAGGCCGCGGGCCCGAGTCTCCTGGATGAGCAGGCGGGCCAGCCGGCCGCCTAGGTCGAGGACGCTCAAGGCCTCCAGCACGGCGTTGGCGGCGCGCAAACGCACGCTGAGTTCGGCTACCAGGGCCATGGCCGCCGTCGGCCCGGCTCCGCCGCATCGTTCGAAGATCGTCCCTCCCCTACAGCGTATCCTTCGCCGCCCCCGGCGGCAGGCCGCAGCCTACCCCCCTGGCCTGGGTGGCGGTGATCTGGTCGGTGTGGGTCAGGGATTCGTGCAGGACCTTGCGCTGCCAGTCGTAGAGGGTGTCGCCGCTCTTGCCGATGGCGGCTTCCTGGGCCGCGCACTGGGCCAGCGCCGCCTCGCCGGCGTGGGCGATGTCGCCGCCGCCCTTGGCCAGGGCGAAGGCCGCCTTGCGCACGCAGATCGACGCCGCCTCCTTCTCCGCGGCAAAGGTTCCGGCCGCCGCCTTGGCAGTGAAATCGGGCGCCTTGCAGCTATCCTCCGGCGGCGCGGCCCTGGCGCAGCCCACCAGAACCACGGCCGTCGCCGCCAGGGTCAAGCACCTGAACATCCGCTCCCCCGATACGATCTGGACGTCTAAATTCCAGATTGCGCGAATGGGGAATGCTCGGCCGATTCTGTCAATTGGCCCGGGTCACCCGCAGCGTCGCCGCCAGGCCCTCGTACTGCCGTTCCAGGTCCTTCAGGCCCAGCGTCCCGTACAGGACCGCCAGGTTGTGCGCCGGCATGTGGCTGCCGCGGCCGGCGACGGCGCCGTCGAGGTCGGAGCCTTCGCCGATCTCCAGGCACTTCTTCCAGGCGAACTCGGCCAGGGGCAGGAACTCCTTCAGCGCCTGGTCCGGGTTGCGTCCCGCCCAGGCCAGATAGAGGTCGCCCATGGCGAAGAAGTAATCGGGCGAGGCCTGCCAGTTGGGAAACTCGGCGTCGACCAGGGCCAGGGCGTCGTCGAACCGTTCGGCCGTCTTGAAGGCGGTGATGGCGCGCACCACCAGCGCATGCCGGAACGGCTCGTCCGGCGCGGTCAGGCGCAGGGCCTCGGCGAAGCAGTGGGCGGCCTGCGGCGGTCGCTCCCGGACCTGGTATTCCTTGCCCAGCTGAAACCACAGGTAGGCGTCCAGCGGCCTGGCCTCCAGCTCGGCCAGCAGCAGGGTCTCGTTGCGAGCGCCCTTGCGCGCGAGGTTCTGGGGCCGGTAGCCGTCGTGACCGATGACCAGCGGCAGGCGGACCTGGCGCAGGGGTGAGACCGGCTGCTCGTGGATCCGCCCCTCGTAGCGCACGCCGACGGGCAGCACCCGGGCGATCCAGGACCGCGCGGAGGCGCCCTGCGCCCCCTCGCTCATCTCGCTGGCGACCTGGACCATTCCCAGGAAGTCGCCGCCGCCGGGGCCGAGCGTATCGGATCCCAGAGCCTGCTCCCCGCCCGCCAGCCATTCGTCGGCGTCGAGGATAAGGTTCCAGGCGGCGTCGGAGTGGCTGAGCGCAGCGTTGCGGGCGGCGGCGAAATCGTCGCGCCAGGCGAAGTCGAACACTTCCGCCCCTGCCGCCTCGGCCAGGGTCTGCGTGTCGTCCGCCGAGCCGGTGTCCAGCACGATCATCCGGTCCACGTGCGCCCGGGCGCTCTCCAGCGCGCGGGCGATTGAGCGCGCTTCGTCGCGAGCGATCATCACCAGGGCGAGGCGGGTCACGGCAGGGTCCATTCCGGCTGAGCCGCGAGCATCGCCCGGCGCTCTTAAGGAAGCGCTAACCATGCTTCGTGGGCGGTCGACAGGGGGGCGCCGCCGGACTATCGGGGGCGCGTCGATGGCGATGGAGTGCTGGATGAAGAGCCGGTGGGACGAGGCGGACGCGGCGGCGGCGGTGGCGCGCTATGGCGCCCAGGGCGTCGGCGAGGACCTGGCGCTGCGCACCTATTCGGCCCGGCTGCTGGGCGGCGACCCGACCCTGGTCCTGCACGGCGGCGGCAACACCTCGGTCAAGACCACGGCGCGCGACCTGTTCGGCGATCCGGTCGACGTCATCTGCGTCAAGGGCAGCGGTTGGGACCTGGGCGCCATCGAACCGCCCGGCCACCCCGCCGTGCGCCTGGAGCCCCTGCGCCGCCTGCGCGCCCTGGAGCGCCTGTCCGACGAGGACATGGTCAACGCCCAGCGCCAGAACCTGCTCGATTCCGCCGCCCCCAACCCCTCGGTGGAGACCCTGCTGCACGCCTTCATGGGCGCCAAGTTCATCGACCACACCCATTCGGTGGACGTCCTGGCCATCGCCGACCAGCCGGACGCCGCCGAACTGGCGCGGACGATCTGGGGCGGCAAGGTCGCCCTGGTCCCCTATGTCATGCCCGGTTTCGCGCTGGCCAAGCTGGCCGCCGAGATCCTGGAGGCCAACCCCGGCGTCGAGGGCTTGGTGCTGCTCAAGCACGGCGTCTTCTCCTTCGGCGACACGGCCCGCGAAAGCTACGAGCGGATGATCGCCCTGGTCAGCGCCGCGCAGGCCTACCTGGCCCGGGCCGGCAGGGCCCGCGCCCCGGCGCTGGCGCCGGGGCCCAGGCTGGCGCTGACCGCGTCCCAAGCCCTGCCGATCTTCCGCGGCGCCCTGGCCCGAGCCGCCGGCGCCGCTTGGCCGGCGCGCTGGATCGCCGACCTGCGCGCCGACGAGACCGTCATGACTTTGGCGGCCGATGCGCGTCTGGCCGACTGGGCCGGCCGCGGCGTCGCCACGCCCGACCACGTCATCCGCACCAAGCGTCACCCCCTGGTCCTGCCGGCGCCGACCACCGATGCGAAGGCCTGGGGCGAGGCGACGGACGCGGCGCTGGCGCGCTACATCCAGGACTACCTGGCCTATTTCGAGGGCAACAACCGCGCTGTCGGCGGCGTCAAGAAGCAGCTCGATCCCCTCCCCCGCGTCGCCGTGATCCCGGGTCTGGGCCTCATCGGCCTGGGCAAGACCAGCGCCGAGGCGGCGGTCACCGCCGACGTCGCCCAGTCCTGGGCCGACACCCTGGTGAAGGCCGAGTCCATCGGCCGCTTCGAGCCCGTCGACGAGGCCCAGACCTTCGAGATGGAGTACTGGTCCCTCGAACAGGCCAAGCTCGGCAAGGCCGCCGAAAAGCGTCTGGAACGCCACGTGGTCGTGGTCACCGGCGGGGCCGGCGCCATCGGCGCCGCCACGGCCGCCGCCTTCGCCGCCGAGGGCGCCGAGGTGGCCGTGCTGGACCTCGACGTCAGCGGCGTCCAGGCCGGCAAGCGCGTCCTGGCCGTCGCCTGCGACGTCACCGATCCGGCCTCCGTCGCAGCGGCGTTCGACGCGGTCTGCGTTCGGTTCGGCGGGATCGACATCGTCGTCTCCAACGCCGGCGCCGCCACCACCGGCATGATCGCCGACATGGACGACGCCACCCTGCGCGCCAGCTTCGAGCTCAACTTCTTCGGCCACCAGTCCGTGGCCCAGAAGGCCGTCGCGGTGATGAAGGCCCAAGGCCTCGGCGGCGCCCTGCTGTTCAACGTCTCCAAGCAGGCGATCAACCCCGGCCCCGACTTCGGCGCCTACGGGACTTCCAAGGCCGCCCTACTGGCCCTGGTCCGCCAATACGCCCTGGAACACGGCGCCGACGGCATCCGCGCCAACGCCCTCAACCCCGACCGCATCCGCTCGGGCCTGCTCACCGACCGGATGATCGCCTCCCGCGCCGGCTCCCGCGGCCTCAGCGAAGCCGACTACATGGCCGGCAACCTGCTGCACGCCGAGGTCACCGCCCAGGACGTGGCCCAGGCCTTCGTCTTCACGGCGCTGATGACCAGGACCACCGGCGCGGTGATCACCGTCGACGGAGGCAACGTCGCGGCAATGCTGCGCTAGATGAACCTCCCGTTCCCCTAGCCAGGCGCGCTACCAGGGCCGATACGATGGGGGCTCCAGCGCAGAACCAGCGATCGCGTCAGGCTGGAGCCTCCTTCCCCTTCGGTGTGCATCCCCCACGCTTCGCTGGGGGAAGACAAAGGCTTCACGGCGCGTAGCTGGACCGGGCCTTCACGCCCCAGTGGCCGTTCTCACAGGTCACCACGTAGATCGAGTCAAACCCGCCGATGACGCTGCCGTCCTTGCGGAAGCGCGAGAAGCGGGTGTCGATGTGCACCTTGTCGGGGCCCGAATGGATGATCTCACGCCGCTCCCAGGCCGAATGGTCCCATTCCTCCAATGGGCCGCGGCTGAACATGTCCGGCTTGTGGTAGCCCGGCTCGATGATGACCATGGTGTTGGAAGCCAGCCGGACGCTTGGAAAGTTGAAGGTCTCCTGCCACGCGTCGATGTTCCGGGCGTTGAAGGCGGTCATGAAATCGTCGAGGCATTTCATGGCGGCGGCGACGGCGGCCTCGTTGTGCGGCATGGTGTTTCCCTTCCCTTGAATGGCTTCCGCGAGAGCCGGCGCTCGGTCCGTCGCCCCCCTGCTGCTATGCCCCACGATAGGGGCGGAGGATCGGCGTGTCAGCGAGGCGGGTGACACTGAGGGCGCGGGACGACGGCCTGCTGGCGGCCGACGGCGCCGTGGCGATTCCCTTCATGGCGCCCAGACTTCAGGGTGAGTTCACCGCGGACGGACGATTGGACCTGTCGCTCTGGGGCTCCGGACAGCTGGGCGTCCTGCGGGTCGCCGGCCTGAACGGCGCCGGCGTCTTCGCGCCCAACCGGCTGGAGACCTCCAGCGGCGGCCTCTATGTGGCGCAATCGGCGCCCGTGCTGGCCCTGCGCGGAGGGTTGGCCGGACGCTTCACGCCGGCGCGGCGAAGCGCCAACTGGGCCGCGCCGATCCAGCCGCCAAAGGTCGAGCACAGCGGCGCACGCCGCATCGCCGCCCTGCCCTGGGGCGTCACCATCATCGAGGCGCGGGGACCGGACCTGGCGGTGACCGTCGGCGTCGATCGGGCGGAGGCCGAGCGCGGCCTGTCGCTGTCGGTGGACCAGATCGTCGCGGAAGCGCAGGCCCATGCACGCCGCTGCGACCTGTTGCCCACAGCCGACCCGGTGCTGCGAAGCCTGGTCGTCCAGGGCGCCCACGCCGCCCTTTCCAGCATCCGCCGGGACGAGCATGGCGCCTTTGCCGGCCTGGCCGCGGGCCTGGCCTACAGCGCCCCGGCGCGGACCTATTTCCGCGACGGCTACTGGACCCTGCAACTGCTGCTTCGCCTGGCGCCGGAGGCCGTGCTGGCGCAGATCGACCTGCTGGCCCGGGGCGTCCAGCCCGACGGCGAGGCCCCCAGCGGCGTGGTCCTGAGCGGGCCGGCCCAGTCGGCGGCCTGGGAGGCCCGGCGCCACGCCGGCCGACGGCTGGCCGCAGCGCACAGGCGTCCGGGCGACTGGTGGAGCGACCACTTCGACAGCCCGTTGTTCTTCGTGATGACGCTCGGGGACTATGTCGACGCCACCGGCGACCGCGGGCCGCTCGAACGCCACTGGCCGAAGATCGCGGCCATCTTCGAGCGCTACGCCCTCCTCGCCCAGACCAACGCAGGGCTCCCGGCCAAGCCGCGCCACGACCGCGACTGGGCCGACAATGTCTATCGCGAGGGTTTGGTCGCCTACGACCTGGGCCTCTGGATCGGCGCCCTCGACGTCATCGCCCGCCTGGGCGGAACGGTCGATCTGGACATGGCCCTCAGCGCCCAGGCGCTGGCCGATGCGGCGCGTCCTGCGCTGGATCGACTCTGGCTGGGCGACCACTACGCCGACTACCGCCGCGCCGACGGCTCCGTCGAACCGCACCTGACTCTCGATAGCCTGACCCTGCTCCGCTGCGACGCCGCGGCCGAAGACAGGGCCAGTGCGGTGCTGCAGGCGGTCCGCGCCCAGCTGGAAAGCCGCCGCAACGCCGGCCAGCCGTGGGGCGACTGGGGCATGCTCTGCGCCTTCCCGCCCTTCGCCCGCCGCGCCGACCTGCGCGCCAAGAGCGCCTTCGCCTTCCGCTATCACAATGGCGCCGACTGGCCCTGGCTGAACGGCCTCTACGCCCGCGAGCGGCTGAGACGCGGCCTCGCCGGCTGGCGCTACCCGCTCACGCGCTGGTGGGAGACCTGCCTGGCGCGGGGCTGGGCCGGCCCTGTGGAATACTTCTCCCCCCCGTTTGGCCGGGGCTGCCTGCTGCAAGGCTGGAGCGCTTATCCAGCCGCGGTGGCGCTGGAGTTCGCCGAGGCGGTGCTGGCCGGCGACGCGGAAGGCTGACGCCTCATTCCACCTTGGCCGCCATGGCCACGTGGCCGGCGTGCCCGGTCAAGGTCTCGACGATCGGCGCTTGGTCGTACACGGCGTCGCGCTCCTCGAGCTGGCGGCGGACTTGGGCGTGGACATGGGCGTTCAGCCGCCAGCCGACCACACAGGCGCCCCCCAGCATCACGAAGATGATCGGCCCGACGATGAAGGATATCTCCAGATTGTGGATGGCCTGCGAGGTGTTCACCGCGCCTTCCCTGGCCTTGTAGCCAAGCTGCTGGAGCAGGGGATAGGTGATCGCCAGCTGCACCGCCGCCGCGACCTTCGCCGCCAGGCCGTTCATGGCGTAGATCAGGCTGATCCGCTCGCGCCCCTGCTCGAGGCGCACCTCGTCGCCGACGTCGGCCAGCATGGCCCGGATCATCAGGTCGAAGCCCGACGCCATGAATCCGCACCAGAACATCACCGGCACGGTCGCCAGCAGATTGGCCCTCGGCAGGAAGACGACGGTGCACAGGCCCAGGGAGTAGGCCGTCGTGGTGACCATCAGCGTGCGGTGCTTGCTGAACCGCGTCGCCAGCCAGGCCGCGCTGGGCGCCCCGCAGACCCCGGCCAGGATGTAGATGAACAGCAGGAGGTAGGCGTTGGGTTCGTCAAACCCGCGGCCATCCTTGAAATAGAACAGATAGAGCGCGCTCATCCAGCCTGGACCCAGGGTCAGGCAGGTCTGGGCCAGCACCAGCCGCATCAGGTCCGGCTTGATGATCAGTTCGAGGTAGTCCCGCAACCGCAGCTTCTCGGTCTTGATGTCGACGGTGATCTTTTCGCGCGTGCGGGCGACGGCGATGGCGACAGTGATCGGCAGGGCCGCGATGATGAACCAGCCCATGACGGGCACGGCCTGCCCGTCCTTGAGGCCCAGCTTCCCCCCGGCGATGGGAATGATGACGACGGCGCAGGCGCCCAGCACACCCACCGCCGACAGCACGCCGAAGAGCCGCGAGCGGGCGTCATAGTGGGTGGCCAGGGTCGCGCCCCAGGCGGGGTGCGCCAGGTTCAGGATCGACCAGCCGAAATAGAGCACCAACAGCCAGGGTACGAGATACCAGAGCCCGATCCCCACCGGCGCCATGAAGAGCTCGTAGCAGCCCAGCATCATGATCGGCGTGCCGATCATCATCCACAGGCGATACCGGCCCAGCGGCGAGCGCGTCCGGTCCATGACCGCGCCCAGCCCCACGTCCACGCCCATGTCGCAGAACCGCACGATGGTGAAGGCCAGCCCCACCGTGGCCAGGCTGACGCCCAGGTGACTGGCGAAATAGGGGGCCAGGGAGATGAACATCGCCAGCCCGAGCCCGGTGAGCGGAATGGCCGGCAGGGCGAAGGGAAGCGCCGCCGAAAGCGGCAGGCTCTTGCGCGACGGACCCTGGACGTCGGCGGTCAAAGTCAGCGTCTCCCCAACTTGGATCCGACGTCTCCGCGCGGTCCTTCTCATGGCAAGCAAGCCCGTTCGCGCGCGCAGTGGCAAGCGCCATAAATGCATAGCGGCGCCACGCAATCGGGTCCCGTTACCTTTCGCTCAGCCCCTTGTAACTTCAGCTTTCCCGGCGCTTGCGCGCGGCCGGGAAAAACGGGAGGGTCGCGCCATTCACAACAATCCATTTTGAGGAAACGTCATGAGTGAAGCGCGCATCGATCCCAATGGAACTTTGAAGGGCAAGGTCGCCCTGGTCACCGGCGCCAGCCGCGGCATCGGCGAGGCCATCGCCGCCCGCCTGGCCATGGAAGGCGCCAAGGTGGTCGTCTCCGCCCGCACCGCCGAGGACGGCGAGAGCCGCCTTCCCGGCAGCCTTGCGGCCACCGTCGAACGCATCAGGAAAGCCGGCGGCCACGCCCAGTTCATCAAGGCTGACCTGGCCCACGCCTCCGACCGCGAGCGGCTGGTCGAGGCGGCGGTCGCCACCTTCGGTCCCATCGACATCCTCGTGAACAACGCCGCCATCACCTACTTCATGCCGGTGAGCGACTTTCCCGAAAAGCGCTTCAACCTGATGTTCGAGGTCCAGGTCCACGCCCCCTTCCACCTGGCGCAGCTGGTCCTGCCGGGGATGAAAGAGCGCCACAGCGGCTGGATCGTGAACATCTCCTCCGGCGCCGGCCTCCATCCCAAGGCGCCCTACCAGGCCGGGGCGCGCGGCGGCACGGTCTATGGCATGTGCAAGGCGGCGCTGGAGCGCTTCACCACCGGCCTGGCTTCGGAAGTCTATGAGGACGGGATCGCCGTCAACGTGGTTTCCCCGGGGCTCGTGGCCACACCCGGCGTCGCCGTGCATGGCTTGATCACGGAGCGTAACAAGGATCGTGTCCAGCCGATTGAGTTCATTGCCGAGGCGGTCTATCAACTTGCGTCAGGCGATCCGAAGACCCGTACGGGCCGCATCGACTACGCCGAACCCCTCCTCAAGGAGCTGGGTTTGCAGCCCTCCGCCCTGGTCTGAACCAACGCTTCTGTGGGCAAAACGACGACACCCCCTCACGGGCTGTTCACAAAGTCGCGAGCAGAAGCTAAGGTAAGAGTCGCCGTGCGGGCTGATCGCGCGGGGATCCCTAGGAGACGCGAATGCGCACCATGAAAATCGCTCTGACCGCCGCGGCGGTCCTGGCCCTCGGC
>FTAI01001257.1_pt1 | contig 26266 bp, 28 predicted proteins | sample 1638941 | NCBI WGS metagenome assembly FTAI01 (sample SAMEA3914813, study PRJEB12502) | metagenome | biome: forest; material: soil | place: Canada | collected 2011-07-07 | depth 0.3 m | reverse complement strand
GCACGCCGCTTCCGCCGCGAGGGCGAGGCCGACGTGGGCGGGGCGGACGGCGAGGCCCGCGGGCGCGCGCTCGGTCTGGCGCTGGGCGAGGCGATCGCCGCCGAGGGCGGAGAGGCTTTGCTGGCGCCGGAGTGATAGTATTCGCCCGCGAGACAGCGCCGGGTGACGGCGTCGAAATCACGGTCTCCTGGGGAGCGCTATGACCGCGGCGCGCAAACGGGTTTGGGTGACCAGGTCGCCGCCGGGCGCCGAGGCGACCGCGGCGCGGCTGGTGGGGCTGGGCTTTGACCCGGTCATCGCCCCGCTGCTTGAGCTGAGGCCCCTCGCCGATGTCCATCTGGACCTCACCGACGTCTGCGCCATCGCCTTCACCAGCGCCAATGCGGTGCGCGCCTTCACCGAGCTGTCGATAGAGCGAGGCTACAAGGTGTTCGCCGTCGGCGCCGCCACCGCCGACGCGGCCCGCAAGGCGCGCTTCGCCACGGTGCTCTCCACCGACGGCGACGTGCGGGCCCTGGCCAGCGCCATGGCGGCGCGCAAGCGCGAACTGGCGGGTGTCATCCTGCATCCGGGCGCGTCGGAGCTGGCCGGCGACCTGGCCGGAGAACTGGCCCTGCACGGCATGCAGGTGCGCCAGGTCGCCCTCTACGACTCCGTCCCCGCCCCCCTGCCGGAAGGCTTCGTCGAAGCCATCGCCGACCTGGACGCGGTGCTGATCCACTCGCTCAAGGGCGCGCGGGCCTTGAAGGACATCCTGAAGGCCGCGCCGGCGCATGGGCTGAAGGTCTTCGGCATCTCCAAGGCCGCCATTCGCCCCCTGGCCCGCCTTGAACTTGCCGAACGCGCCGCCGCCCCCGCGCCCACCGAAGAGGCCCTGCTGAGGCTGCTGCAGAGCCGGATGAAGGCGCAGGACGCGGCGCAGGGCTAGATTTGGTCGGCAGGGCCTGAACTCCCACGCTGGGGTCTCGCCGTGTGACGCGTCCTACCCTGGCGAGACCTCCGCCCCGAAGGCCGCCACCTCTTCCAGCAGGCCGGTCACCGCCAGCTTCACCAGCTCCCCGCCCTTTTCCGGCGTCGCCAGGGCGGGGTTGGAGCCCATGCGGCCGTCGGCGAAGCGGGCGCGGAAGTCGGCGGCTTCGCGGATCGGGCCGGTCGGCGCGATCTCGGGGGCGTAGTTGGCGGTCTTGATGTCGTTCGGGTAGGCCCACTGGGTGACGGCGATCTCCGAGGGGGTCGCGTGGCTGCCGTGGCCGGTGGGGAACTGCTGGTAGGCCAGCTTCTGCACCCCCTTCAGGTCCCACCAGTTGCGCAGGCGGCAGGCGAAGCCGGTGCGGCCGCCCTTGTAGCTGGCCTCGGCGTAGATCTCGGAGAAGGCCGCCTCGATGGTGGCGACATTGCCGCCGTGGCCGTTGAGGAAATAGATCCGGGTGAAGCCGTGATGGGCCAGGGACTGCGTCCAGTCCCCGATGGCCAGCATGAAGGTCGAGGGGCGCAGGGCGATGGTGCCCGGAAAGTCCAAATGGTGCTGGGCCATGCCGACGTTGAAGGTCGGGCCCACCAGGATGTCGCCGGTCTTGTGCGCCTCATGGGCGATGATCTCGGGGCATAGCCAGTCGGTGCCCAGCAGGCCGGTGGGGCCGTGCTGCTCGTTCGACCCGATGGGGATCACCACGGTGGTGGACCGCTTAAGATAGGTCTCGATTTCCGCCCAGGTGGAAAGGTGCAGCAGCATTTGGCCTCCGAAGCTTTGACGTCAGGCGTTCTAGCACCCGCCGTCGGCGTCCAGATAGCCCGCGGGCCTTGCGCCACGTCAGCCTTTCCATCGCGGCGCTTTGGGCGTTTCATCAGCCAAATCAACCGGAGAGGCCCATGCGCACCAACGGCATCAACCACCTGGCCCTTGTCTGCCGCGACATGGAAGAGACGGTGAAGTTCTACACCCAGGTGCTGGAAATGCCCCTGGTGAAGACGGTGGCCCTGCCCGACGGGGGCCAGCACTTCTTCTTCGACTGCGGCGGCGGATCGCTGCTGGCCTTCTTCTGGTGGGAGAACGCGCCCGCCGCCGCGCCAGGCATCGCCTACGTCGAGGAGTTCCCCAAGAAGCCCATGAGCGGCATCGGCTCGATGAACCATGTCGCCTTCACCCTGGACGAGGCGGAGCTGGAAGCCGGCATCAAGCGGCTGGAGGCCCACGGCGTGCCGGTTTTGCCGACGGTGGTGAACCACGACGACTCCGAGACGGGGGTCTCCAAGACCATGCACCCCGGGGTCTTCGTCCGCTCGGTCTATTTCCGCGATCCCAACGGCATCATGCTGGAGTTCGCCGCCTTCACCCGCGAGCTCGGCCGCCCCGAGGACGTGCGCCACACCCCGGCCAGGGCCAAGGCGCCCGCGCTTCAGAAGGCGTAGGGCGCCTGATGCCCCGCCTGCGAGAGGTGTCCCGCGCCGAGGTGACCTCCGACGTCATCCGGCGCAGCTACGACCTGCTGTTTGGTGACCGCGATCCGGTGGCGCAGCCGGGCACCGACACCGGCACGCGGGGCGACTGGTGGACGGTGTTCGCCCTGGTGCCGGATGTGTTCGAGCACGCGGTGCGGGGGTTCGGGCTCTACCGCAATCCGGCCCGCAAGCTGGACCCGGTGCTGCGGGAGCTGGGTCAGACCCGGGTGGGCTGGTGCAAGTCCAGCCAGTTCGTCTTCTCCCAGCACTGCAAGTCCCTGCGTGGCCTGGGCGTATCGGAGGAAAAGATCGCCGCCGTGCCGGCCTGGCAGGTGGCGCCCTGCTACGACGAGCGGGAGCGGGCGGTCCTGGCCTACGCCGACTGCCTGGCGCTGTCGGGCGGCCGGACGCCCGACGCGGTGATCGCGGCGCTCAAGGCCTTCCTCAGCGACGAGGAGATCCTGGAGTTCACCTACATCGTCGCCCTCTACGACATGCACGCGGTGATGGTCCGCGCCCTGCGCCTGGAATTTGACGACCGTGACGATCCCATCGTCGAGGTGGCCGCCCCGGATGGATTCAGCGCCAGGGACTTCCTGGATACCGGTCGGCGGTAGGAAGCGCTTGCCCTCGGGGCGCCGGCCGCTACGACGTGGACAGCTACGCTGAATCTGGGACCTTCCACTTCCGTCTGGGAGCCGAGCGGGACGAGCGGCTTGAACTCGCGCAGGACCCCAGCGGCAAGCCCGACAGGGTGCTCCGGCTGAGCGTCTACCGCTTCCACCCAAGCATCAACGGCGCTTCCAGCGATCATCCCTATGACCCGCCCGGCCCGTTCGAACCCGACAAGGCGCCCGACAAGCCCTGATCAACTCCCGAAGTCCGCTTGCGCTAAGGCGCGGCCTTCGCATAGTCGCAAGCGACAACGACCAGGGAGAAGCGGCGTGAGCGACGGCCAGGTGTTTCCGGTTCCGCAGGCTTGGGCCGAACGCGCCCACATGGACGCCGGCGGCTATGAGGCTGCCGTCGGACGGGTCGAATCCGACCCCAACGGCTATTGGCGCGATGTCGCCGCGCGGCTGGACTGGATCGAGCCCTTCAGCGTGGTCAAGGACGTGTCCTTCGACCGCGACGACTTTCGCATCCGCTGGTTCGCCGACGGCGTCCTGAACGTCTCCGCCAACTGCCTGGACCGCCACCTGCCGCACCGGGCCGACGACGTGGCGATCATCTGGGAGGGCGACGATCCCAAGGACAGCAAGAAGATCACCTATGCGGAAGCCCACGCCGAGGTCTGCCGCATGGCCAATGTGTTGAAGGCCAACGGCGTCAGGAAGGGCGACCGGGTCACCATCTACCTGCCGATGATCCCGCAGGCCGCCTTCGCCATGCTGGCCTGCGCCCGCATCGGCGCCGTGCACTCGGTGATCTTCGGCGGCTTCTCCCCCGACAGCATCGCCGGGCGCATCCAGGACTGCGACAGCCGGGTGGTGATCACCGCCGATGAGGGCCTGCGCGGCGGCAAGGTCGTGCCGCTCAAGCGCAACGTCGACGTGGCGCTGACCGCCTGTCCGGACGTGACGCGGGTGATCGTGATCACCCACACCGGCGGCAAGCACCTGATGCAGGCCGGCCGCGACGTGATCTACGAGGACGCGGCGGCCATGGTCTCCGCCGACTGCCCGCCAGAGCCCATGGGGGCGGAGGATCCGCTCTTCATCCTCTACACCTCCGGCTCGACGGGCAAACCCAAGGGGGTGCTGCACACCACCGGCGGCTACCTCACCTGGGCCGCCTACACCCACGAGCTGGTGTTCGACTACCGCCCCGGCGAGATCTTTTGGTGCACGGCCGATGTGGGCTGGGTCACCGGTCACAGCTACATCGTGTACGGACCATTGGCGAACGGGGCCACCACCCTGATCTTCGAAGGCGTGCCCAACTACCCCACCGTCTCGCGGTTCTGGGAGGTGATTGATAAGCACCAGGTGGAGATCTTCTACACCGCCCCCACCGCGCTTCGGGCCCTGATGCGGGAGGGCGAGGAGCCGGTGAAGCGCACCTCGCGCAAGTCCCTGCGCCTGCTGGGCACGGTGGGCGAGCCGATCAATCCAGAAGCCTGGCTCTGGTACCACCGCGTGGTGGGCGAGGGGCGCTGCCCCATCGTCGACACCTGGTGGCAGACCGAGACCGGCGCGGCCCTGGTCTCCCCGCTGCCGGGCGCCACCGCGCTCAAGCCCGGCTCGGCCGCCAAGCCCCTGCCTGGCGTCAAGCTCCAGCTTGTGGACGCCGATGGCCTGGTGCTGGAGGGCGCCGCGGCCGGCAACCTCTGCATCACCGACAGCTGGCCCGGCCAGATGCGCACCGTGTACGGCGACCACGAGCGCTTCATCACCACCTACTTCACGACCTACCCCGGCAAGTACTTCACCGGCGACGGCTGCCGCCGCGACGAGGACGGCTACTACTGGATCACCGGCCGGGTGGACGACGTCATCAACGTCTCGGGACACCGCCTGGGCACCGCCGAGATCGAGAGCGCCCTGGTGGCCCACTCCGACGTGGCCGAGGCCGCCGTGGTCGGCTACCCGCACGACATCAAGGGCCAGGGCATCTACGCCTACGTCACCCTCAACGCCGGGGTGGAGTCCACGGAGGAGCTGCGCAAGGCCCTGGTGCTGTGGGTGCGGCGCGAGATCGGCCCCTTCGCCGCGCCGGACGTGATCCAGTGGGCGCCGGGCCTGCCCAAGACCCGCTCAGGCAAGATCATGCGCCGCATCCTGCGCAAGGTGGCCGAGGGCGACGTCACCAATCTCGGCGACACCACCACCCTGGCCGATCCGGCGGTGGTGGAGGATCTGGTGAAGCATCGCGCGGGGGCTTGAAGCGGCGCAGTCAGCCGTCAAACCCCCGGCTTGCCCGTCTCCACGTAGCGCTTGAAGCGGCCGATCTGTTCGCCCAGCACCCCGTCCACCGGCCCGGCCAACTTGTCGATGCCGCCCTTCACGTAGCCGCCGACGTCGTAGGTCCAGGTCAGCGTCGTCTTGCCCTCCTTTTCCACCAGGGCCCAGATCATGCGGCCCGACGCGCCGGTGAACTGGAACGGTCCAAGCCCGCCCTCCAGGCGCATCTCCTTGTAGGGCGCGACATAGATCACGGTCATGTGCCTGGCCCCGCCGCCGGGCAGCGCCTCGCACCAGCATCCGCCCGGCCGGGCGTCGAGGGTCAGGTTGCGCGAGTCGCCCGACCAGCTATGCTCGGAGTTCCACCACCGGCCCGGCCGGACCAGGACCTCCCAGACCTTGGCGGCGGGCGCGGTGATCTCCACGCTGTGCCGGATCTCAAACCCCTGCGGCGAAACGTCGGCCACCTCCGCCCGCGCCGCGCCGACCGTGGCGAGACTCGCCACCGCCCCGATGATCCAAGCCCTGGTCATGCGTCCCCTCCTGGATTGAACGATCATTCAAGCGCGTCTTGAATGATCGTTCAAGCGAGATTGAGGCCTCAGAACGTCGTGTGCGCCCGGCAACCGCCGTCGGCGCGGCTGTCGTCGCCCGCCGCGCCGCAGTTGATGGCCCCGCACCCGGCCAGCACCAGCGCCGCCAAAGCCGGAATCACGATCTGCGCCAGCATGAGGTCCCTTTTCCGAAGCCTGGGGTTGATCTTGCCTCAGGCGGCCTCGAAGTCGAGCGGCCCGCCCCAGAAGGCGGAGACCAGGCCGTTCTGGCGTCCTGGCTCGCCGGTGGTCACGAACCGGCGCAGACCCGAGGTTCCGGCCTGGTATTCCGGATGCCGGGCCAGGTAGCGCTCGATGGCGTCGGCGGTGGCGTCCGGCTGGTGGATCAGCGGCGTTCCGGGCGGCAGGGCGGCGCGGAACAGCTCGGCGGTGATCTCATAGTGGGTGCAGCCCAGGATCGCCCGGTCCGGCGGACGCCCGATGCGGGTGGACAGCGCCTTCACATGCCCCGCGATCTCGGCCTTCAGCCCGGCGTCGGGGGCGCCGGTCTCGATCATCCGCGCCAGGTTGGGGCAGGGTTCGGAAAACACCGCCACGTCCTGGCGGCGCTTGTCGATCTCGATCTCATAGACCCGGCTGGCGGTGGTCGCCGGGGTGGAGAAGACGCCCAGCACCTCCAGGTGCTCGACCTTCTCGCCCCGCCGTTCGGCCTCGTGCTCCCAGGGCAGGCCGGTGGCAGCCTCGATGGTGGGCACGATGATGCCCAGCACGTTCACCGGACGTCCAAGGGCGCGACGATAGCGCGGCAGCCAGGTCTGCTGCAGGCGGCGCAGGGCCACGGAGGCGGCTGTGTTGCAGGCCAGGACCGCCAGGTCGCAGCCCTGGTCGAACAGCCGCTCGCATCCGGCCTTGGTCAGCTCCACGATCTCCTCGCCCGGCCGCCCGCCATAGGGGGTGTTAGCCTGGTCGGCGAGGTAGATGAAATCCGCCCGCGGCAGCCGTGTCACCAGCGCCTTGTGGACGGACAGGCCGCCGATCCCGGAGTCGAAAACGCCAATGGCCATGCGCGCCCTTCAGGCTCCAAAATTGACGGTGGTTACAGCATCAGCCCGGCCCACTCGTCCTTCTCCCCTTGCGGGAGAAGGTGTCAGCGAAGCTGATGGATGAGGGCTCGACGGACCCGCGGGGATTGGCCTGCCCGACGACAACCTCAAACGCTTTTCGACCCCTCATCCGACCCGGCTTCGCAGGGCCGCCTTCTCTCGCGAGGGGAGAAGGCGGCCCTGCGATGCGGCCAACAGAATGCGGACCCTAGTGCATCGGATCGCCGCTTGGCAGTCCCCCACGGCGCCGCAGATACCGCCGAACATTAACTGGCTGTCACATGACGTCGCCATTGTGACCGCATAGGGTCCGCGGCAAGCTTTGCGCACCAGGACCGCTTACTTGCAACGACGCACCTTCTTGACGGCTTCGACCGCCACAGTCGCCCTCGCCTCCCTCTCAAACCCCGTCAAGGCCGCCGCAACAATGCCCCTGCTCGCGCCATGGACGGGCCCGCATGGCGGCGCCCCGGCCTTCGACAAGGTCCGCATCCAGGACTTCAAGCCCGCCTTCGAGGCGGCTATGGCCGAGCAGCGGGCGAAGATCGCCACGATCGTCGCCGACAAGGCTCCGCCGAGCTTCGCCAACACCATCGCTGCGCTCGAGGACTCCGGCCGCGAGCTCGACCGCGTCTACGCCTTCTTCAACGTCCACACCTCGACCCTGAACGACAAGCCCATGCAGGCGATCGAGCAGGAGATGTCGCCCAAGCTGGCGGCCTTCCAGGACGAGATCATCCAGAACCCCGGCCTCTTTTCCCGCATCAAGGCCGTCTATGACGCCCGTGGGCATTCCGGCCTGACGCCCGAGCAGCAGCGCGTGACCTGGGTCATCTACCGCCGCTTCGCCCGCCAGGGCGCGGCGCTCACCTCTGAGCAGAAGACCCGCATGGGGGCCATCAACCAGCGACTGGCCAGCCTCTACACCACCTTCAGCCAGAACGAACTGGCCGACGAGGAGAACGGCGCCCTGGCCCTGACCAGCCCAGACGACCTGGCGGGCCTGCCGGCCAGCCTGGTGGGCGGCGCGGCGCGGGAAGCAGAGGCCAAGGGCCTCAAGGGCCAGTGGCTGATCACCAACACCCGCTCGTCCATGGAGCCCTTCCTCACCTACTCCAGCCGCCGGGACCTGCGCGAGAAGGGCTTCCGCATGTGGACCCTGCGCGGCGACAACGGCGACGCCCACGACAACAACGCCATCATCACCGAGATCCTGAAGCTGCGGGCCGAGCGCGCCCATCTGCTGGGCTTCAAGACCCACGCCCACTGGATCACCGACGACCAGATGGCCAAGACTCCGGACGCGGCCATGGACCTGATGCTGAAGGTCTGGGCCCCCGCCGTCGCCCGCGTGGCGGAGGAAGTGGCGGACATGCAGAAGGTGGCGGACGCTGAGGGCGCCAAGATCACCATCGCGCCCTGGGACTACCGCTACTACGCCGAGAAGGTCCGCAAGGCGAAGTACGATCTCGATGAGGCGCAGATCAAACCCTACCTGCAGCTGGAGAAGCTGCGCGAGGGCATGTTCTGGGCCGCCGGCCAGCTCTACGGCTTCGAGTTTGTCCAGGTCACTGACCTGCCGGTCGCCCAGCCCGACATCCGCACCTTCGAGGTCCGCAGGGACGGCCGGCGCATCGGCCTGTGGTACTTCGACCCCTACGCCCGGGCCGGCAAGAACTCCGGCGCCTGGATGAGCGAGTACCGATCGCAGGAGCGGTTCAAGGGCGATGTGACCCCCATCGTCTCCAACAACGCCAACTTCGTGAAGGGTGCGCCGGGCGAGCCGATCCTGGTCTCCTGGGACGACGCCTCGACCATGTTCCATGAGTTCGGCCACGCCCTGCACGGGCTGAATTCCAACGTCACCTATCCTTCGCTCGCGGGGACTTCGGTGGCGCGGGACTTCGTGGAGTTTCCGAGCCAGCTCAACGAGCACTGGCTGCCCACCCACCAGGTGCTGACCCGCTTCGCCACCCACTACAAGACCGGCGAGCCCATGCCCGACGCCCTGGCGGCCAAGATCAAGAAGGCCCACACCTTCAACAAGGGCTTCGACACGGTGGAGTACCTGGCCAGCGCCATCGTCGACATGAAGGCGCACCTGGCCGGCGATACGCCCATCGAGCCGCGCGCCTTCGAGAAGGCGACCCTGGCGGAGATCGGCATGCCCAAGCAGATCGTCATGCGCCACCGCATGCCGCACTTTGGGCACATCTTCTCCGGCGACGGCTATTCGGCCGGCTACTACGACTATATCTGGGCCGACACCCTGACCGCCGACGCCGCCGAAGCCTTCGAGGAATCGCCCGGCGGCTTCTACGACAAGGCCACGGCCAAGCGCCTTCACGACAGCATCATGAGCGTCGGCAACACCATCGACGCGGGTGAGGCCTTCCGCCGCTTCCGCGGCCGCGACGTATCCATCGACGCCCTGATGCGCGACCGCGGCTTTCCTGCCCCGGCGAAGACCTAGGCCACTCGACCCTCGCACCGCCCTCTCATTCAGCGTCATCCTCGGCGCTGACGGCCGAGGACGGACTGAGTTGGGGGGTGAGGGCGATCGCCGCGACATGCCGCGCGGTGGCCTCGCGCCGCTTGATCAGCTAGGGTCCGCCGCTCAAGGAAAGAGGCGCCAGGCGATGGCTGAGGATCAAGGGCCGTGGGGCAAGGCCCAGGCGGAGGCGCGAGCCCAGGCCGCCCAGGTTGCGCCGGCCGCGCCGCCGGCCCGGCCAATTGGGCTCTATATCTGGCTCGGCCTGCTGGCCGCCGCCGGTATCGGCTTCGCGCTCATGGCCACGCTGATGCCCAACCGGCTCAGTCCCAGCGACTGGGGCAACGCCTGGGCGGACTTCGGCTTCCTGGCCCTGGTCTCGGCCGGCCTGATCCGCCTGCGCGGCACGCGGACCAGCACGCTCGCCCGTAACGCCGCCATCTGGCTCGCCATCATCGGCGTGCTCGCGCTTGGCTACGCCTACCGCAACGAACTGACGGACGCGGGCCAGCGCCTGCAGGCCGAGATATTCCCCGACCACGCGGTCAGCGCCAAGCCGCACGAAATGGTCATCCTGCCCGACGCCGACGGCCAGTTCGCCATCATGGGGTCGGTCAACGGCCAGGCGATCCGCTTCGTCATCGACACCGGCGCCAGCCGCATCGTGCTCAGTCCCGATGACGCCGCCAAGCTCGGCGTCGACGTGGGGGCGCTGAAGTTCAGCCACCCGGTCGCCACGGCCAACGGGGCCGGCGCCGGGGCGGACTTCAAACTCGCCAGCCTGCAGGTCGGCGCGGCCCGGTTCACCGACGTCGACGCCTCCATCAATCGCGCGCCGATGGACGGCTCGTTGCTGGGCATGACCTTTCTCAAGCGGTTCGAGTCCGTGGAGGTTCGCGACGGCCGGATGTTCCTGCGCTGGCGGGGCTGAGTTCGCATGGGCCTGACGATCAAGGGCCTCGATCACCTGGTCCTGCGGGTTCACGACCTGGAGGGCATGGTCGCCTTCTACCGTGACGTCATCGGGCTGTCGGTGGAGCGGCGCCAGGACGGCATCGGCCTGGTCCAGCTGCGCGCCGGGACCCAGCTCGTGGACCTGGTCGCCGTGGACAGCCTCCTCGGCCGGACTGGCGGCGCGGCGCCGGGCGCAGGGGGGCGCAACCTCGACCACTTCTGCCTCAACGTCGAAGACTTCGACCTGACCGCCGTCACCGCCCACGTGGCATCCCACGGCGTCACCGTCGGCGACAGCGGCCAACGCTACGGCGCCGGCGGCCAGGGCCTGAGCGTCTATCTCAGCGACCCCGAAGGCAATGGGCTGGAGCTGCGGGGGTAGGGTGGCGCCAAGGGCGTCGAGCCCGCTGCCGCGGCTTGGTGCGGATGTTCAGCTGGCTCGCCAGGCCCGCCGCGCGGTGGTGTTCGATGGCGTGCATGGCCGGGGCCATGGTCCGGAAAGCCTCCAGCGACGGGTGCTGGGCCAGGGCCACAGCGTCCCACACCTCCCAGCAGCAGGCCGGTGACGCGGCCGCTGTAGAGGATGCGGCCGCCCAGGCCCTGGACCAGCCTTGTGACCCCCTCGCCGTAGCGATTGTAGGCCCCGGCCCCGGTCAGGTGGCTGTCCGAGCCGCCCTGGTATTCGGCGTGCGGCTTGAACTTCAACAGGTTGACCATCACGAAGGGCCCGTCCTCGGGGCGCCGAAGAAGTCCATCATCTGGGCCTGGCCTGGGAAGACCGTATTGACCACGTTCATGACGGTTCTCCTCAGCCGGCGCGGCGGATCATGTCGTCGATCAGGCCGGCGATCTCGGCGGGGCTGTCCTCCTGCAGGAAGTGGCCGCCGTGCAGGGTGACGTGGGGCTGGCCCGTGGCGCCGGGGATCCTGGCCTGGAACGCCGCATCGCCGCCCCTCGTCACCGCGTCACCGTCGCTGAAGGCGGTGAGGAAGGGCTTGTCGAAGGTCTCCAGGGTCGTCCAGGCGGCCCGGTTCTCCGACACCGAGGCGTGCTCCGGCGTGACGGGAACGAGCACCGGAAACTGCCGCGCGCCCTCCTTGAAGGACTCGTCCGGGAACGGCGCATCATAGGCGGCCTGTTCAGCCGCGCTGAGCTCGCGCGCGGAGCCGCCGTTCAGCAGTCCGCCGATGGGCATCTGCGGGACCTTCTGGCTGAACTCGAGCCAGGCCTTGAACCCGTCCGTCCAGCCGGTCCCTGTCGGAAGGCCGGTGTTGGCCGCGATCACGCCGCTGAACCGCTCCGGGAACGCCGCCACCAGGCGCAGGCCGATCAGGCCGCCCCAGTTCTGGCAGAACAGGGTCACGCCCTTCAGGTCCAGCGTCGTGAGCCAGTCGCTCATCCAGGCCACGTGCCGCTCATAGGTATAGTCGCTGCGGTCCGCCAGCTTGTCCGACCGGCCAAAGCCCGCCAGGTCCGGCGCGATCACGCGATAGCCCTTGGCGGTCAGCAGCGGGATGATCTTGCGGTACAGGTAGGCCCAGGAGGGCTCGCCGTGCATCAGCAGGGCTATCGCCCCGTTCGCCGGCCCCTCCTCGACGTAGTGCAGGCGCAATTCCGTCCCGCCGGCGTCCGTCACTTCCAGGTAGTGCGGCTCGAAAGGCCAGTCGGCCAGGCCGAGGAACCGCTCGTCCGGCGTTCGTAGCACCTGCATCGTCCGTATCCCCGATTGACACGCGAGTTGTATTGGCATTCTTGGTGCCAGTATATAGGTTCACGGTCAAGCTGGACCTGAGGGGAACCGCAACGGCATGAAACGACTGCGTCTGGCCTTGATCATCGTCGCCGGTCTCATCCTCCTGGCCGGCGCCGGCCTGTGGCTGGCGCGCGACCGCCTGGCGACCGCCGCCATGGCGAGGCTCTACGCCCGGGCGCTCAACGGCGATCCCATCGCCGCCCTGCCGGACGGCCTGCACGTCGGCCTCTGCGGCTCCGGCGCGCCCATGCCCGATCCCACCCGCGCGGGACCCTGCACGGTAGTCGTCGCAGGACGACGCATGTTCGTGGTCGATTCGGGAGAGGGCAGCGTGCGCAAGCTGTCCCTGATGAACCTGCCGCCGGCGCAGGTCAGCGCCGTGTTCCTGACCCACTATCACTCCGACCACATCGCCGACCTGGGCGAGCTGATGCTGCAGCGCTGGGGCGGCGGCGCGGCTCAGGCCCCACTTCCCATCTATGGCCCCACCGGAGTCGTCCAGGTGGTGCAAGGCTTCGAGGCCGCCTACGCGCTGGACGAGGGCTACCGCATCGCCCACCACGGTCCCAAGGTCCTGCCGCCGTCCGGCTTCGGCGCCGTCCCGCACCCCTTTGTCGCCGATCGCGCCGCGCCGGACGTGACATTGATCGACGAACCGGATCTGAAGGTCATCGCCTTCCCGGTCGACCACCGGCCCGTCGAGCCGGCCGTCGGCTATCTGTTCATCTACAAGGGCCGGCGGGTCGTGGTCAGCGGTGACACCGCCCCCTCGGCCCGCCTGGAAGCGGTCGCCAAGGGCGCCGACGTCCTGGTCCACGAGGCCCTGGCGCCGAACCTGGTGGCCATCCAGCGCCAGGCGGCGCTGCGGGCCGGCCGCGCCAACCTGGCCGCCATCTTCCACGACATCCTGGGCTATCACACCACCCCCGAGCAGGCCGCCGCCATCGCCCAGCGCGACGGCGTGCGCTACCTGCTGCTGACCCACATCATCCCGCCGCTGCCGTCACAGGCGTTCGACGGAATCTTCCTGGGCCGGACGCGGCAGATCTTCCACGGCCCGGTGCGCGTCGGTCAGGACGGCGACTTCCTGTCCCTCCCTCCCGGGACGACGGATATCCGCCGGGTGAATCGGCTGAAGGCGTTCCAATAACGCGACCCGGTCCAAGCCCCGGGCGGGGGCCATCCACTTAACCTTGTTCGCTGAAACGGCGCTGGCGCTCTCGCCTCGCCATGGCTAAGCAGGGACAGTTCTTTTTCACGGAGGCCCCCCGCCCGTGACCGCGCAGCGATTGAAATTCGCGCCGTCTTCCGCGTCGGAGCCTGATGAGACGGACGGCCGCCGCCGCCGCTCCCAGGACAGCCGCGCCCGCATCGTCGCCGCCATGCTGGAACTGGTCCACGCCGGCGACGTCTCGCCGGGCGCCGAACAGGTGGCGGCGCGCGCCGGCGTCGGCCTGCGCACGGTCTTCCGGATCTTCAACGACATGGACAGCCTCTACAGTGAGATGGCCCAGGTGATCGAGACCGAGATCTTCGCCGTGGTCGACTCGCCGTTCGCGGCCGCAGGCTGGCGCGACCGGGTGGTCGAACTGGTGCACCGCCGCGCCGCCGTGTTCGAGAAGATCGCGCCCTTCAAACGCGCCTCCGAGATCCATCGCCACCAGTCGCGCTTCCTGCAGGCGTCGCACGAACGCCTGATCTCGATCTCCCGGGACATCCTCAAGCGCGAGCTGCCGCCGGAACTGGCCCGCGACCAGCAGGTCTTCGAAAGCCTGGACCTTCTGCTCAGCTTCGAGGCCTGGTCCCGGCTGCGCCGCGACCAGGACCTCACCCCCCGCCGCGCCCGCGAGACCCTGGAGCAGGCCGTGCGCAAGGTGATCGGCTAGGCCGATCCGAACACCGCCCGTAGCCCCCGGCTGAGGGCGCCGGGAAATACTGACATGTGGGTCTCATCGGCAAACACATGGTGCGTCAGCCGCAGGCCGGGATAGGGCCGCGACCGCAGCGCCGCATCCATCCTCGCCAGGTTTGAAACTGGCCAGTAGGGCGCGCCGTCCTCTTCCTCCAGACCCCCGACGCCGAGGAACAGGTCGACGGCCAGGTCGCCGGCGCGGTGGGCCAGCGCCGCCTCCTCGCGGAAGATCACGCCGTTGTCCCACCAGAGCGCCGGGCTGACCGCGATCGTTCGCCGGAACGCGGTCGGCGCCGTGAACAGGGCGTGCAGGGCGAACAGGCCGCCCAGCGACAGGCCCGCCAGCGTCTGGTCCGCCGGGTCCACGGCGTAACGCGAGGCGATGAAGGGCTTCAGGTCCTCTTCGATGAAGGCCAGGAACGCATCGGCCCCGCCATGCTCCACAGCCGTGGTGTCGCCCAGCGCCGCGAAGGCCGCCTTGGTCCGCTCCAGCGAATGCGCATCCACGCTGGGGCTGAAGTCCAGGCTGCGGCGCGCGCCGTGCTGCACGCCCGCGTCGCCGGCCGGGTCGAAGCGGTAGCCGACGCCCACCACCAGCAGCGGCGGCAGGCCGTCCGCCTGCATCTGCAGCATCCTGGCCGTCTGGGTCGCCAGGCCAAAGGCGCCGTTGCCGTCCAGGACGTAGACCACCGGCAGCGCCTGCCCGGGCGCCGGCGGGGCGGCGGGCCGCGCGACCTCGATCAGATAGGTCCGGCCGCTGGCGCGCGCGGTGAGCGCATAGGCGCGGGTTCCGGCGATGCTCGCACGGCCCAGGTCTGCCCAATCCAGGGATCCGATCGGCCTGACTGTCATCCAAGACCTCCGCGGCGTCCCGCTTCCGCCAGCGTGGGCCCTGCCGCAGCAACCTTCAATTCTTGAAGGCGCGCCGTTTCCGTGCCAGCCGTGAGATCGGACCGTCCGGACCCGGCGGTTCATGCGATGGCGTAAGAGGAGGCCTGTATCGGTGAAGCCGCCCCGACCGCCGCGCCCGAGTATCCCAGCGCCCGCCCTGATCAGCGGCCTGATCCTCCTGGCGGGGGCCGCCGCAACGCTCGCCCTGAACCTTCCGGGACACCTGTCCTACGACTCCATCGTCCAGCTCGATCAGGGCCGACGGGGCGTCTACAATTTCTGGCATCCGCCGGTCATGGCCTGGTTGCTGGGACTGGCTGACGCTGCGCATCCGGGCGCGGCCCTGTTCGTGATCTTCGATGTCATCCTGATTTTCGGCGGCCTGATCAGCGTCGCGGTCCTGGCCACCCGCGGCGCCTGGAGCGCGCCGGTCGCAGCGCTGGCCATCGTCCTGCTGCCCCAGGCCGTGATCTATCCGGCCATCGTCTGGAAGGATGTGCTCTTCGCGGGCGCCGCCCTTTGCGGCTTCGCCTGCCTGGCTCTGGCCGCTCGGGCCTGGACCGTCCGGCCCTGGCGATGGGCGTTTATCGGAAAGGCGGTGGGCCTCTTCACCCTGGCCGCCCTCGCCCGGCAGAACGGCGCCGTGATCGTCCCTTTCGCCGCGGTCGCCCTGGCCTGGATCGCGGCCCGTCAGGACGCGCGGCCGCTCTGGGGTCGGCGTATCGCCCAGGCCGCCGCCTTCACCGCCGTCGTCACCCTGCTGACGGTCGGCGCCACGGCCGCGCTGAAGACCCATGGCGACGGCCAGCCCGAGGGTGTGCACCAGTTCGAAGACCTGCGGATCTATGAGATCGTCGCCGCCCGGGCGGACGATCCGCGCGCCGGCTTTCCGATCCTGGCGGCCAAGGCGCCCGCCCTGAACGCCTTCCTGACCACCCAAGGGCGCGCTCGCTATACGCCCAGCCGCATCGATCCCCTGGTCCAGACAGCAGGAATCCAGGACAACGAACACCGCGACAGCGCCTTCGTGCGCGAACAGTGGAAGGCGATCTTCCTCGCCGACCCGCTGCGCTACCTGAAGGTCCGCGCCAAGCTCTTCGGCTGGGTCTTCTTCACGCCGGACCTGCAGGCGTGCGTGCCAGTGGCGATCGGTGTCGACGGCCCCCGGGAGGTCATGGTCCGGCTAGGTATGGAGACCCGCTACAGCGATACGGATGACGCCCTGATGTCCTACGCCTCCGCGTTCTTCGCGACCCCGGCGTTCTCGCACGCCGCCTATGCGGCCCTGGCCCTGGCGCTCCTGGTCGCCCTACTGGTCCGCCGCCGGCCCGAGGACATCGCCGTGGCCGGCCTGCTGGCGGCGGCTCTCGCCTTCACCGGCACCTTCTTCCTCATCACCATCGCCTGCGACTACCGCTACCTCTACTTCCTGGACCTCTCGGCCCTGGCGGGTGCGCTCTACATGGCGGGGACCTTGCCGGTTCGGTTGCGCGGTCCCAAGGCTTGAACCGGGCCCAGCCCGGCCGCCGATGATCTCAGCTGGAATCACCTCAGATGGACTGGCGCGCGGGTCATGAAGTGCGCTTTGCATGACTCGATTCAAACGTAGTAGCGAGTGTGCGCATGGCTACAACCGTCACCAGCAAGGGGCAGGTCACCATTCCCAAACCGGTGCGCGACCGGCTTGGGATCGAACCGGGCAATGCCGTCGAGTTCGAGTTGGCGCCTGACGGTCGCATCCTCCTGGTCAAGGTCGATGGCGCTCGGACCGTGAGCCGCTTGGAGGCTCTGCGCGGGTGCGCAGGTGGGGGCTGAGCACGGACGACATCATGGCGCTCAAGCGCGGCGAAGGCTGAAGGTGACCCTGGTCGATACGAACCTCCTCCTGGACCTCGTTACCGACGACCCGGTATGGGCGGATTGGTCGATCAGACAGTTGGACGCCGCCGCGGTCAGGGGACCGCTCGCCATGGATGACGTGGTCTACGCCGAACTGTCCTTGCGTTTCACGACCATCGAGGCCCTCGACGCCGTCCTTGAGGAAACCGGCGTCGCCGTGGCCCCGATGCCGCGCACGGCTCTGTTTCTCGCCGCCAAGGTCTTCCAGCGTTCCACGCGCCTACCCGACCGCCAGCTTTACCCGCACCGGGTCCAGGGGCGTCATGGGCAGGTAGTGGTCGCCCAGCACCTGCCAGCCTTCCATCGACATCGTCGCCGCGATGACCAGTTCACCGTCGTCTCCGGTGCTCATGGCCGCCAGATCCAGCTTGGCCAGCGGCAGGCGGCGGGTGCGTTCGGGGCTGTCGGCGACGGTCAGGAACGCGCCGGTCGGGCCGATCTCCAAGGCGGGGTCGGCGAGGAACACCGAAAGCATGCCGCCGTGGGCCTGGAACCGGACCTCGCCCACAAAGCCCCCTCGCCCCTGCGGCCGGCCATCGGCGTCCAGCGTCAAGGTCTCGCCCGGGGCGGCGGGGAAGGCGAAGGCGCCGTCTTCGGTGCGCGCGGCGCCCATGCCCGCGTCGATCGCGCCGCCGGAGCCTTCCACATAGTTGCGGAAGCTCTGCTTCACGCCCCAGATGAGCGTCGCAGCCCGATCCAATTGCTGGTTCTTGGCCATGATTTCCATCCCCTGCTCTGCGCCTCCCAATCTAAAATCCGTTCGGGCGCCTGGGACAAGCGCATTGAGCTGAAGACGATCAGGGACTAGGCCCAGGCCGACGCACAGCGGGCGCAGGCGGCCATGCAGGGCCAGCAGGAGGTCATCACGCCTGCCAACTGCACACCTTCGCCGGAGCCGCCAGGCGGCGGCTACGCGCCCCGCATGGCGGCTATCGACGCGATCACCTCCGGGCGCTGGCCCAGCGGGTCGAGGTCGCCGATGGTGAAGTTCGGATCATCGGGTCCAAGAGCCAACTGCTCCGAACACTCGCCGTTTCGCAGAGCGCGCTGCCGGCTACTGGCGGTGTGCCCACTTCTGTACTGAAGTGGCGGAGAGGGCGGGATTCGAACCCGCGATACCCTTACGAGTATGCCGCATTTCGAGTGCGGTGCTTTCAACCGCTCAGCCACCTCTCCGACTTGGGTGCGCGAGCGAAGGGGCGGATAACTAGCGATGGGGGGGCGGGCGCGCAAGTCCGCTCATGGAAGCGCCGGGGGGGCGGGGCTTTCAGGCCGCCGCGCGCGCCGGGAAGCCGCCCGCGCGGCTGAGGGACGAGATCGAAGGCTTGCCAATCTTCTCGCCGATCCAGCGGCCCGCCGCGATCAGGCCGTCCAGGTCCAGGCCGGTGTCGCAGCCGGCCCGTTCCAGCATGTAGACCAAATCCTCGGTGGCGATGTTGCCGGTGGCGTTCGGGGCGAAAGGGCAGCCGCCCAGGCCGCCGCAGCTGGCGTCCAGCACCGTGACGCCCGCCTCCACGCCCGCGTAGGCGTTGGCCAGGCCCGTGCCGCGGGTGTCGTGAAAGTGCAGGCGCAGGCGCTTGTCCCCCGCCACGGCGGCGGCGGCCTCGACCCGGCGCCGGACAGTCCAGGGGTCGGCGACGCCGATCGTGTCGGCCAGAGCGATCTCCGCCACGTCCAGGGCGGCGGCCTCGCGCACGATGGCGGTGACCTGGTCCTCGCTGACCTCCCCGTCGAAGGGGCAGCCGAAGGCCACGGAGATGGTCACCGAGATCGGCGGGCCGCCCTCCGCCGCACGGCGGTTCGCAATGGCGGCCATGGCGGCCACCTGCTCGGCCACCGAGGCGCCCTGGTTGCGGATGCCAAAGCCGTCGGTGGCGCAGACCACTACATTGGCCTCGTCCACCCCGGCCGCCAGGGCCCGGTCCCAGCCGCGCTCGTTGAGCACCAGGCCGATCCGCGAGCGTCCGGCGGCGCGCGGCAGGTCGGCCATGATCTCCTCGGCGCCGGCCATCTGGGGCACGCGCTTGGGATTGACGAAGGAGACCGCCTCGATCCGGGTGACCCCACAGGCCTCAAGTCGGTGGATGAAGGCCGCCCGGTCGGCGGGTTCCAGGATGGCCTTCTCGTTCTGCAGCCCGTCGCGGGGGCCGACTTCGACGATCTGGATAGCGCGGGTCATGGTCTGCGTCCAGGGGGTGGGGCCGAGCCAGGGGGCGTGGCCACCGGCTGGAAGACACGTAGGGTTTCGCGCTTGCCGTTGGAATAGTCGAGCCCCCGCACGACGCCGACCATCCTGGCCGAATCGCCGTTGGCGCGCAGGCCGGCGATGAAGGCGTCCTGCTGGCGCGCCTCGACGATGGCGGGCCGCCCGTCGGCGATCGCATCGGCCGCCACCGTCCCGTCGCCCAGTTCCGTGGCCGTGCCCAGGGCGAAGATCAGGCTGGGCTCCTCGTAGCCCGCCAGGGTCACGGGGCCGGGCGTCATGCCGTTGCGCGGATCCAGCCCCGCCCGCGCCAGGGCCTTGACCGCCTCATCCGAGATCCACAGCGGCCGCAGACTGGGGGCCAGGGCGCCCCAGAACAGGCCGTGCGCGATCACCGCCAGGCCGCAGGCGACGGCCAGAGCGAGGCCGGCCTTCTGCCGCAGCAGCAGCCAGGCCCCTGCGCCGCCGGCCGCCAGGAACGCGCCGGCCGTCAGGAGGGCGAAGCCTAGCCCCTCGCCGAGCCTGACCGCCGCCACCGGGCCAACAGCCGCCAGCATCACGGCGGCCAGCACCGCCAGGCCCGCCCCGGCGATGCGCGATATCCGGCCGATCGGTTCGGCCAGGGCGCGCGCCATCAGCCAAGCCAGGGCGGCGAACAGGGGCAGGGGATAGTGCGGCAGCTTGGTGGGGATCAGTTCGAAGACGATCCAGGCGGGCGCCAGCCAGCAGATCGCGAAGCGCACGCCTGGCTCGGCGCGATTGCGCCAGGCGCAGGACAGGCCCGCCGGCAGCAGCAGGGTGGCGGGGAACAGCAGCAGGCTGGCGGCCAGGGCGTAGGTAAGCGGCGGGGCGCCATGGCCCTCCTGCCCGCCCGCCAGCTTGGGCGCCAGGTCGCCGCCCACCGCCGCGCCCCAGAAGGCGCCGTCGGTGCTCACCGTGATCGCCATGGCCCAGGGGCCCAGCACGGCGGCGACCAGGATCAGGCCCCAGCCCCAGCCCAGGTCCCGCATCCAGCGCGCCTGGCGGTCCCAGATCGCCAGAGCCGCCAGGGTCAGGCCGACGATCAGCGGCCCAACCGGTCCCTTGACCAGGATCGAGAGGGTGAGCCCCAGCCAGAACAGCGCCTTGGTCCTCCTGCCGGCCCGCGGTCCGCCGTTCTGCGCCAGGTAGATGCGCGCCAGCGCCGCCAGCGCCAGGGTCACCGCCCCGCAGAGCACCGCGTCGGTCTTGGCGAAGAAGGCCTCGGTGGAGAGCAGGAAGCTGGCCCCCAGCGCCGCGCCGGCGATGGTGGCCAGGGAGCGGTTCAGGAACGCCGCCGCGCCCCAGGCGCAGGCCGCCGCCGCCAGGGCCGCGCCCAGCAGCGAGGGCAGGCGATAGGCCCAGATCGCCCGGTCCTCCACATGCGAGGTCAGCTTCACGCTGGCGGCCTGCAGCCAGTAGATCCCCACCGGCTTCTTGAACCGGGGCTGATCCTGGAAATGGATGGTGACGAAGTCGCCGCTCTCCAGCATCTGGGCGGCGGCTTGGGCGAACCGAGCCTCGTCGCGATCGATGGGCGGCATGGCGAAGACGCCGGGCAGGCCGGCGAGCACGGCGACGATGGCCGCCATCCACGGGCCCCGTCCGCCGCGCGCCCACCCCTCCAGACGCTCCTGAAGACTCATGCGTTGTTGATACCACGATCCTTCACCAGCGCTTGTTTTGCGATATGAGACGCCGATGACGCGCGACAGTTCCCCTGGGATCTCCCCCGAAATCTCCATCGTCGTGCCGGTGTTCGACGAGGAGGGCGCTGCGCCGGGCCTGGCCCGGGAGATCGCAACGGCCTTCGCCGGGCGGCCGTTCGAGATCCTGTTCGTTGACGACGCCAGCCGTGACGGGACGCGCGCCGCCCTGGAAACCCTCAAGGCGCAGATCCCGCAGCTTCGGATCCTGGCCCACGGCCGAAACGCCGGCCAGAGCCGGGCCGTGCGCACCGGCGTCCTGGCCGCCCGGGGGCCGATCATCGTCACCCTGGACGGCGACGGGCAGAACGACCCAGCCGACGCGCCGGCCCTGGCCGACGCTCTGGCCGCCGGGCCGCCGAAGCTGGGCCTCGTCGGCGGGGAGCGGGTGGGGCGCCGCGACACCCCCAGCAAGCGCCTGGCCTCGCGCCTGGCCAACGCCGTGCGTCGCCGCATCCTGGCCGACGGGGCCAACGACACCGGCTGCGGCCTGAAGGCCTTCCGCCGCGAGGCCTTCCTGCGGCTGCCCTATTTCGATCACATCCACCGCTACCTGCCGGCGCTGATGCTGCGTGAGGGCTTCGAAGTCGCGTTCCAGAGCGTCGGCCACCGGCCCCGGGCCAGCGGCCGCTCAAAGTACACCAACCTTGGCCGGCTCTGGGCGGCGGTCACCGATCTGCAGGGTGTGCTCTGGCTCAAGGCCCGGTCGCGCGATCCGGGCGGCGTCGAGGAGACCTGAAGGGCGCCCGCTTCACGGCGCCGCCGAAACGCCTTATCCCTCAATGGCCTGCGGGGTGGGCCCTATCGGGGGGACAATGAACTTTTTCGCCGCCATGCCGCTGCTGGCCCTGCCGGCCCTGGCCTACAATCTGTTCGCCCTGACCCTGCCCGGCGGCATCTTCGCCAAGACCGCCAGCCAGCGCCTGGCCGAGCCGCTTTTCCGCTTCAACACCTCCGCCGGCGTGGTCTGGCCGGTGACCCTGTCGGACCTGCTGCTGGCCACCGCCCTGGTGGTGCTGTTCATCGAGCTTCTGAAATCCACCACCAGCCGGCGCATCGCCATCATCAACCACTCCCTGTCGATGCTGCTGTTCGTGGCCCTGCTGGTGGAACTGCTGCTGGCCCCGGCCTTCGCCAGCTCCACCTTCTTCCTGATCACCCTGATGGTGATGCTGGACGTCCTGGCCGGCTTCATCGTGACCATCGTCGCCTCGCGGCGCGAGATCGACCTGCGCGACGACCGCTAGGTTTTGCCGATCGGCAGGGTTGGCCGGGCCGGAACGTCTAGACCAGCACCATGAACAGGGTCGTGACCACGATCAGATCGATGGCGCGGAAGGCGAAGGCGGTCATGGATGGCTCCGACGGGTGTGGTTACTCCGTCGTTAAGCAAGTCCGGCGCCAGGGCGGATCGAGGGCAATCCGCTGACGAGGTAGCCCCCTTCTTCTCTCTCCGGGAGAAGTGTGAATAGGGGGCGCCGCGACGAACTGGGAACAGCTCTTCCGTAGGGAGGGGCCAGCTCGCGCAGCGAGCGGAAGGGGTTCAGGCGCCCGTAGCGTTCCAACGGCCGCGCGGATCGCCGGCGGCTCGCGGAGGCCCAGCACCGCTCGGCGCGCGCGCCTCGCCGATCAGCTGGCTCGGCTCACGTCGAAGCACACCACCGGCCGGTCCGGATCGGGGGCCTCGGCGTAGATGTCCAGCACATCCTCCATGCGCGCGACGCATTCGCTGTCGAGCTTGGGGATGCGCCACATGTCCCTGCGCCAGGGCTTCAGATGGTTCTCCCCCAGCCGCCCCTTCCAGGTTGGCCTCCACGAAACTGCGCTTGGTGTGATAGATCGTCGAGCCGCTTACCGCCAAGGTCGCGGCGATGGCCTCGTCGCTGGCCCCGCCGTCCGCCGCCAACAGGATCTGCGCGCGTTTGCGCTTGCGCGCCGCATGCCGACCCCCGCTCAATAGCCCGCCAAGCGCGTCACGTTCCGGTTGGCTCAACTCCACCCGACCGTACATTCATCCAAGCCTCCCCAGCGAAGACGAATCCTCAAATGAATCAAAATCCTGACCAGGACTCAGCGGCTGCTCAGCCGCGCTTCACAATCACCCAGGGCCAGTACCTGGCCTTCATCGACGCCTATAGCCGCGTCCATGGTTGCGCCCCCGCCGAAGCCGATCTGCAGCGACACTTCCAGGTCACCCCGCCATCAGTCCACCAGATGATCCTCACCCTCGAACGCCTCGGTCTCATCCGCCGCCAACCCAGAGTCGCCCGGAGCATCGAGGTCCTCGTCGCACCAGAACACCTCCCCCTACTCCAACGGCAACCGGTCAAATCCTCAGTGCAGCGGTACTAGTCCGTCCAGCGCGCCAGCCAGTCGGCCAGGGCTTGGGGGGTCATGGAGCGGGCGTCGGCCAGGGCCGATTCGTGGCCGGCGTTCAGCAGCTTGCCGTGGGCGTCCAGGATCAGCACGCTGGGCACGCCCACCAGCTTGATCAGGCCATAACGCGCCGGGATCTGCATGTTGCGGTCGTAGCGGCCCACATCGATGGCCACGACCTCATAGTGGGCGTTCACGAAGGCCGCAACTTCGGGCAGCTGCATGATCGACGCCAGGATCCGGCAGTCGGCGCACCAGTTGCCGCCCAGGTCCACCAGCACCTTCTTGTGGCTGACCTTGGCGTGCCGCAGGGCGTCCGCCAGCGCCCGCTCGCCGTCCGCGTCGACGTCGTAGGGATAGGGCAGCGGCGTCGGCAGTTCGGCCAGGCTGGCGATATGCACCTTGGGCGCGGGGGCGGCGAGCGCCGCTCCCGAGCCGCCAAGGCTGACGGCGCCGACCGCGGCCAGCGCCAGCAGCCAGCGGCGCATCACTTCTTGGCGGGCGTTGCGGCCGCACCCGCGGCCGGCGCCGCCGAAGCGGCTGCAGGAGTCGCGGCGGAGGCCGAAGCCCCGGCGGCCGGGGTTGCGCCGGCGGCGGGCGCGGCGGCGGCGGCCTTGGGGTTCGGGGCCGGGATCGGCAGGTTGGAGCCCAGGCTGTTGAGGTAGGCGACCAGGTTGATCCGGTCCTGAGACGCCTTCACGCCGATGAAGGTCATCTTGGTGCCGTCGATGTACTTCTGCGGCCCGTGGATGAACTCATAGAGGTGTTCGAAGTCCCACTTGCCGACCTTGGCCCCGAAGGCCTTCATCGCCGGGGAATAGCTGGCCGCGAAGGCGGGGCTGGTCCCGGGCGTGCGGCCCAGGACGCCGAAGAGGCTGGGCGCGCTCGGGCCGGGCGCGCCGCCGGGATCGAAGCTGTGGCAGCTTTTGCACTTGTCGCTGACGGCCTGACCGGCGGCCTTGTCGGCGCCGGGCAGCACCGTGCCCCAGTCGGGCGGCGTATCGGCGGCTGCTTCAGCCTCACCGCCGCCACCACCGGACGCCACCGGCTCGATGGCGTATCCCTGCTTGGCCGGAGGATGCTTCTGGAAGATTTCCGGGGGCACAATCGCAAGACCGGCGATGAGCAATGCCGTAGCCAGTCCCGCACCGGCGATCTTGTTGAACGTGAGGTCGCTCATTCGAACTTGGGCCCCTAAAATTGCCTTGGATCTATCCCATCGGGGGACCGGCGCAGCCCGCCGAAATCCCGCCCCTTGTTGCGCCCGCGTCTCTTACACGCTACCGCCGCCCGCGCAACCGGCCTTTGGGGCCGACTCTTCAACCCACCGCCGGCCCGCGCCAATTCGTCGCTATCCCCATTCCTTCCTCATGAATCCCATCGTCCTGATCCCCGCGCGCCTCGCCGCCAGCCGACTGCCGGGCAAGCCCCTGGCCGACATCGGCGGGACGCCCATGATCGTGCGCGTGCTGAAGGCCGCGATAGCGGCGGATGTTGGTCCGGTGGCTGTGGCGGCGGGGGACCAGGCCATCGTTGACGCGGTTCAGGCCGCAGGCGGGCGCGCCGTCCTGACCGATCCGGCCCTGCCCTCCGGCTCGGACCGGATTCTCGCGGCCCTCCATGACCTGGACCCCGCGGGCAGCCACGACGTCATCATCAACCTGCAGGGCGACATGCCCTTCGCGGCGCCGCGCATCCTGGCCGCCTGCGCCGCGCTCCTGGCGGATCAGCCCGCCTGCGATATCGCCACCGTGGTGGCGCCGGAAGCCTCGACGGCCGACCGCTCAAACCCCAACGTCGTCAAGGCCGTCCTGGCGCTCAGTGACGCCGCGACGGCCGGCCGTGCGCTCTACTTCACCAGGGGGACCCTGTTCGGCGAGGGGCCCATCTGGCGTCATGTGGGCATCTATGGCTACCGCCGCGCGGCCCTCGCCCGCTTCAACGCCGCCCCGCCCTCGCCGCTGGAGCGTCGCGAGGGGCTGGAGCAGCTGCGCGCCCTGGAGCTGGGCCTTTCCATCTGGGCCGCGGTGGTCGACGCCGCGCCCTTGTCCGTCGACACCCCCGCCGACCTCGAAGCGGCCCGGAGCCACGCATGAGCCAGAAGATCGCCTTCCAGGGAGAGCCCGGCGCCAACAGCGACGAGGCCTGCCGCACCCACTTCCCCGACTATGAACCGGCGCCCTACGCCACCTTCGAGGACGCCTTCGAGGCGGTGAAGTCCGGCGCCTGCGCCCTGGGCATGATCCCGGTGGAGAATTCCATCGCCGGGCGGGTCGCCGACGTGCACCACCTGCTCCCCGCGTCCGGGCTGAAGATCATCGGCGAGCGGTTCAAGCCGATCCACTTCCAGCTCATGGCCAATCCGGGGACCAGGCTGGAGGACCTGAAGACGGTGGTTTCCATGCCCTTCGCCTGGGGCCAGTGCCGCCGGTTCCTGCGCAAGCTGGGCGTGACCATGGAGGCCGCCAGCGACACCGCCGCGTCCGCCCGCATCGTCGCCGAGCGCCCGGACCCCACCCGCGCCGCCATCGCCCCGGCCCTGGCGGCGGAGATCTACGGCCTGGAGATCCTGGCCCGCGATATCGAGGACGAGGCTCACAACACCACCCGCTTCGTGGTCATGTCGCCGGACGCCAACCCGCCGCGGCCATCCGCCGGCGCGCCCTGCGTCACCAGCTTCGTGTTCCGCGTCCGGAACATCCCCGCGGCGCTTTACAAGGCCCTCGGCGGGTTCGCCACCAACGGCGTCAACATGACCAAGCTGGAAAGCTACATGGAGAACGGCGCCTTCACCGCCACCTTCTTCTACGCCGAGGTCGACGGCCGTCCCGAAGACACCGGCCTGGCCCACGCCTTCGACGAACTCAACTTCTTCTCCGACCATTTCGAGGTCCTGGGAGTGTACGCGGCCGATCCGTTCCGCGAGACCAACGGATAGTTCGACATCCCAGCCGCATGGTCTAGCCCGAAGTTTGCGCTGAGAAAGTCCTGAATCTCCGGGCCTGGCTTGGTTTGCGCGGATATTTATTTTCATTTGTGTCCATGTAAGTACTTGTCAGGCGCT
>FTAI01001187.1_pt1 | contig 26910 bp, 26 predicted proteins | sample 1638941 | NCBI WGS metagenome assembly FTAI01 (sample SAMEA3914813, study PRJEB12502) | metagenome | biome: forest; material: soil | place: Canada | collected 2011-07-07 | depth 0.3 m | reverse complement strand
TAGGCGTTCACCAGAGCCTGGACACCGCCGCCGTCCTTGGCCACGCGCCGGGCCAGCCAGAAGGTCTGGCCGCGCAGCACATAGGAGAGCTCGCGGAACAGGGCGAGCTGGCCGGCGGCCGGCGCCTTGCCGTCCAGAGCCTCGACGCGGGCCCACATGTCGTCGAACCTCAGCACCCGCCGGGCCGCCTCGAAGGCGGTGACCAGGGCGGCGGTGTCGCCGCCGGCGGCGGCGCGCAGCCGGCCGGGGAAGGTGGGGCCGCAGAGATTGATCATCTCGTTGCCCAGCACCGTGGCGATGATCTCGCGCCGCAGGCGGTGGCGGCGCATCTCGTCGTCGAACCGCAGCATCGGCCCGGGGAAATAGGCCTGCAGCGTGGCGACGAACCAGGGATCGTCCGGCGCGGTTGAGGCGATCACGTCGTCGAAGAGGTCGAGCTTGCCGTAGGCCAGCAACACCGCCAGCTCCGGCCGCGTCAGGCCCTCGCCGGCCTGGGCGCGGGCCTCCAGCGCCGCCTTGTCCGGCAGGCCCTCCAGCGCCCGGTCCAGCCGCCCCCGGCTCTCCAGGCTGTCCATGAAGGCGCCCTGGGCCTGCAGGTCTTCCATCGCCTCGGCCTGCAGCAGGGACAGGGCCAGGGTCTGGTCGTAGTTGTGCGCCAGCACGTGGGCGCCCACGGAGTCGGTCATCGACTGCAGGAGCGCGTCGCGGTCCGGCCGGGTCAGCTCGCCGGCCCGTTCGGCCATGCCGGTCAGGATCTTGATGTTCACCTCGTGGTCGGAGGTGTCGACGCCGGCGGAATTGTCGATGGCGTCGGTGTTGATCCGTCCGCCGGCCAGGGCGAATTCGATTCGCCCCGCCTGGGTGAAGCCCAGGTTGGCCCCTTCGCCCACCACCTTGCAGCGCAGGTCCTTGCCGTTGATGCGGATGGCGTCATTGGCCTTGTCCCCGACGTCGAGGTTCGTTTCCGAATGGCCCTTCACATACGTGCCGATGCCGCCCAGATAGAGCAGCTCCGCCCGCGCCTTCAGGATCGCGGCGATCAGGTCCGAGGGCGCCATCTCATCGGCCTTGATGTCCAGCGCCGCCTTGACTTCGTCGCTGATGGGCACGGACTTCAGGGTGCGGGCGTAAACCCCGCCTCCGGGAGACAGCGCCGCCCGGTCGTAGTCGTCCCAGGACGAGCGCGGCAGGTCGAACAGCCGCTTTCGCTCGGCCCAGGAGACGGCCGGGTCGGGGCTGGGGTCCAGGAAGATGTGACGATGATCGAAGCCCGCCACCAGGCGCGTGGCCCTCGACAGCAGCATGCCGTTTCCGAACACGTCCCCCGACATGTCGCCCACGCCCACGACGGTGAAGGGCGCGGTCTGGATGTCCTTGCCCAGCTCGCGGAAGTGCCGCTTGACCCCTTCCCAGGCGCCGCGGGCCGTAATGCCCATGGCCTTGTGGTCATAGCCGGCCGAGCCGCCCGAAGCGAAGGCGTCGCCCAGCCAGAAGCCGTAGTCCTCGGCCACGCCATTGGCGATGTCGGAGAAGGTGGCGGTGCCCTTGTCGGCCGCCACCACCAGGTAGGGATCGTCGGCGTCGTGGGAAATGACGCTGGGCGGTCGGATCACCTGGCCTTCGGCGTCGATGTTGTCGGTCAGGTCCAGCAGGCCGCACAGGAAGGTCTTGTAGGCGCGGACCGCCTCGGCCCGCACCGCGTCGGGGGCGCCGCCACGCGGCAGCTGCTTGGGAAAAAAGCCGCCCTTGGAGCCCACCGGCACGATGACGGCGTTCTTCACCTGCTGCGCCTTCACCAGGCCCAGCACTTCGGTGCGGAAGTCGTCGCGCCGGTCCGACCAGCGCAGGCCGCCGCGCGCCACCGGTCCGAACCTCAAGTGCACGCCCTCCACATGCGGCGCGGCCACGAAGATCTCGCGGAAGGGCTTGGGCGCCGGCAGGTCGGCCAGTTCGCGGCTGGCGATCTTGAAGCTGATGTAGGGCTTGTCCGCCCCCTCGGCGTCCGGCTGGAAGTAGTTGGTGCGTGTGATCGCCCCCACCAGCGCCGCCAGGCGCCGCAGGACCCGGTCGGCGTCCAGGCTGTCAACCGCCTGCAGCGCCGCCTCGATCTCGGCCTGGACCGCCGCGGCCCGCTCCCGGCGCTCGTCCAGGCTGGCGATGATCGCGGGGTCGAAGCGCACCTTGAACAGGTCCAGGATCAGCCGGGTGACGCCGGGATGATCGGCAAGGGCCGCCTGCTGCACCGCCAGGCTGGGATCCAGGCCCGACTGCTGGCGGTACCGCGCCAGGGCCCGCACGAGGGCCGCCTCCCGCCAGGGCACGCCGAGCTCAAAGACCAGGCGGTTGAAGGGATCGCTCTCAGCCGCTCCGGACCAGGCCGCGCGGAAGGCGGCCTCGAAGGGTTCGCGCACGTCCTCGAAGACCAGGCGCTCGGCCTTCTCGTCCTCGAGCAGGAAGTCATGCACCCAGACGTCCGACACCGCCCCGTCTGGCAGGCGGGGCCGCAGGGCGTAGCCGTCTTCCACCAGGGCCCGCAGGCCCATGTTCTCGAGGATCGGCAGGACCTCGGCCAAGGGGATGGGGGCGGTGTCCCGCCGGTAGAGCTTGAGACGGAACTGTAGCGGGCTCTCGGCGGCGGTGCGGAAGGCGCGAACGCCGATCTCCCCCGGCGAGGCGAGCGCCTCGATCGCCTTCACGTCGGCCACCGCCTCGTCGGCGCCGTAACGGTCCTTGTAGCCGGGGGCGAAGGCCTGGCCGAAGTCGACCAGCAGCTGGGCCTGCCGCATGGGATCGACGATCCGCCGCCGCACGGCGTCCTCGAAGTCGTCCTCCCAGGTGCGCGCGAACGCGGCGACCGCGCTCTCAAGGGCTGCGACGTCCGGCTGCGGGTGGTCGCCGGGCGTCAGGCCGACGACGTAGTGGACGCGCGCCAAAGGCGCGTCGGAAAAGTTGGGATAGTAGGCCGAAATCCGGCCGGCGTAGGCCTTGGCGAAGAGCTCGCCAGCGCGTTCCCGCAGCCGCTGGTCATAGCGCTCCCGCGGGACGTAGAGCAGGATCGAGACGAAGCGGTCGAAGGGATCCTGGCGGACGAACAGCTTGACTCGCGGCCGATCGGACAGGTGCAGGATGCCCAGCGCGGTCGTCAGCAGTTCGTCTTCGCCGATCTGGAACAGCTCGTCGCGCGGATAGGTCTCCACGATGTTGGCCAGGCGCATGGCGTTGTGGCTGCCGGGCGCATGGCCGACGCGGGCCAGCACCCGTTCCACCTTGCGCCGGATCAGCGGCGTCTCGTGCGCCGGCTCGTCATAGGCCTCGGCCGTGAACAGGCCCACGAACCGGACCTCGCCGGCGGCCCTGCCATCAGGGCCGTATCGGCGCACGCCGATGTAGTCCATGTAGGCGCGGCGATGGACGCGGGAGCGCAGGTTGGCCTTGGCCACGATCACCGGCTCGGCCCGCTCAAGCCGCCGGCGCAGGGCCTGGGACAGGACCGCCGGCTCGCTGCCCCGACGCAGCACCGTCCGTTCGGGGTCGCGCAGCACGCCCAGGCTGCCCTGCGGTTCATAGAGGGGCTCCTCGGCCGCATAGCCTCCGTCCGGCGTGCGCGGGTATTCGTAGGACCGGGCGCCCAGGAACACGAAATGGCCGGCGTCCAGCCAGCGCAGGAAGGCCAGGTCCTCGGCCAGGGCGCCCGCGTCGGTCCCCGGCGGTTTGGCGCTCGCCAGGTCCTGGGCCGAGCGGGCCATGAGGGCCAGCATGTCGGGAAAGTCGTCGACGGCGGCGCGCACGTCCGCCAGCGCCGCTTGGATCCCATCCACGAGGGCGGCGTGGCGGCTCTCCGGCAGGGGTTCGAGCCAGACCTGGATCATTGAGGTGCGCCGCCCGCCGGCCGCGACCATCGGGTGGAACATCGCCCGCACGCTGGCGCGCGCCTCGCCGACTTCGCCCATGACGCTGTCGACCAGGAAGGGCGCATCGCGCTGAACGATTTCGAGGACATCCGCCGCCTCATCGTCCCAGGTCGTCCGCGGCGTGATCCTCACCGCCGGCGGCCCGCCGTCCCAGGCCTGGGCGAAAGCCCAGAATTCGGCCAGCGACCTGGCCAGGCTCTCCACGGGAAGGCCCGGCAGCTCCTCGGGGCGATAGTCCTCGGTCGCGCTGGCGATAAAGTCGCCGGCGCCGGCTTCGGGCAGGCCCAGTTCAGCGATCTGTCGGCGGAAGGCGTCGGCCAGGAGGCCGGCAGCGGGGGTGTCATTGTCCAACGGCATGGGCCGGAACCTAGTCCGTTCCGAAGCCGGAAGCAGGTGAAAAGACGCCGGTGCGCGCCAAATTTTGGAACGAACGACCCTGGCCGGGCCCCCAGACGAAACTGCGCCGCCGGGCCGTGGGCCCGACGGCGCCGGGGCGTCGGCTCGCGGGGGGGATTGCGGCCGGCGCCCTTTGCCTCTTCGACCAACGACCGGGTGTGGGCGCTGGTCCGAGCCGGTATTGCTACCGGATGGGTTTTAGATAGACCTATTGGCTCAACTAAAAAGGGCGTCCGACTTCACGGTTGCGTGAGACTGCTCTCCCGCCGCCACTTGTCGGGGTCGCCGTCGGCGGACAGCAGGATGGCGATCCAGCGCGAGCTTGCGAACTGGGCCAGGATCACCATCACCAGGACGGTGAGCGGCGTGGACATGAACATGCCGGGCAATCCCCAGATCGCCCCCCAGAACGCCAGCGACAGCAGCACGATCACCGGGTCCATGTTCAGGCTGTCGCCCTGCATCCGCGGCAGGATGACGTTGCCCACGACAAAGGTGATCGCCCACAGGCCCGCCAGCAGGATCGCCGCCTGGCCATAGCCGTTGAACTGGACCAGGGCGAACAGCGCCGGCAGCACGATCCCCGCGGCGGCGCCGAAGATCGGCACGTAGTTCACGATGAAGATCAGAAAAGCCCAGAAGAAGGCGTTGTCCAGGCCCATGGCGGCCATCACCGCCCACGAGGCCGCCGCGATCATCGCCCCCGTCACGGTCTGGATCCACAGATACCGCTCGACGCTGTCGCGCACGTGCTCGATCAGCTCCAGGGCCCCATGCCTGGCCTCCCGCTCCCGGAACAGGCGCACCAGCTTGCGCTCGAAGGCCGTGCGCGAGGCGATCAGGAAGCCCAGGTAGATCAGCACCAGCACCGCGTTGGAGGCGAAATTCTGCAGGGCTTCGGCGACGGCGCCGAGGTAGTTGCCCGGATCCAGGCGCGAGAACAGCACGTCGATGCTGGGCGGACTGGGCGCTCCCAGATCCTTGGCGAGCGCGCTCAGCACGCTGTCGAGCCTGGGCCCATAGCCGGTGAGCTTGTCCACGAAATCCCCGGCGTAGACCGCTACCAGCCAGGCGGAGAGGCCGAACAGCCCGGCGGCCAGCACCAGCGCGGTGGCCATGGCCGCCGCCGGTGAAAACACCGGCCCCCACCGGCGCAGGGCGCGCGCCAGGCCGTCGACCATGATCAGCAGGAACAGAGCCAGCAGGAGCGGCGTAATGATGCCGGCCATCCATCTCAGCGCGGCCCCCGCCGCCACCACCGCGATGAGGACAAGGGCGTTGCGCGCCGTGACGGCGTTCAACGTGTCCGGCATCGGGCCGCCAGGGGGGACATCAAGCTTCGCCGCGGGGCGGATCGATGCGCAGGGCGTCGGCTTCCATCGCCGCGGCCCCGTCCTCCAGCATCTTCGCCTGGATCGCCAGGTAGCCGCCCTGGGCGCCGGGCGCGGTCTGCGCGCGCCGGCGCAACTTGGCGGCCTGCTCGCGCACCGCGCGGGCCCGGTTCCGGAGGTCGGCCGCCTTGCAGGCGTCGGGGGTGAGGATGTCGCTCATGGGCTCCTTCTTGCGCAGACCGGCCCGTCCGTCACCTGTCTCACGCAGCTTTCTTGCCGACCCGGAACGGAAGGCCGCGGCCCATATCCGCGCGCAAAGCTTTGCCGGGAAAAGATATCGGCGTTGGCCGGGCGGGCAAAAGGCCTTGCCAGGCCAGCCTAAAATCTATAGGTCTAAGCCGTCAAATATCGACACGGTTCGGCCGCTCTCCCCTGCTCCATCCCAAGGATCGAGTTCCGGACTTGCTCCCAAATCCTTCGAAATTCTGATGACGCAGGCCGTCGGCTTGCGGACTAACTCTATGAACTAAGGAACGACATACTATGGCTACCGGCACTGTTAAGTGGTTCAACGGCCAAAAAGGCTTTGGATTCATCCAGCCCGACCAAGGCGGCAACGACGTCTTCGTCCACATTTCGGCCGTGGAACGCGCCGGACTGTCCGGCCTCAACGAAGGCCAAAAGGTCTCCTTCGAGCTGGAACAAGACCGTCGCAGCGGCAAGATGGCCGCTTCGCAGCTCCAGGCGATCTAAATCCGCCCTTGAACTTCGTCCCGGTCGGACCGAGCGGTTCGGCCGGGACTCAAGGCGCTCCAGGTTTCGGGGCCGGCGCTGCAGACCTAGTTCAGGATCGTGAATCCTGACTCGTCGCCGCCGAAGAATTCATCCCATTTGGCCATCCGGGCCATCAGCATCCATGATCGCGCCTCGGCTTGGCAGGCCATGCGGGCTTCCGGGTCCTTGACGGTCGCCGCCCGCCGCAGAAGGCGGTTGGCGCGCTTGCGGCACAAATCTGCGCTGATCATCGATCGCTCCACGACGTCACGGCCCGACAACGCGTGACCGGAAAGGTAGCTCCCGCCCAGGAGTGCACGCTAAGATCCGCCAAGGCGCTCGGGATAGTACGTCTCGTCCGGCGCTTGTCGGATCGTGGACCCGCTGCAGCGCCTCCCCTCTCATTTAGGTCAAGTCAGGCGATCAGGAAGAGCGGCCAGCGCTCAATTCCGTACGTTGAGCGCCGGAGGCTAGCGGAAAGCCGAAATCCGGCTTTCCTCATCCCGCTCTAGGCGCCGAGAGTCTCCAGGAACCGCACCGCCTCGCCGGCGTGGGGGAGCGTGATCTCGTCGTCGCGCATGACGACTCTGCCGCGAATGATCGTGGCCTTGGGCCAGCCGGTGACCTCCATGCCGTCGAAGGGAGTCCAGCCGGAGCGCGTGGCCATGTCCTCGTGGCGCAGCGTGCGGCGGGCCTTCAGGTCGACGATGGTCAGGTCGGCGTCATAGCCCTCGGCGAGGCGGCCCTTGTCGGCCAGACCGAAGATGCGCTGGGGCCCGTGGCTGGTCATGTCCACCAGACGTTCGAGGGTCATCCGGCCATTGGCCACGTGGGTCAGCATGATCGGCAGCAAGGTCTGGACCCCCGGCATGCCCGACGGCGAGGCCGGATAGGGCCGCGCCTTCTCCTCCTTGGTGTGCGGGGCGTGGTCTGACCCCAGCACGTCGGCGACGCCCATCTCGACGCCGCGCCACAGCGCCGCCTGGTGCGCCGCCTCGCGGATCGGCGGGTTCATCTGGGCGTAGCCCTTCAGGCGCTCGTAAGCCTCCGGCCCGGTGAGGGTCAGGTGCTGCGGTGTCACCTCGACGCTGGCCACGTCCTTGTGATCGGCCAGGTAGGCGATTTCCTCGGCGGTGGTGACGTGCAGCACGTGGATGCGCTTGCCCAGGCCCTTGGCCAGGCGGACCAGGCGCTCGGTGGACTGGATCGCGGAGCGGGCGTCGCGGACCTCCGGATGGCTGGTCCAGTCGCCGGTGCGGGCCAGCGGCCGGCGCTCGGCCAGGCGGTACTCGTCCTCGGAGTGGAAGGCGCCCCGGCGGTTGATGTGGCGCAACACCTCGCCCACCCCCTCGTCGTCGGGCACCAGCAGGCTGCCGGTGGAGGCGCCCATGAACACCTTGACCCCGCAGCAGCCGGGCAGGCGCTCAAGCTCGCCAAGGAAGCGGGCGTTGTCGTGGGTGCCGCCGACGTAGAAGGCGTGGTCGCAATGCATACGTCCCTTGGCCCGCTTCAGCTTGTCGGCCAGGGCCTCGGCGTCGGTGGTGGTGGGCTCGGTGTTGGGCATCTCGAAGACGGCGGTGACGCCGCCCAGCACCGCGCAGCGCGAACCGGTCTCCAGGTCTTCCTTCCACTCCAGGCCGGGCTCGCGGAAGTGTACCTGGCTGTCGACCACGCCGGGCAGGACCGTCAGCCCGCGGGCGTCGAACACTTCGCCGGCGGAGGCCCAGGACAGGTCGCCCATGGCTGCGAACTTGCCGCCGCGCACGCCGATGTCGATCATCCCCCGGCCGGCGTGGTTCACCACCTCACCACCACGCACGATCAGGTCGAAAGTCTCGCTCACGTTTCAGCCTCTTGCGTGCCGCCGGCCTCCTCGGCCTCCTCGGTGTCGTCCAGCAGGGCGACGGCCGCGCCGTACACACTGTCGGCCGACAGGTCCATCATGTGGGTGATGGCCTGGCTGAAGTTGGGATCCAGTTCGCGCAGCTCCGCGAAGGTGCGGGTGCCGCGCAGGGAGCGCCCCTCCGGCCCCCAGGGCGCGTAGAGGCTCTCATCGGAGGGGCCGAACAGGCCGAGGGTCGGGGTCCCCGCCGCCGCGGCCAGGTGCATCAGGCCGGAGTCGTTGCCGATATAGAGCCGCGCCCGCTTCAGCGCGGCATAGACCACCACCAGGCTCTCGCGCCCCACCAGGTCGATGCAGTTGTCGCGCCCCACCGAGGCGCGCAGGGGCTCGCAACTGGCGATGTCGCCCGGCCCGCCCACGACCATCAGCCGTCCGCCCGCCAGCGGCCCGGAGGGCGCCAGCAGCCGCCGCGCCACCTGGGCGAAGCGCTCCACCGGCCAGGCCTTGCCGACCCAGTTGGCCGCCGGGCCGATGGCCAGGATCGGCTCAGGCCCCGCCGTGAGCTTGGCGGCCCGGGCCTCGGTCTCGGGACTGGTGAACAGAAAAGGGGAGGGCGGGGCGCTTTCCATCTTCAGCAGCCGGGCGGCCTCGATGACCTTGTGGACCGGCGTGCCGCCCTTGCGGTGGACGGCCCGGCGCTTGGGCCTCAGCGCCCCGGCGATCCCAGAACCGCGCAGGTCCACCACCAGGCCCCAGCGGCGGCCGCGCACCTGTCGCCAGAGGCCGAACCAGTGGCCGGCGCGCTTCTGCTTGTCCATCACGATTAGCCGGTCGAGATTGGGCGTGTCGGCGAACAGGGGCGCTGTCAGGGCGCTGCCCACGATGGTGAACCGCGCTTCTGGAATCTCGTCGGCCAGGGTCCGCACCAGTCCCGAGGACAGGACGGCGTCGCCGAGACGGCTGGATGTGACGAAGAGAATCGAGAAGGGCTTGGGGGCCATATCCCCAAGTCTATAGAGCCATGCCCCCTGGCGCTCCAGGGCGGCGACCGCCACATTGCGGGGATGTCGACATATCTTTTCGCAGCGACGCTGAAAGGCCGGGCCCTGATCAATGTTTCGGGGCCGGACTGGCGCGGATTCCTGCAGGGCCTGGTCACCCAGGACGTCGAAACATTGCGCAACGGCGAGGTGCGGTTCGGCGCCTTGCTGACGCCGCAGGGCCGGCTGCTGCACGACCTGTTCCTGGTGGGACGAGAGGACGGCTGCCTGATCGATTGCCAGGCCGACATCCGCGACGCCCTGATCCAGCGCCTGGCGATCTATCGCCTGCGGGCCAAGGTGGAGATCGCGCCGCTGGACGAGCCGGTGCTGGCGCTCTGGGGCGGGGCGGCCCCTGAAGGCTGGGCGGTGGACCCGCGCCTGCCCGCCCTGGGTTTCCGGGGCTATGGCGTCGCCGCGCCGACGGCCGCCGCGCCAGCGAACGAAGCGGCCTACGCCCGGCATGTGCTGGACCTGGGCGTGCCTGGCCCCGCCGACTGGGGCCACGACCGCACCTATCCCATCGAGGCCAATTTCGATGTGCTGAATGGGATAGACTTCAAGAAGGGCTGCTTCGTGGGCCAGGAGACCACCTCACGCATGAAGCGCCGCGGATCGGTGAAGACCCGCATGCTGCCCATCACCTTCGCCGGCGATCCGCCGGAGTCGGGCTCGGAGTTGCTGAATGGGACGCTTCGCGCCGGTGAGGTGCTGTCGGGCGCGGCGGGCCGGGCCATGGCGGCGGTGCGCCTGGACCGCCTGGACGGCCAGTTGGCGCTGGCGGATGGCCGGCCTTCGCGCCCCGACTGGCCGGACTGGCTCAAGGCGGCGGTGCAGGGGTGACGGCCGGCGAGGTCTCCATCCGGCCGGTGACGCGGGGCGACTACGACCAGTGGCTGGCGTTGTGGGAGGGCTACAACGCCTTCTACGAGCGCACCGGCCCGACTGCCCTGGCGCCGCAGATCACCGCCACGACCTGGGCGCGGTTCTTCGACGCCTATGAGCCGGTGCACGGCCTGGTGGCCGAGAGCGAGGGACGCCTCATCGGCCTCACGCACTACCTGTTCCATCGCAGCACCACCGCGATCGAACCGCTCTGCTACCTGCAGGATCTGTTCACCAGCCAGGCCGCGCGGGGCAAGGGCGTGGGCCGGGCGCTGATCAACGCCGTCTACGACCGCGCCAGGCTGGCCGGATCGCCCCGCGTCTATTGGCAGACCCAGGAAACCAACCACACCGCCATGCTGCTCTACGACAAAGTCGCCGAGCGCTCCGGCTTCGTCGTCTATCGCAAGCTGTTCTAGACCGCGCCCGGCGTGGGGCCGGGAGTGGGGCTTGAGCCCGCTGGGGTGGAGGGGCCATGCTGGAGGGAATCAACGGTCCGCGCTCGCGCCGACTGTTCCGGGGCGGCGCAGAATGAACCAGATGCAGCAGAGACCACGGTGGGCCTGGCCCGGGCGCGCCCTGGCGATCGCGGCGGCGATGCTCGCCCTGCCGGCGTCGGCATGGGCGGCGGACTATTGGTTCCTGGGGGCCGGGGCCGACGTCTATGACTTCGTCGACGTGAGCCGGATCACCCCGATGCCGGACGGCGGCCAGCTGGCCTGGACGACGCGAGTGCTGGAAGGCAAGGGCGCGTCGGGCCGCAAGGTGAAGACCGTGCTGAGCCTGACGGAGTTCTATTGCGGCCAGGACGCGGCGCGCACCTCTCGGCTGGTGCAGTACCGGGGCAACGGCGCGCTGAAGGGCGACCAGGACCTGCCCCAGGCTCGCACCCGGTCGGTGACGCCGGGGACGGTCGGCGCCGCCGAATACGACTTCGTCTGCGCCGAGCCGTTCAGCCGCAGCGACCGGTACCGCGACCTCGGCGACATCGACCCCATCGCTCGCGCCGACGCCCTGCGCCGGGCGGAGCATCGGGGCAAGTGAGCCTCAGGCGGCCCGCAGCGGCAGGGCGCTGGCGGCGAATGCGGGGGTGCTGGGGGGGCGATCCAGCGGGCCGCTGACGGCCCGGCCGGTCACGAAGGGCATGCCCACGGCGAAGCATAGCTCCAGCTCCGCCTGCGTGCGCACGTTGGTGACCGCCGGCCAGATCTTGCGCGCCTTGAAGGCTGCGCCGCGATTGCCGAACCGGCGGATGGCCGCCAGCCGGCTCTTGGCGTCGACCTCGGGCAGGACGTAGGTGACGCTGTTGGCCAGGCCCGTCGGCACGCTTTCGACCAAGAAGTCGGGATCGTTCACCTGCAGGTCGATGCTGCTGAAATACTTGCCCAGGAAGTCGCGCAGCAGGGGCAGGGCGCTGTAGGACGGCTGGCGCGGCACGTCGTACACCGAGGCGGCCAGCTGCCCGCGGCGGCTCTCCGGGAGGGCGGCCAGGAACTGGGCGTGCCGTTCGCGCTCGGCGCGGTGGATGATCGAGGCGTAGCAGATCGGCGTGAACAGCTTGCCGCTCGATTCGGATAGAAGATCGAGGGCGCGGACGGTCGCGGCGGCGCCGCGGGCGTCGTAGTCGTGCGCCGCCTGGGCGTCGGTTGGCCGGACGCCCTCCATCAGGTTGTAGCGGTCGTCACGCGCCATGACGGAACTGCCGATGAACATCTCCTTGGGCGTGAAATAGACACCGTAGAAGACCGGATCGGCGATCTGCGGACCCTTGGCCGCCGGAGCCGCGCGGGGCGGGGCTGGCGGGGGCGCTGTCGCGGGCACCCGATCCGGGGCTTGCGGCAAGGGCACGCCGACGACTTCGTCCGCCGTGACGCGCGCCAGGCGGCCGCAGAACGCGGGCGTGTAGCCTTCCCCGGCAAGGATGCGGTCGAGATCCTCCAGCGGCAGGGCGGCGAAGCGAGCGACCTCGGCGGCCACGCCCTGGAAGGCGCCCAGCGTCCCGCCCCCGCCCCCGCCGGTGCCGAACAGGCGGATCTGCAGGTCCGCGGCCATGTCGCGAAGCTGGTCGTGGTCCAATGAGCCGCCGCGCGGTTCGATCAGCAGGAACGTGCAGGGGCCGAGCAATTCGAATCGGCGGGGGAAGGCCCAGCGGGAGTCCAGGAAGGCCGCCGCGAACTTGTTGACCAGCGCGCCGAGGTCCGCCCGGCCGCTCAGGCACTCTGGCGTCAATACCCTCAGACATGCGAAGCTTGCCATGACTCACAATTCGGTTGAGGCGCAGGCGCAAGGCGGCCGCGCGCGGTTTGCGATCGTGCAATCATCGCGTGTCGACCTTAACGGCGTACACGCCAAGGCCGCGACATATCGAGGCGCCATGGGGGTTAGATTGTACGAGGCGGAGAGTCACCGCTGTTCCTGGGCCAACCCCAAGGACGCCCTCTACGTCGCCTATCACGACGAGGAATGGGGCGTGCCGGAGTACGACCCTCGGGCGCTTTGGGAAAAGCTGGTGCTGGACGGTTTCCAGGCCGGGCTGTCGTGGATCACGATCCTGAAGAAGCGTGAAGCTTTCCGCGCCGCCTTCGCGGATTTCGATCCGGAGGCGGTGGCCAGGTTCGGCGAGGCCGATCGCGCGCGGCTGCTAGAGGACGCGGGGATCATTCGCTCGCGGGCCAAGATCGACGCCGCCATCTCCGGCGCGCGCATCTACCTGGACATGCGCGAGAAGGGCGAGGATTTCGCCGACTTCCTCTGGGCCTTTACCGGCGGCCAGCCGGTCCAGAACACCTGGGACGCCATCGGCCAGGTGCCGGCCCAGACGCCCCTGGCCGCCGACATGGCCAAGGCCCTGAAGGCCAAGGGGTTCAAGTTCTGCGGCCCGGTGATCGTGTACGCCTTCATGCAGGCGGTGGGCATGGTCAACGATCATGTGACCACCTGCTTTCGCCATGCCGAGGTGACGAAGCTGGCCAGGACGGGCAGGACGGCCTGATGCCGCACATGCGCCTTGAGAAGGACTGCCCCACCCCGGTCTGCGGCGTCGACGAAGCCGGGCGCGGGCCATGGGCCGGGCCTGTGAGCGCCGGCGCGGTGATCCTCAAGCCCCGCACGCGCATCGCCGGCCTCGACGACTCCAAGAAGCTCAACGCCCGCCAGCGCGACGAGCTGGAGCTGGAGATCAAGGGCCGGGCCGTGGCCTTTGGGGTCGGCTTCGCCTCGGTGGAGGAGATCGGCGCCCTCAACATCCTGCAGGCGACCGGTCTGGCCATGCGCCGGGCGGTGGCGGCCCTGGCCGTGGCGCCGATGTTCGCCCTGGTGGACGGCGCCTACGCCTTCGACCTGCCCTGTCCGGTGAAGACCGTGGTCGGCGGCGACGGCCTCAGCGCCTCGATCGCCGCCGCCTCCATCCTGGCCAAGACGGCGCGGGACCGGCTAATGATCGAGCTGGACGCGGTCCACCCAGGCTACGGGTTCGCCGATCACAAGGGCTATGGGGCGCCGGCGCATCAGCGGGCGCTCAAGGCGCTGGGCCCATGCGCGGCCCACCGGATGACCTGGGCGCCCTTGAGGGCCCTGATGGCGGGGGCGGCCGACGTCGCCGCAGATTGACCCGCGCAATCAAGATTGCCCGGCGCGCGCCGCCGCGCTGATCTGCGCCCATGAGCGACCAAGACCCCTCCGTGCGCGCCCTGGGTTTGCAGGCCCAGGCCTGCCAGTCCATGGGATCGCCCTTCTCCGGCGAGATTCTGCGCCAGGCGGCGGACGACGCCGCCGAGGGGCGGGCCGACCCGCGCCCTTATGGCGCCCTGGGCCGGCAGGGACACCCGCGCCCAGATCGCCGACGCGGTTCCCCTGCGGCTGCTGGGCGCCCTGCACGACCTGGCCCTCAGCGGCGAGGCGCCGGCGCTGACCGCGCTCTATCCGCAGCCCGGTTTCGCCGGCGACCCCGCGGGCGCCTGGAGCGTGGCGGCGGGCCTGCTGGAGACGCAGTCCCGCCGCATCGGCGCCTTCATGGGCCACGAGCCGCAGACCAATGAGACGCGCCGGTCGGCGGCCCTGCTGCCGGGGTTCCTTAGCGTGGCGGCCGAGACCGGCCTTCCGATCCGGGCCTTCGAACTGGCCGCCAGCGCCGGGCTGAACCAGCTCTGGGACCGCTACCACTACGACCTGGGCGAGGCCGGAAGCTGGGGCGAAGCCGGCGCCAAGGTCAGGCTGGACACCGAATGGCGCGGCGATCCGCCACCCTTTAACGTCAAGGTGAGGGTGGTCGAGCGCGGCGCCTGCGACCGGGCGCCCATCGACGTGCGCGACCCGGTCGCGCGGCGGCGGCTGAAGGCCTACATCTGGCCCGACCAGCTCGAGCGCCTGGCCCGGCTGGACGCGGCGGCGGAGGCGGTGCTGGCCGCCGGCGTGACGGTGGAAGCCCATGACGCGGTCACCTGGCCCGAGCGCCGCGCCGCGCCGAAGGACGGCGCCGCCACCGTGCTCTTCCACTCGGTCTTCTGGCAGTACATGCCTTCCGAGAGCCAGGCCGCCGTGGCGGCGGCGATCGAATGGCTGGGCGTCAGGGCCACGGCGTCCGCGCCGTTCGCCTGGCTGCGCATGGAGCCGCCGCCGGACAACATCGCGCTCATGGACATCCGCCTGACCCTCTGGCCCACCGGCGAGGAGCGGCTGCTCGGCCGCTGCCATCCCCACGCCGCCTGGGTGGAGTGGCTGGGCTAGCCGCACTCCAGCCAGCCCGCCGCCATCTCCGCGATCCGCACCGCCGGGCCGGCGTCGCCGTCCCAATCGCCGTCCAGGGTCCAGGAGGCCGACAGGCCGGCATAGGCCAGCAGCCATTGCAGCAGGCGCGTGCGGCCCAGGCCCGACGCCTCGGCCACGATCGCCACACGCCGGGCGATGCGGTCCGGATCCCGCGACGGCTCGGGCCCCGGATTGCAGATCATGTTGGCGTAGTCGTAGCCGCGATCGCCCAGCAGGCCCTTGGGGTCGATGGCCAGCCATCCCCGGGTCCCACCGTCGAGGATATTGCCGTGGTGGATGTCGCCGTGCAGCGGACGGACGTCCTGGGGATCAGCCAGCAGGGTCTCGGCGACCCTCAGGGCCTTGAGGAACACGCCGCCGCGCTTCTGCGCCGTTGGCGCCAGGGCCCTGAACCATCGCGGCAACGGCGCCAGGGTTGGCGGCGGCGGGGCCGGGCGCGGCGCGTGCAGCGCCAGGGCCGCGCCGCAGAGGATGCGCATCGCCTCCTCGTCCTCGCCGGCGCGCGCCATGGCCTCCAAAGACCGATCGCCGACGACCCGCTCCAGCAGCACGGCGTTGTCCTGCGCCTCCAGCAGGCGCGCTGCGCCGTGGCCGCCCCACCAGCCCATCAGGGCGTGGCCGGCGATTTCCTCGGCATGCATGGCGGCCTTCAGCATCGCCGCATCGCCGCCGCGGCGGACCGGCAGCAGCTTGGACGACTGGGTCACGATGGGAGCCCCGTCCGCCTCCAGCCTCCACCGCGTCAGCCAGGGCGCGAACACCGCCGCCAGTTCCGGCTCTATCCGTTCCATGCCCCGCGGCCTTAACCTTGCGTTCACCACGTTCCCTAACGCCACCTTCACCACGAATGGGCGACTCATTGGAGTCAACTTCAGGGGCCCGCGCATGGACTTCCGTCCGAACAGCATCATCATCGGCGACTGCATCGAGACCCTGGCGAAAATGCCGGACCGGTCCGTCGACCTGGTGTTCGCCGATCCGCCGTACAATCTTCAGCTGGGCGGCGACCTGCTGCGGCCCGACAATACCAAGGTCGACGCCGTCGACGACGATTGGGACCGCTTCGCCTCGTTCGAGGAGTACGACCGCTTCACCCGCGCCTGGCTGAAGGAGTGCCGGCGGGTGCTCAAGGACGACGGCGCCCTGTGGGTGATCGGCAGCTACCACAACATCTTCCGCGTGGGCGTAGCGGTGCAGGACCTGGGGTTCTGGATCCTCAACGACGTCATCTGGCGCAAGACCAACCCGATGCCGAACTTCAAGGGCACGCGCTTCACCAACGCGCACGAGACCCTGATCTGGGCGTCCAAGAGCCGGGGCGGGCGGCGTTACACCTTCAACTACGACGCCATGAAGATGGCCAACGACGACGTCCAGATGCGCTCGGACTGGACCTTCCCGCTGGCCACCGGCGAGGAGCGGATCAAGGACGAGACCGGCGCCAAGGGCCATCCCACGCAGAAGCCCGAGGGCCTGCTGTCGCGGCTGATCCTGGCCTCGACGCGGCCGGGCGACCTGATCCTGGACCCCTTCTTCGGCTCGGGCACCACCGGCGCGGCGGCCAAGCGGCTGGGCCGCCGCTACATCGGCATCGAGCGCGAACCCCGCTATGCCGCCCTCGCCGAGACCCGCATCGCCAAGGTGATTCCCGTGGCCTTGGCGGACCTGGAGGTCACCGGCTCGAAGAAGAACGAACCGCGCGTGCCCTTCGGCCAGATCGTCGAGGCCGGCCTGCTGCACCCCGGCGACACCGTCTATTGTCCCAAAGGCAAACACTCGGCCAAGGTCCGCGCCGACGGCAGCCTGGCCATCGGCGAGCTCACCGGCTCGATCCACAAGGTCGGGGCCATGGTGCAGTCGCAGCCGGCCTGCAACGGCTGGACCTACTGGCACATCCGCACCGACAAGGGCCTGGCGCCGATCGACGTGCTGCGAGCGCGGGTGCGCGCGGAGATGGCGGCGTAGCGCGGCGCCTTCCCTCCCCTTCATGGTGAAGGCGCGTTTCAGTCTCCGCGCAGGCTTAGCCGCAGGGCCTTGGCGAAGACGGATGGCATGGCGGCCTCGGCTTCGGGCGCGGAGAGCCAGGTGGGGTCGTCCGGCAGGGTCTCGGTCTGCGATTCCAGCACCCGCAGGGTCAGGGCGAAGTGGGTGAAGGTGTGGTCGATTTCGCCAAGGTCGCGCCAGTCTCCCGCTTGCGCAACGGCGGGCGCGGCGGTCCAGTCGCTGGTCGGCAGGGCCAGCATGCCGCCCAGCAGGCCCCTGGGCGGGCGGCGGACGAGGGCGACATCGGCGCCTCGGCGGATGATGTAGGCGACCCCGTGGCGGCGGGGGCGGTCGGCCTTGCGGCGTTTACGGGGGAAGGTCTCCGGGGCGCCGGCGGCCAGGGCGGCGCAGGCGTCGGCGATGGGGCAGCGGTCGCAGAGCGGCGACCGTGGCCGGCACACCGTCGCGCCAAGGTCCATCAGCGCCTGGGCCCAGTCGCCGGGACGCTCATCGGTGATGAACCGCTCCGCCAGCGCCTTCAGCTGCGGCTTGGCGTCGGGCAGCGGGGTCTCCAGGGCGAACAGCCGCGCCATGACCCGCTCGATGTTGCCGTCCACAACGTTGGCGGGCCGGTCGAAGGCGATGGCGGCGACGGCGGCGGCGGTGTAGGCGCCGACGCCCGGCAGGGCGCGCAGTCCCGCCTCGGTGTCCGGGAAGACGCCGCCATGCCGCTCCGCCACCGCGCGGGCGCAGGCGAGCAGGTTGCGGGCGCGGGCGTAGTAGCCAAGACCAGCCCAGGCGGCCATCACGGCGCCGTCCTCCTCGCGGGCCAGGTCGCTTACCGTGGGCCAGCGGCGGGTGAAGGCGAGGAAGTAGGGCGTGGCGTGCGGCACGGTGGTCTGCTGCAGCATCACCTCCGACAGCCAGACCCGGTAGGCGTCCAGGCTGTGTCCGCGGGCGCGCGTCCTCGGCCGGACGCGCCAGGGCAGGTCGCGGCTGTTGGCGTCGTACCAGGCCAGCAATTGGCCGCGTATCTTGGCGACGGGTCTCATCGGTGGCTCTATATATAGCCCGCATGCGCCGCGCCCTGCCTACCGCCGAAGAGGCCGCCCGGATTCTGGCGACCAAGCGCTCGCGCCCGGTGGGCCGGCCGCCGCCGCCGGCCGGCCGCAGCCTGGCGCCCCTGATCCGCAAGCTGGACCAGAAGTTCGGCCAGGGCTCCGATGGCTTGAAAGCGCGGTGGACCGAGATCGTCGGAGAGGCGCTGTCGCGCCGGACCGAACCTAGCAAGCTGGTCAAGCCGCGCGCCGGCGGGCCGGCCACCCTGGAGGTCCGCGTGGAAGGCCCAAGCGCGGCCCTGATCCAGCACCAGGCCCAGGACATCATGGTGCGGGTGAACCTGTTCCTGGGTTCGGGGTCGGTGGGTAAGCTGCGCATCGTCCAGGGGCCCCTGCAGGGGCACGCCGGGCGCGAGGCCCCCAACGCTTCGGCCCAGCGCCGCCGGGCCGCGCCGCCGCTGGACGCGGCCGCCGAGAAGGGTCTGGCCGAAGGGCTGGACGGCCTGGCCGACGGCCGCCTGAAGGCCGCCCTGACGCGCCTTGGCCGGGAGGTCTTGCGGCGGCAAAGCCGCAGACCTTGAAACAACCCCCGCCGATGCGTCACTAAGCCAGAGCCTCTCGCGCGCCTGCCCATTCGAGGATTTGGGGAATCGCGCTCTAATCGCCCCTCGAGTCCTGAAAAGGGAACCTTCCGTATGCGCGCCATCGCCACCTTCATCGCCGGCCTTGCGCTGTGCCTGACCCTGGCCGCGTGCCAGAAGACCTCGACCAACGCCGTGACCGCCGACGACATGAGCCTTGGCAGTCCGACCGCCAAGGTGACCATGATCGAGTACGCCTCGGTGTCATGTCCCCACTGCGCGCGCTGGAACGAGGAGGTCTGGCCGGCCTTCAAGGCCAAGTACGTCGACACCGGCCGCGTCCACTATGTGATGCGCGAGGCCCTGACCGGCGAACCTTCGATCGCCGCCGCCGGTTTCCTGACCGCGCGCTGCGCCGGCAAGGACAAGTACTTCCAGGTGGTCGACGCGGTGTATCGTAACCTGCAGGAGATGGAGACCAGCGGCCAGCCAAGGCCCATCCTCGAGCGCATCGCCCAGTCTGCCGGCCTGACTGACAAGCAGTTCTCCGACTGCGTCAGCGATCCCAAGGCCCTGGAAGGCATCCAGAAGCGCTGGCAGACCTATGTCGACCGCGACAAGATCACCGGCACGCCCACCTTCATCATCAACGGCAAGGCCCACGACGGCGAGATGACCCTGGCCGATCTGGACGCCGCCGTCGCCGCCGCCGAAGCCGGGAAGCCGGCGTCGTGATGGTGCGGCGCGCCTTCTTCATCGCGGCGCTGGCCGTGCTGGCCTCGGCCGCCGTCGCCGCCGCGCCCGCCTCGCCGCCGGCGCGAGACGACATGAGCCTGGGCAACCCCAGGGCCAAGGTCACGGTGGTGGAATACGCCTCGGTGGGCTGCCCGCATTGCGCGACCTGGGGGATCAACGTCTTCCCCGAGTTCAAGAAGGCCTACATCGACTCTGGCAAGGCGCGCTTCGTCTATAGGGAGATGCTGACCGGCAATTCCACCCTGGCGGCGGCGGGGTTCCTGACCGCGCGCTGCGCCGGGCCTGCGAAGTATTTCCAGGTGGTCGACGGCGTCTATCGCGCCCAGGCCGAGATCGCCCAGACCGGCGACGGCTACGCCCCCCTGGTCAAGATCGCCAAGGACGCCGGCCTCACCGAAGACCAGTTCAACGCCTGCCTCAAGGACCAGGCCCAGATCGCCGCCCTCGAGGCGCGGGACAAGCGGGCCGAGGCGGACGGCGTCACCGGCACGCCGACCTTCAAGGTCAACGGCAAGACGGTGGAGGGCGAGGTTTCCCTGGAAGCGCTGGGCGCGGCCATCGCCCACGCGCCGCGCAAGTAGGGGGGAAAAGAACCAGGCCGTGCACTTCCAGAGGCTGCGCCTTTCGGGCTTCAAGTCCTTCGTCGATCCCACCGATTTCAGGATCGAACCCGGCCTGACGGGGATCGTGGGGCCGAACGGCTGCGGCAAGTCGAACCTCCTGGAAAGCCTGCGCTGGGTGATGGGAGCCAACTCGGCCAAGGCCATGCGCGCCGACGGCATGGACGACGTGATCTTCGCCGGATCGGGCGCCCGGGCCTCGCGCAACCACGCCGAGGTGACCCTGACCATCGACAACGCCGACCACCGCGCGCCGGCGGAGTTCAACGCCCATCCGGTGCTGGAGGTGGTGCGCCGCATCGACCGGGGGGCCGGCTCGACCTACCGCGTCAACGGCCGCGAGGTGCGGGCCCGGGACGTGCAGCTGCTGTTCGCCGACGCCTCGACGGGGGCCAACTCCCCGGCCCTGGTGCGGCAGGGCCAGATCTCCGAACTGATCGCCGCCAAGCCGCAGAACCGCCGCCGGATCCTTGAGGAGGCCGCCGGCGTCTCGGGCCTGCATACCCGCCGCCACGAGGCCGAGCTGCGCGTGCGCGCCGCCGACACCAACCTGGCGCGGCTGGACGACATCACCCGCGAGCTGGAGTCGAATCTCGGCCGACTGCGCCGCGAGGCCCGCCAAGCCGACAAGTACAAGCGCCTGTCGGCCGAGATCCGGGCGCTGCAGAGCGCCATGCTGTTCGCCCGCTGGTCGGAGGCCAGGGCGGCGCTGCAGAAGGTCCAGGCCGAGGGCGCGGACGCCGCCGGCCAGGCCGAGACCGCCGCACGCGAGGCCGCCGCGGCCACCGCCGCCGCCCTCACCGCCGAGGCCGCCATCAAACCCCTGCGCGAGGAGGAGACCACCGCCGCGGCCATCCTGCACCGCCTGGCCATCGAGAAGGACCGCCTGGACCGGGAGCTGGAGAGCGCCGCCGCCGAGGTGGCGCGCCTGACCGCCGACCTCGCCCGCATCGGCGCCGACGCCGCGCGCGAGGCCCAGATCGTCGAGGACGCCGGCCGGGCGCTGGGCCGCCTGGAGCTCGAGATCGCCGAGGTGGAGACCGAGATCGCCGCGGCGCCCTCGCGGCTGCCCGAACTGAGGGCGGCCGCCCAGGGCGCCGAAGCCGCCCGCGCCCAGGCCGAGGCTGCGGTTGAGGCCCTGGCTTCGCGGGCCGCGGCCGCCGAGGCGGAGGGCCGCGCCGCCCAGTCGCGGCTGGAGGAGGCGCAGCTTCGCCTGGCCCGCACGGTGCGGGCGCTGGCGCAGGCCAGGACCGAGCGGGAGGCCCTGGGCCCGGCCGGCGACCCGCGCCTGGCCGCGATCGTCGCCGAGGCAGTCGCTGCGGAGGCCGCGCTCGCCGCGGCCCGCGAGGCGCTGGAGACCGCCGAGACCGAACGCGCCGGCGCCCACGCCGCCGAGGGCGAGGCGCGCCTGGCCGCCCGCGCCGCCGAGGACCGCGTTGGCCGCCTGCTCACCGAAGCCCGCGGCCTGGCCCAGCTCACCGCCCCCAAGGGCAAGACCGCCTACCGCCCGGCCCTGGACGCAATCACCCCCAAGCGCGGCTACGAAGCGGCCCTGGCGGCGGCCCTGGGCGACGACGTCGACGCGGCCCTGGACAGGCGCGCCCCCTCGCATTGGGCGGGCGGCGAGGCGAGCGCTCCGACCTGGCCCACAGGCGCCGAACCCCTGGCGCCGCTGATCAAGGCGCCGCCGGAACTGGCGGCGCGCCTGGCCTTCACCGCCCTGGTGGGCCGCGCCGACGGCGAGCGGCTGCAGGCCCTGCTGGCGCCGGGGGCGCGCCTGGTCTCCAGGGAAGGCGACCTCTGGCGCTGGGACGGCTTCACCGCCAGGGCCGAGGCGCCCAAGCCCGCCCAGGTCCGCCTGGAGCAGAAGACCCGCCTGGCCGAGATCGAGGCCGAGATCGAGCGGCTGACGCCCCAGGCCGCCGACGCCAAGACCGCCCATGCCCAGGCCATGGCCCGCTTCACGGCGGCCGAGACCCTGGTTCGCGACCTGCGCGGCGGGCCCAAGGCGGCGGAGTTCAAGGTCTCGGGCCTGCGCGAGGCCGTCGACCGCCTGCAGCGCGAGGGCGCCCGCCGGGACGCCCGCGCCCAGTCCCTGGACGAGACTATCGCCCGCTTCGCTGAGGAAGAGGCCGAGGCTCACGCCGCCGTCTCCGCCGCCGAGTCCGCCGCCGCAGCGGTTCAGCGCGACGAGAGCCTCGCCGGCCAACTCGCCGCCGCGCGGGAAGTTTCGACGCAGGCCCGCGAGGCCGCCGGCGCCGCCCGCGCCGCCGTCGACCTGGAGACCCGCGAACAGGACTCTCGCCAGCGCCGCCAGGAAGTCCTGCGCCGCGACCACGCCGACTGGTCCGGCCGGGCCGAAGCCGCCGCCCGCCGGCAGGCAGCGCTCGAAAAGGACCGGGCGCGGGCCGACGCGGCCCTCCACGCCGCCAAGGATGCGCCCTCCACCGTTAAGGCGCGGCGGGAAAAGCTGATGGACGAGCTGGCTGTGGCCGAAGCCCGCCGCGCCAGGTCCGCCGACGCCCTGGCCGCCGCCGAGTCCGGCCGGGCCGAAGCCGACCGGGCCGCCCGCGCCGCCGACGCCCGCGCCGCCGACACCCGCGAGGCCCGCGCCACACTGGCCGCCCGCCTGGAAGCCGCCCGCGAGCGCCTGACCGAATACGCCGCCGCCCTCACCGAGGCGACGCAAATGCTGCCCGAGGCCCTGGGCCGCAAGCTGACCGAGGACGCCGTGGCGGTTCCGGCCGAGAGCGGCGGCATCGAGACCCACCTGGCCGGACTGGAGCGCGAGCGCGACCAGATCGGTCCGGTGAACCTGCGCGCCGAGGAGGAGGCGAGCGAGCTGGGCGCCCGCCTGCAGACCATGAAGTCCGAGCGCAGCGACCTCACCGGCGCCCTGGCCAAGCTGCGCCAGGGCATCGACGAGCTGAACGCCGAGGGCCGCGAGCGCCTGCTGGCCGCCTTCGACGTCATCGACGCCCACTTCCGCACCCTGTTCACCACCCTGTTCGAGGGCGGCCAGGCCGAGTTGCGGCTGGTGGAGTCCGAGGACCCCCTGGAGGCGGGACTGGAGATCTACGCCTGCCCGCCCGGCAAGCGCATGGCGGTGATGAGCCTGATGAGCGGCGGCGAGCAGGCCCTGACCGCCGCGGCCCTGATCTTTGCGGTGTTCCTGGCCAACCCGGCGCCGATCTGCGTGCTGGACGAGGTGGACGCCCCGCTGGACGATGCCAACGTCGAGCGGTTCTGCAATCTTCTCAACGAGATGCGCGCCCGCGCCCCGACCCGCTTCATCACCATCACCCACAACCCCCTGACCATGAGCCGCATGGACCGCCTGTTTGGCGTGACCATGTCGGAGCGCGGCGTCTCGCAACTGGTCTCGGTGGACCTGCGCCAGGCCGAGGCCCTGGCGGCGCAGTAGCGGGCAGCCCTCGCCCCGTGGTGTGAGGGGTGTTTCCGCGTGACGGGCCTGACCGGTGAGATTCAGCAAGCGGCGAGACCCTCACCCAACCCGTAAGCGGGGCTTAGGCGCCGTTGGCCTCGGTCAGCGACACCACATTGCCGTCAGGATCGGCGTAACGGGCCGTGGCGCCCCAGGGCTCGGGCCGGGGCGGATGGATCACCCTGGCGCCGCCGGCGGTCAGGCGGGCGTGGGCGGCGGTGAGGTCGGCTGTGTTGAAGCCGAGCTGGACCGAACGGGTCACTTCGGCCTTGGCCTGGTAGAGCGAGAAGTGCAGGAAGGCGCCGTCGGTCCAGGACAGGGCGGCGTGGTCGCCGGAGATCCAGCGGTCGTCGTCGGCCTGGTTGTCGGCGCCCTGATGCAGGGGCAGGCGCAGCAGCCCGCCATAGAAGGCCCGCGACGCCGCCAGGTCGGAGACCTCCAGCACCACGGTGATCAGTCGCCCCGCCGCCATGTCGATCCTCCCATGGGCCGCCTTGACCCCGCGACACCCGGGCCCGCCTGGACCCTACTCGTCAACCGGCGTCGCGCAGGTCTTGATTTGTGCTGTAATATCATATTGTTACGTCATTGGCGGCCAGTCTTGACGCTCGGCGCCAGCCTCTATAGGTTCCGCCGCGACCTGGCCGGGCCGCGGCGGGACGCCGGGGTCGCCTTTTGAAGACCTTTCAAGTCCATGCCCAAGCCGGACGAATCGAGCGAGCGGGCGCTTAGGCGCCTGGACAAACGCCTCGAGACGTTGGAGGCCAGCCGCGCGGCAAAGGCTCCCGTTCTGGGGCCGATGGCGTCGACGGGCGACGGCTACCGCATGTTGGGCGGAATGCTCAGCGGTGTGCTGGGGGGTCTGGGCCTGGGGTGGCTTCTTGACCGCGTCGCACATACCAGCCCCTGGGGCGTGGTCGGCGGTCTGCTGATCGGCTCCGGAGTGTCGGTCTACGCCGCTGTTCGCACGGCGATGGCCATGAGTGAGCGGGCCAATTTGCGGTCCGGACCGGCGCCTTCCGCGCCGGACGAAGAAGAGGACGAGTGAGAGGTCGAATGGCTATCGAGCCGATGAAGCAGTTCATGATCGAGCGGGTCGAATGGATCCCTCCGATCGTCGTGGGCGGCCTGGACCTTTCGGTGACCAATTCGGTGCTGATGATGCTCATCGCCGCCGGCATCATCGTCGCCATCCTGGGCGTCTCCGCCAGGGGCGCCATCGTGCCCGGCCGCATGCAGGCGGTGGGCGAGAGCCTGTTCGACCTCATAGACGGCATCCTGGTGACGCCGATCATCGGCCACGCAGGCAAGCCCTACATCCCCTTCATCTTCACCATCTTCATGCTGGTCCTGACCATGAACATGATGGGCGTGGTGCTGTCCTTCGGCCACGTGGTGGGCCAGGACTGGACCTTCACGCCCACGGCCCAGCTGGCGGTGACCGCCACCCTGGCGGTGCTGACCTTCGTGGCCGTGATCGTCATCGGCTTCGTGAAGAACGGCCTTGGCATGTACAAGCTGTTCGTGCCGTCGGGCATGCCGCTGGCCATGGTCATCGTCATGGTGCCCATCGAGATGATCTCGTTCTTCGTGCGCCCCCTGACCCTGGCCATGCGTCTGTTCGGCAACATGCTGGGCGGCCACGTGGTGATGAACATCTTCGCCAGCTTCGTCGTGGCCCTGGGCGCCTTCGCGGCCGCCGGCGGCCTGGCGAGCCTGGGCTACCTGGGCTCGGGCCTGTCGCTGGCCATGGTCATCGCGCTCACCGGCCTTGAGCTGGTGGTCGCCGGCCTGCAGGCCTTCGTCTTCGCCGCCCTGGCGACCGTCTACCTGAACGAGGTCGTGAACCTCGGTCACGGTCACTGATCCAACCCATTCCAATATCCCTAAAGAGGAAGACACTATGGACCCCGCATCCGCCAAGCTGATCGGCGCCGGCCTTGCCACCATGGGCATGATCGGCGCGGGCGCCGGCCTCGGCATCCTGTTCGGCAACTACCTGCAAGCGGCCATCCGCAATCCGTCGGCCGCCGGCCAGGAGCGCATCTGGCTGTTCCTCGGCATGGCCCTGACCGAATCGATGGGAATCTTCGCCCTCGTGGTCGCCCTGCTGCTGCGCTACGCCTAAGAGGTTTGGACAGGCGCTGAGGGATCATGGCTAGTTCCACGCAAGAGGGCACGACCGCGCCGGCCCAGGCCGGCGGTCTGCCTCAGTTCGATCCGCAGTGGTGGCCGGGCCAGATCGTCTGGTTCCTGGTGATCTTCGCGGTCGTTTTCTTCCTGATGCGGTCGGTGTTCGTGCCGCGCATCGGCGGGACCATCGCCGCGCGGGACGCCAAGATCGAAGGCGACATCGCCGACGCCCGCCGCATGAAGGCCGAGGCCGACGCCCAGGCGCAGGCGGCCGCGGCCGACACCGCCCAGGCGAGGGCCCAGGCCCAGAAGCTGGCGGCGGACGCCCGGGCCCAGGCCAAGGCCGAAATCTCCGCCAGCCTTTCGGCGGAGGAGGCCAAGCTGGCCCTGACCACCGAGGCGGCGGAGGCGGGCATCCGCGCCGCGCGCGACGAGGCCATGGGCAACGTCCGCGCCATCGCCGCCGAAGCCGCCGGCGCCATCGTCGCCAAGCTCACCGGCCAGGCGCCGTCGTCGGGCGAGGTCGAGACGGCCCTGGCCCGGCACGCTTAAGGAGCGCCCCATGGACTTCATCAAAGAGCTGATCGGGGACGCTGAATTCTGGGTCGGGGTGGCGTTCGTCGCCTTCGCCGTCCTGATGGTCTACGCCAAGGTTCCCAGCGCCATCGCCGGCATCCTCGACGCCCGCGGCCAGAAGATCCAGGCCCAACTCGACGAGGCCAACCAGCTTCGCGAAGAAGCTCAGCGCCTGCTGGCCGACATCAAGGTCCAGCGCGAGGCGGCCGAGAAGACCGCGGCCGGCATGATCGCCGCCGCCAAGGAAGACGCCGAGCGCCTGCTGGCGGACGCCAAGGTGAAGCTGGAAGAGGACATCCAGCGCCGGCGCATCGTGGCCGAGCGCAAGATCGCCACGGCCGAGGCCCAGGCCGCCGCCGACGTCAAGGCCGCCGCCGCCGACCTCGCCGCCCAGGCGGCCGAGTCGGTCCTCGCCGCCCGCATCGCCGTCGCGACGACCGATCCCCTGATCGACCAGGGCCTGGCCGGGCTGGCCAGCCGGTTCTAGTCATCATGATCTCCCCCTCATGGAATGAGGGGGAGTGACGGCCAGAGCGAGCAAGGCGCGCCGAGGGGGAGACGTGGCTGGCAAACCCCCAGGGCGGCGCTGACCTCGCTCACCGCCGCCGGCGGGCGTCTCGCCTCCGTCGCGCGGCCTCTGCTCGGCGGAGGCGCGCACGGCGCTTCGCCCTCGCCTTCGCGAGGGGAGGATCAAATAGACTCATCTGGTCTTCTAGACGCTCGGCGCCGCCCGGCGCTTGCGGAAGAAGCGGCGGCGCAGGGCCCTGGCGCCGCGCCAGCGGCGGGGGAGGATCCGTTCCATGCGCAGCAC
>FTAI01001632.1_pt1 | contig 27181 bp, 22 predicted proteins | sample 1638941 | NCBI WGS metagenome assembly FTAI01 (sample SAMEA3914813, study PRJEB12502) | metagenome | biome: forest; material: soil | place: Canada | collected 2011-07-07 | depth 0.3 m | reverse complement strand
GACGAACAGCTTCTTGTTGCCGCGCTTGCTGGGCTCCAGCGTCGCACCGCGGTGCTGGCAGGCGTTGAGCATGCCGGCCAGCCCGCCCTCCCGGGTCCGCGTCAGGATGATAGGCTGGCGGCCAATGTAGCTCGTGATGAAGTCGTTGGGCTTGGCGACCTGGCTCTCGTGGGCGACGTAAACCCAGCTCCCCTCGAAGATGTGCTTCATCTCGAGGTCGAAGATCTCTTCATCCGTGAATATCCGGCGATGCACGCGGAAGACGCCTTCGGCGGGCCGCTCGTCGATAAGCCCGGATAGCTCGGCGGCCGTCACTTGGTTCATGCCACACCTCTCAGCGACAGGCCTGCCGCTTGTTCTGTCATGCCAGCATGCTAGCATTCATGATGGTTTTCCCACAAGCACTCCGCATAGCCGATGACTGAGCGCGCTCACCCGTGGTCGGAGGACAGGTGGATTCGCTTTGGCAGATGAGACTCGCAAGGCGCGGCGCATGGTAGGAGGGGCTTCGCTGGCGTGGCGGTCCGTTCGGGTTCGCAAGGCCGGCTGCGCCGGTCCGTCGGGTCTGGTCTTTCACATCGCAGGGAGATTGCGCCGATGTCCGTAGAGATGACCGAGCCCCGCTACGGCCCCGGCTCAAGCGATCTGTCTCGCGGCCGGGCCTCCTCCGCCCCTTCGGGAAAGGCCGGTGAGATCGCCATGGAACTCGAGCGGCGAATGATGGTTGGGAGCTACCGCTTCGGCGAGTCCCTCTCGATCACCCAGTTGGCCAGCCAGTTCGATGCCAGCCGCCAGCCGGTCGGCATGGCCATCTCGTACCTGCGCAACATGGGCTATGTGGATGTGATACCGCAGGTCGGATGTCGCGTCGTGTCCCCGTCGCCAGCCGAGATCGCCGACTTCTTCTTCGCCATGAGCCGGATCGAGGGCGCCGTCGCTGCGTTCGCGGCGGCCCGGCATTTTGGCGGCGAGGCCGCCACGCTCCAGACCATCGCCGCACGCGAACCGCCCAAGGCGCTCGAGACCGTGGATGAGCGGCTGGCCTACATACGCACCTTGAACGACTACCACGAGCAGATCTGGCGGATGGCGCGCTCGGAGACCCTTGAAAGCCGGGTCGGGGGCCTGCGCCAGCTGTCGATCTTCTACCTGTGGCAGGGCGCCAGGACCCTGGCGCCGGTGGCGGCACAGCAGCTCGTCGGCGAGCGCGCCGCGATCGCTGCGGCGATCGGCGCGCGGGACGCCGGCCTCGCCCAGGCCCTGATGGAAACCCACATCGCCCACAAGCCCCGCGTTAGCGGTGTCGTCCCTTAGATGTCGAGGAATCGCGGATGATCGATCTCACAGGCAAGGTCGCCGTGGTCACGGGCGGAGCCTCCGGCATCGGGGAGGCAACGGTCAGGACCATGGCTGGGCTGGGTGCGAAGGTTGTGATCGCCGATGTCGATGACCAGCGCTCGGAGGCCCTGGCCGCGAAGCTGACCGCCGGCGGGGCGGAGGTCCTGGCCTGTCGGACCGACATTTTCATCGAGGACGACATCGCCAACGCAATGACCGTTGCGGTCGATCGCTTCGGCGGTCTCGACATCTTGCACAACAACGCCGGGGTTCCGCGCACGATCGCGCCAGATTGTGAAGTGATCGATCTGCCCGTCGAATGGTGGCGCAGGACGATCGATGCCCACCTCACCAGCGCCATGCTGGGCTGCAAGCACGCCCTGCCGCACATGATTGCCCGGGGCGGCGGCGCCATCGTCAACACGTCGTCCGCCTCAGCGTTCGATGCAACGGTCGACCTGCCGTCGTACGGCGCAGCGAAGGCCGGGCTGCACCAGTTGACGCGGGAGGTGGCCGCCACCTATGGCCGCGACAACGTTCGCTGCAACGCCGTGGTCCCCGGCGCCGTGATGACGGCGCGAGGGCGGGCGACTCTGCCCCCGGACATCTTTCAGCTGTTCGCGACCGAGACGCCGCTGCCTCGCCTGGCGCAGGCGCAGGACATCGCCAACGTCGTGGTCTTCCTGGCGTCCGACGCCGCCGGAATGGTCACCGGCCAGGCGATCCCCGTCGACGGCGGAATGATGATCAAGCTGCCGTACTGGCTGCCCAAGATGCGCGCCAGCCGCGGTGCGAAGTTCGACGCCACCACCTATGGCTACGAGGCGGCGGAGGAGGGGGGGTCCGACTAACCGCCAAAGGAGCCCGGACACGCGGCTTGTTGCGACTGGCATGCTACAATGCTATCGCAGTAGAAATTAGAACGCGTCCCAGAGTTGGTTTCCTCTAGCGGCCAGCTGCGAGATGCAAAGGGAGGCGAGATGGCGGCTGTCACCGAGCTGGGCTACGTTGGCCTGAACGTCACCGATCCCACCGCTTGGCGGCGCTTCGCCACGGAGGTCGTCGGGCTCGAGGTCCGCGACGAAGGAGAGGGCGATCGCTTCTACCTGCGAATGGACTACTGGCATCATCGGTTCACCCTCCACGTCAGCGATACGGACGACATTGCCTACGCCGGTTGGCGCGTGGCGGACGCCGAGGCGCTGGAGGAGATCAAGGATCAGCTCAACGCCGCCGGCTTTCAGTTCCGGGCCGGCACGGGCGAGGAGGCCATCGAACGCCGGGTGCTGGGGCTGATCAAGCTGGACGATCCCTCGGGCAATCCCACCGAGGTGTTCTACGGCCCGCTGATCGACCAGCACCTGCCTTTCCATCCTGGCCGGCGCATGCACGGCCGGTGGCTGACCGGCGCCCAGGGCCTCGGCCACGTGCTGCTGCAGTCCGACGACACCGCCGAAAGCTACAAGTTCTACCGGGCCCTCGGGTTGCGGGGGAACATCCAGTACCATCTCAACACGCCAGGCGGCGTCGCAGAGCCGCTGTTCATGTACTGCAACGACCGCCAACATTCGCTGGCGGTTGGGGTGAACGGGCCCAAGCGCCTGAACCACATGATGCTGGAGTACGCCGATCTCAACGATCTCGGCAAAGCCCACGACATCGTCCGGGCCGAGGGGATCGATGTCGCGCTGCAGCTGGGCCGCCACTCCAACGACGCCGGCCTGACGTTCTATTTCGCGACGCCGTCGGGTTGGCTGCTTGAACTTGGCTGGGGCGGTGAGAAGTCGTTCCCGCAGCAGCAATATCACACCAACGACATCTTCGGCCACGGTGTCGAGGTCGCCGGCTCGCTGGACGTGGAGCTCTAGGTCGGTCGCCGCCGGCGCAGGCGCCCACCGCAGACAACGGGTTTTGGAGCTCCATCAAATGGACTTGGGGATAGCCGGCCGCACTGCCGTAGTCTGCGCCTCCAGCAATGGCCTTGGTCGCGCCTGCGCCGACGCACTGGCGGCGGCGGGGGTCAATCTGGTCATCAATGGCCGTAGCGAGGGGCCCTTGCAGGCGACCGCCAAGGCGCTGAGCGAACGCCATGGCGTCAGCGTCACACCGGTCGCCGCGGATGCGACCACCGACGAGGGCCAGCAGCGGATCCTGTCGGCCTGTCGGGCCGCTGATATCCTCGTCAACAACGCCGGCGGTCCGCCGCCCGGTGACTGGCGGACCTTCGGTCGCGACGACTGGCACAAGGCGATCGACAGCAACCTGCTGGCCGCCGTGTTCCTGATCCGCGCCTATGGGGACGGCATGGCCGATCGCGGGTTCGGACGCATCGTCAACATCACCTCGGCGATGGTGAAGATGCCGAACGAGATTCTCAGCCTCTCGGTGGCCGCGCGCCTGGGCCTCACCGGCTTTGTCCGCGGCGTCGCGCCGGCCTATTCGGGCCGTGGCGTGACGATCAACAACCTCCTGCCCGAGCAGTTCGAGACCGACCGGTTGCGCAAGAACCTGGCTTTCATCGCCGAGCGGAAGGGCGTCTCGCTGGAGGAGGAAATCGCGAGCCAGATGGCCAGCGCGCCGGCCAAACGCTTCGGACGTCCCGAGGAGTTCGGCGCCACCTGCGCGTTCCTCTGCAGCGTTCACGCGGGCTACATGACCGGCCAGAACATCCTGCTCGATGGCGGCCGATATCCCGGCGTCTTCTGACGAACCAGACGGAGCGAGCCATGCTGCGGGCGGTCACCCTCGACGACAAGTACGCGCTCGCCCAGGGTCATGCGTATATGTCCGGCGTCCAATCCCTGGTGCGCCTGCCCATGCTGCAGCGGGCGCGAGACCGGGCGGCCGGCCTGAACACCGCTGGCTTCGTCTCGGGCTACCGCGGCTCGCCGCTGGGAGGCTATGACGAGGCGCTCTCCCGGGCGTCGCGGTTCCTGGAGGCGGCCGACGTCCGCTTCCAGCCGGGCCTCAACGAAGACCTCGCCGCGACGTCTCTCTGGGGAACGCAGCAGGTGGCGCTGCTGCCGGAGCGCACTGTCGAAGGTGTGTTCGGCATTTGGTACGGCAAGGGCCCGGGGGTCGACCGCTCGGCCGACGTGTTCAAGCACGCCAACGCGGCGGGAACGTCGGCGCGGGGCGGCGTCCTCGCGGTCATGGGCGATGACCACGGCTGCCAATCCTCGACCCTGCCGCACCAGAGTGAGCAGATCATGGCCGCCGCCATGATCCCGGTGCTGAACCCGGCGAACGTGCAAGAGCACCTCGACCTCGGGCTGATGGGGTTCGCCCTTTCGCGCTTCTCCGGATGCTGGGTGGGCCTCAAGGCCACGACCGAAGTCGTCGAATCCAGTGCGGTCGTCGACGTGGATCCCATGCGGATGGGCATCACCCTGCCAGCGGACTTCCCCATGCCGCCGGACGGCCTGGGCATCCGCTGGCCCGACACGCCGCTGGACCAGGAGCGGCGCCTGCACGGCCCGAAGATGGACGCCGTCCTGGCCTTCGCCCGCGCCAATGCGCTGGACCGGCCGGTGTGGCGGCCCAAGCAGGCCCGGCTCGGCATTGTATCGACGGGTAAGGCCTATGCGGACGTCCGCCAGGCGCTAGAGCTTCTGGGCATCGGCGAGCGCCAGGCCGCCGACCTCGGCATCGCCCTCTTCAAGGTGGGCATGCCCTGGCCGCTGGAACCCCAGGCGATCGGGCGCTTCGCGGATGGCCTGCGCACGATCCTTGTGGTCGAGGAGAAGCGCGGCCTGATCGAGGATCAGCTCGCGCTGCAGCTCTTCAATGTCGCCGCCCGCCCGGCGCTTACAGGTAAGCGCAATGAAGACGGCCGCCCGCTCCTGCCGACGGCGGGGGAGATCGGTCCGGCGCTGGTCGCCGACGCGATCGTGGGACGACTGATCCGCCTGGGTGGTCCGCTACAGCGCCTGGAGGACCGGGTGCGGGAGCTTCGTCAGTCTCGCGTTCCGCCCGCCAACGCGGCCCGCGCGAACCGAACGCCGTTCTTCTGCTCGGGATGCCCGCACAACACCTCGACCAACGTGCCAGAAGGCAGCCGCGCCATGGCTGGCATCGGCTGTCACGGCATGGCCTATTCGATCCCGGAACGCCGCACTTCTTTCATCACCCAGATGGGCGGGGAGGGGGCGACCTGGATCGGCCAGGCGCCATTCACCGCCGAGCCGCACGTCTTCCAGAACTTGGGGGACGGCACCTACATGCACTCCGGCCTATTGGCGATCCGGGCCGCGGCGGCGGCGGGCGTCAACATCACCTACAAGATCCTGTTCAACGACGCCGTGGCCATGACTGGCGGCCAGTCGCACGACGGCGAACTCAACGTCCCGTTGATCACCCGGCAAGTCGCCGCCGAGGGCGCCCGCCGCATCGTCGTAGTCACCGACGAGCCGGAAAAATACGCGAAGGTAGATGGCCTCGCACCCGGCGCCACAGTTCGTCACCGCGACGACCTCGACGCCATCCAGCGCGAGCTGCGCGAAATCCCCGGGCTGTCCGTCCTCGTATACGACCAGACCTGCGCCGCGGAAAAACGCCGGCGGCGCAAGCGCGGCCAGTATCCGGATCCGCCCAAGCGTGTGTTCATCAATCCGCTGGTCTGCGAAGGCTGCGGCGACTGCTCGGTCCAGTCGAACTGCATCTCCGTGAAGCCGCTGGAAACGCCGCTCGGCCGCAAGCGGCGCATCGACCAGTCCGACTGCAACAAGGACTTCAGTTGCCTGAAGGGCTTCTGTCCGAGCTTCGTCACCGTGCGCGGCGGCAAGCTGCGCAGCCTTGCGTCCGGCCCGAAGGGTCGAGCCGCTCCCATGGATCTGCCCGAGCCGCCCATCGCGCCGCCGACGCGCCCCCACAACATCCTCGTCACCGGGATCGGGGGCACCGGCGTGATCACCATCGGCGCCCTGCTGGGAATGGCGGCGCACCTCGACGGCCTGGGCGCGACAGTGCTCGATTTCACCGGCCTGGCGCAAAAGAATGGCGGCGTCATGAGCCATGTCCGGATCGCCCCGGCGCAGAACGGCCTGCACGCCGTGCGCATCGGTGAAGGCGCGGCGGACCTGCTCATCGGATGCGACCTGGTGGTGGCGGCCAGCGAGCCGGCGCTCTCCCGTTTCGATCCGTCGCGGACCCATGCTGTGGTCAATGCCCGCGTCACGCCGACCTCGAGCTTTGTACGGGACGGCGCGATCGACCTGTCCTCCGCCGTGGACCGGAAGCGGGTAACCCAGGTCGTGCGACCGGACGTAGGGTTCATCGATGCGACCGGGATCGCGACGGCGTTGATCGGCGACTCCATTGCCACCAACCTGTTCATGCTGGGCTACAGCTGGCAGCGGGGCCTGGTGCCGATCAGCCTCGCCGCACTCGACCGGGCCATCGAGCTGAACGGGGTGGCGATCGCCGCCAACCGCGCCGCTTTCGCCTGGGGACGCCTCGCGGCGCACGATCCCGCGGCCCTGGAGGCGATCGTCTCGCCGCCGCCGCCCGAGGCCGAGCCGGCGGTGGCCGACCTGGCCGGGCTGATCGAGGATCGGGCCGCCGACCTGGTCCGCTACCAGAATGGGGCCTACGCCCGTCGCTACCGCGATCTTGTCGAGCGGGTGAGGATGGCGGAAGCAGCCCGGACCGGCGCGGCCGGGCCTCTGACCGAGGCGGTGGCCCGCAACTTCTACAAGGTCCTGGCCTACAAGGACGAGTACGAGGTCGCCCGGCTCTACACCGACGGTCGGTTCCAGGCCCAGCTCGCCGAGCAATTCGAGGGCGACTTCAAGCTGGAGTTCAATCTGGCGCCGCCGCTGTTCTCGCGCCGCGATCCCGCGACGGGCCACCTGCGCAAGCGTGCTTACGGCGCTTGGATGATGGCCGGCTTCCAGCTGCTGGCGGTGCTGCGACGGCTGCGCGGCGGCCGGCTAGACCTCTTCGGCTACCAGGCCGATCGCCGCGCCGAGCGCGCCATCTTGGCGGACTACGAACGCGTGGTTCGCGACATGGCCGGCCGCCTCCACTCCGGAGATCCCGACATCGCGATCGAGATCGCGGCTCTCCCTGACCAGATTCGCGGCTTTGGCCACGTGAAGGATGCGAACCTGGCGGCGGCGCGCCAGGAACTGGCCCGGCTGCAGACGGCGTTCGAACGGCCTGCGGCCCAGGCGGCGGTCGGAGCCTAGGATGTTGACCGCCCGACCCGCCTTCCAGACCGACATCGACGTCACCGATGGCGTGCTGAGCGGGCCGCTACGGGCGCCGCGCCAGATGCTGGCGCGCCAGGAATACGACGGTCACGCTTCGATCCACGACGACGCGACCGCCCAGAAGCTTGGCTTCCAGGGCGGGACGATCGAGGGGCCGACCCATTTCAGCCAGTTTGCGCCCCTCGGGTTCTCGCTCTGGGGCGAGCGGTGGTTCCGCGAGGGCTGCCTTTCGGCGCAGTACCGCAACGCCGGTTACGAGGGCGACGGCATGCGCGCCTTCATGCATCAGCCGGGCCCCGGCGAGACCCAGGCCGAAATCTGGATGACGCGCGAGGACGGTCTTGAGATCCTGCGCGGCACCGCGTCTGTCGGCGGCGCGAACCCGCCCTCGGCGATCGAAGCCAAGCTCGCAGATCTCCGCCCCTGCGAGCCTCGGGTCATCCTGCGCGATGTCGCGCCTGGCATGCTACGTCCGCGGTTGACAGTCCGCATGCACGCCGACAACCAGATGGGCGCCCTCTATCCTTTCACGCTGGCAGACAAGCTGGCGGTCATCACCGAGCCCTCGCCCTGGTATCTGTCCGATGCGACGGGCAGCCCTTGGGGCTCGCCGGTGATTCCGTTCGAGATGGTCAGCGTGCTGCTGCATCACGTGGCGACCAGCGATCCCTGGACCGTCCACGGGCCGACCGTCGATCTGTTCACAGACCAGGAGGTGCGGATGGTCGCCGGTCCGCTGTTGGTGGGCGACGATTACGAGATCGAGCGGGAGGTGATCGCCCTTTCTGGCAGCCGACGCACCGAAAGCGTCTGGATCCGCACCTCCGTCTTTCGGCCGGGGGAGCGGGAGATCTTGGCCACAATGGTCCTCAGCATCGCGAGCCTGAAAGACTCCTACGCCGCTTACGAGGAAGACCTCCGGCGCCTCTCAGACTGACCTCCGCGAGCGGTCGCCTGCCCGCGTCTCACAATAGTCTGAACCATTAATTCCGAAACGTGTTGCGTTTTTCATGGGTCCTGAGATGATCAGGCCAGCGCGCCCTCGGGCCGCGCGTACGGCGTCCGGCGCCGAAAAAAACAGTCAGCGTCGAACTGGCATGGATAGGGAGAAGGCGGATGGCGTTGTTGGAAGGCATTAAGGTCGTCGAGGTGGCGATCTACGCTTTCGTGCCGTCCGCAGGCGCCGTCCTGGCCGACTGGGGCGCCGACGTGGTGAAGGTCGAACACCCGGAGACCGGCGACCCGGTCCGCGGTCTTTCCGCGTACGGCGTCGCTCCCGGCGATGGCGGCGTGACCATGCTTTGGGAAGTCTTCAACCGCGGCAAGCGGAGCGTAGGGATCGACCTCCGCAACTCGCGTGGCCGCGAACTCCTGATGGAGCTGATCGACGGCGCCGATGTCTTCCTGACCAATTTCATGCAGCCTGCCCGCGTGAAGCTCGGCATCGATGCCGAACAGGTGCTCGCGCGCAATCCGCGGATCATCTACGGACGCGGCACTGGCCAAGGACCGCTCGGCCCCGACGCCGACAAGGGCGGCTTCGACGGCCTGTCCTACTGGGGTCGTCCGGGCGTCAGCACCGCCTCGATGCCGCCGGGGTACGACTTCCCGATCATGCTGCCCGGGCCGGCGTTCGGCGACGTCCAGAGCGGTATGAACCTGGCCGGCGGCATCGCCGCGGCGCTGTACCAGCGGGAAAAGACCGGCAAGGGCGCGGTCGTCGACGTCTCGCTCCTCGGCTCAGGTCTATGGGCCATGGGCGCGACCATCGCCGGCAGCTATGCGACCAAGAAGGACAACATCGTCCAGCTCGACCGGTACCGGCCGCCCAACCCCCTCGCCAACATGTACCGCGCGGCGGATGGCCGTTTCTTCCTGCTCGGCATGCTCGAAGGCGACCGCTACTGGCCAGGCCTCTGTCAGGCGCTGGGCCGGCCCGAGCTGGCCCAGGACGCACGGTTCGCGGCCATGGCAGAGCGGGCCACGAACTCGGAAGCCTGCGTCAAGATCCTGGACGGCATTTTCGCCGACCTGACCCTCGAGCAGGTGGCCGAGCGTCTCAACAGCCAGGAAGGCCAGTGGGCGACGGTCGAGCTGCCCGGCGACACGGTCCGGGACGAGCAGTCGCTGGCGAACAAGTACATCCAGATGGTCCACTACGAGAACGGCGCCGACCTTCCGTTGGTGCCGGTCCCGGCGGTCATCGACGAGGAGATTCCCGCGCTGCGGCGCGCGCCCGACCAGGGCGAGCACACCGACGAGATCCTCGGCGCGCTAGGGCATTCGGAAGATGAGCTGATCGACCTGAAGGTCGCCGGCGTGATCGGATAGCGAGCTGAATATGGAGCTAAAGACCGGCGCTCGGCTGGCAAGCGCCGCCTGCACCACCCAGGCGGTCATCGTGCGCCCCCCCACCGCTCCCGGCGTGATCTCCTGCGGGGGCGCGCCGATGACGCCCCTTGGCCCGGGAGCCGTCGCTGGTTCCATGCTGACGGCCCCGCAAGACGGGTCGGCGGCGGCCGGCAAGCGATACACAGATGAAGCCTCCGGCCTGGAGGTCCTCTGCACCAAGGGTGGCTTCGGCGCCTTCGCCTTCGAAGGTCGCCCGTTGCTGATGAAGGAAGCCAAGCGGCTTCCCTCCTCGGATTGACCTCATGCATCTCCACCTGCTCCTGGAGATGGCGGCCGACGAAGCACCCGAAAGGGTGATCGTCGGAGCGCGCTCGGGCGGCCTGACCTTGGCCGAACTTCTCGAGCGATCCCGCCGGGCTGGCGCCTGGTTCGCGGACCTGCCGGGAAGCACCGTCACCTACACGGGCCTAAACGGACCCGACTTCCCAATCGCCCTATTCGGGGCCTCGCTCGCAGGACGCCCTTTCACGCCGCTCAATTATCGCCTTCCCGACGCGGATCTCCGCAAGCTGCTGGCGAGGTCGGCGCCGACCACATCGATCTGCGATCCCGAGATGCAGGCTCGCATCGCCGCGGTTGACGGCGTGGCGCTCTTCTCGAGGCAGGAGTTCGCCGAGGTCCACGGAGCCGCGGCGATGCCCGTCTACGCCGGCGGGCCGCATGAGGACGCGGCGGTCGTCCTGTTCACCAGCGGCACCACCAGCGAGCCGAAGGCCGCGATCCTGCGCCACCAGAACCTGACCGCTTACGTGATCTCCACCGTGGAGTTCCTGGCCTCAGGTGAGGAGGAGGCGGCGCTCGTCTGCGTGCCGCCCTATCACATCGCGGGGATCTCGGCGGTCCTGACGGCGGTCTTCGGCGGAAGACGCATGGTTCAACTTCCCGCGTTCACGCCCGAGGCGTGGGTCGAGACGGCGCATGCGGAAGACATCACCCACGCGATGGTTGTTCCGACAATGCTCGGTCGCGTCCTTGAGGTGCTGGAGAAGCGCGGCCAAACGCTGCCCATGCTGCGCGCCCTGTCCTACGGGGGCGGACGCATGCCCTTGGCGGTGGTCGAGCGAGCCATGGACCTGCTGCCGCACGTCGACTTCGTCAACGCCTATGGCCTGACGGAGACGAGTTCCACGGTCGCGATCCTTGATCCGGAACAGCATCGCCTGGCGCGCACATCGCAGGAGCCTGAGGTCCGTCGACGCCTGTCGTCGGTGGGGCGGCCGTTGCCGTCCGTCGAGCTGGAGATCCGCGATGAGGCGGAAAATCCGGTTCCCGCGGGGGTCGCCGGGGAGGTCTGGGTGCGGGGCGATCAGATTTCCGGTGAATACCACGATCGCAAGGCGATCCGTGACGACGGCTGGTTCCCGACCAAGGACTCCGGCTGGCTCGACTTGGACGGTTTCCTCTACGTCGACGGTCGCCTGGATGACGTGATCGTACGGGGTGGTGAAAACATCTCGCCCGCCGAAATCGAGGACGTGATCCGGAGTCACCCTGCGGTCGAGGATGTCGCCGTCCTGGGAGTTCCCGATGAACTATGGGGTGAGCGGATCGTCGCCGCCGTGGTCTCGAAGTCCCAGGTGAGCAGCGAAGATCTCAGGGCCTTGGTGAAAGCGAAACTGAGATCTACGCGCATACCGCAAGAAATAATCTTCAGAACATCGCTCCCTTACAATGAAACCGGCAAATTGTTGCGGAGAGTATTGAAGAACGACGTCGCGCTCTCCTGAAATCGCGTGACGCTTGAAAAGCAACGACGCCCGTCTGGGCGCCACACAATGGAGGCCAAAATGGCTGACGACGACGGGAAGTTCGGATTTGGAGAACAGCTGGGGGTCGAAGCCACTCAGGTGGGCGGTTGGCTGGTTGACGCCTTCAAGCCGGGCGGTGTGATCAAGCCGGGAGTGGAGTTGCATGGCTCCTCTACGCTGACCAATGACATCAAGATCGTCGATGTCGACACTCACTTCTCCGAGCGCCCCGACCTTTGGACGGCGCGGCTGCCGGAATCGATGAAGTCCCGCGCGCCCTATATTAAGCGGGTCGGCGCGATGGACTATTGGCACATCGGCGAGCAGTTGATCTCGCCCGGCGGCGCCTGTGTCATCGACAAGAAGCGAAACAAGACTCTTGGCCGTCTCAGCCTGCCGACGATCGACCAGATCCACCCGGCCGCCTACGACACCAAGGAGCGTCTCAAGTTCATGGACGACATGGGGATCTGGGCGCAGATCTGCTATCCGAATTCTTTCGCCAGTTCGTCGGTCAGCCTGCTCAATTGGGTGGACAAGGAGTTCGCGGAAACCCTGATCCAGATTTACAACGACGATCGCGCCCACGAGCAAAAGGTCTCGGGCGAGCGCCTGTTCTCGATGGCCCTCCTGCCCGTCTGGGACTCCAAGGCCATGGCCAAGGAAGCCCGCCGTTGCATCGAAGACCTCAATATGAAGGGCTTCAACCTGCCGGACCGGCCCGAGCAGTTCGGTCTGCCGGGCTTCATGAGCGACCATTGGGCGCCGTTCTTCGAGATCTGCGACGCCAAGGCGATCCCGATCAACTTCCATATCGCGACCGGCGGGATCGACGGTTTCAGCATCACCTGGGAAGGTTTCGAGTTCGCCCGCAAGCTCGCGGTGGGCGCGATGCTCTTCTACATCGGCAACGCGGCGACGCTGGGCAACTTCATCGTCTCGGGGCTGATGGACAAATATCCCCGGATGAAGATCGTTTCGGTTGAGAGCGGGATCGGCTGGATTCCGTTCCTGCTCGAGGCCCTGGAATATCAGGTCGATGAGATGATGCCGGGCGCGGGGTTGCAGCGGCGTCCGATCGAGTACTTCCGCGACCAGATGTTCGCTTCGTTCTGGTTCGAGAAGACCGCGCCCCAGAAGATGCTCGACATCATCGGCCCGGACAATGTGATGTTCGAAACCGATTTTCCGCACCCGACCTCGATCTATCCCGATCCGCAGGCGCAGATCATCGAAGCCCTGGGCGGGGTCGACAAGGTCACGTTGCGCAAGGTCCTGCAGGACAATGCCGTGCGTTGCTACAACCTGACGCTCTGAGGGAAGGCGGGCCGCATCATGCCGCGGCCTGAGAATGGCCGCCATCGGTCCATACCGGACCTCCGCGCGTTCGGGGGTCCGGGTTCCCTTCCTCTAGCTAGCCGCACCTGAGCGGGATCACGGGATGCCAAACCTCCAAGAGCTTGCGCCCTCCGGCGCGCCATTCTTGCCGCTGCGCACGGTCGAGCCGAAGGTCTCTGTCGAGACGCGGAGCGACGGCGTGCTCATCTTGCGCGATCCGCGGGACCTGCCGCGGGCGGAGCGCTCTGTCGTCGCCTACCTGCGGCGCTGGTCGGACGTCGCGCCAGATCGCCTGATGCTGGCGGAGCGAGGCCCGGACGGCGCATGGGTCGAGGTGAGCTACGGGAGTATGAGACGCCAGGCCGACGCGATCGGCCAGTCCCTGCTGGACCTTGGCCTCAAGGCCGGGGACTGCATCCTTATCCTGTCGGGCAATTCGATCGAGCACGCCGCCCTCGCGCTTGGCGCGATGACGATCGGCATCGCGGTCGCTCCGATTTCGCCCGCCTATTCCCTGAGCGCGTGGGGCGCCTCCAAGCTGGCCCGGGTGGTCGAGGCTGTGCGCCCTTCCATGGTCTTCGCCCAGGAGTGGCGGCGATACGCTCCGGCGGTCGCCGCCATGGAGCTTGGCGCCATTCCGAAGGTCGCGGTCACCGATTTCGGCCCGGACGACGGGGTGGTCGCCTTCGCCAACCTGATCGCCACGATCCCATCGCGCGTGGTGGACGAGGCCTTTGCCGCCACCGGACACGAGACCGTCGCCAAGATCCTGTTCAGCTCCGGCTCCACCGGTTGGCCCAAGGGCGTCGTCAACACCCAGGGCATGCTCTGCGTGAATATGGCGATGGTCGACGGGATGTGGGCCGCCGAGGAGCAGGACCAGCCCTACGTCACCCTCAACTGGATGCCGTGGAACCACACCATGGCGGGAAATGGGCTGTTCAACCGCAGCCTCCGCCAGGGCGGCGCTTACTACATTGACGACGGCCGGCCGCTACCGGGCGACTTTGAACGGACGATCCGCAACCTGAAGGACATCTCGCCCCACAGCCACTCCGACGTCCCGGCCGGTTTCGCCATGCTGACCTTGGCGTTGGAGACCGACCAGGAGCTGGTGGAGCGGTTCTTCCGCAACCTCACCTTCGTCCAGTATGCGGGCGCCAGCCTGCCGGATGAGCTCTGGCAGCGGTTCCAGCGGCTGGCGGTCGCGGCCACAGGCAGGCGGATTCCGTTCCTCACCGGCTACGGCTGCACCGAGACCGGTCCTCTGATCACCCAACTCTACTGGTCCGTCGAGGGCAGTGGCCAGATCGGTGTGCCCGTGCCGGGACTCGAGCTCAAGCTCGTTCCAGTGGACGCGACGCGCTACGAGGCTCGCGCCCGGGGTCCGAACCTAACGCCGGGCTACCTAGGCGCACCCGAGGTCTATGCTGCGGCGCTTGATGAGGAAGGTTTCTATCGGACAGGTGATGCGGTCAGCTTCGTAACGCCCGGCGACCCCGTGCAAGGCCTCAGGTTCGCGAGCCGGGTCGCCGAGGACTTCAAACTCCTGACTGGCACCTTCGTCGCCGTGGGCACGCTTCGGGCCAGCTTGGTCGGCGCGCTCATGCCGCTCGTTACCGACGCCGTCATCACCGGCCACGATCGTGGCTGCGTCGGCGCGCTGCTCTGGCCGGATGTCGCCGCATGCCGCCGGCTGCTGGGCGACGCGGGGAAGATGACGCCCGCCGAGATCGTCGCCTCGCCACCCGTGATCGCCGCCGTGTGCTCGGCCCTCGCGGCCTTCAATGCCGGCCGCAAGACCTCGTCCACCCGCGTCGAGCGGGTGCTCCTGATGGATGAGCCGCCCTCCGCCGAGGCCAACGAGATCACCGAGAAGGGTTACGTGAACCAGCGCGCGGTTCTTGAACGCCGGGCTTCGTTCGTGGAGCGTCTTCACGCCGAACCGCCTGGGCCCGACGTAGTGGTCACCACCAGTCCAAAGGCCGTCCCGCACCATGCCGACACCTGACACCGCCTGTATCGTCGGCATCTACGAGCACCCGACTCGCAAGGCCGAAGGCATTTCCCTGGCGCAGTTGCATGCCGACGTCGCCAAGGGCGCGTTGGCTGACGCCGGCCTCGCGCTGTCGGACATCGACGGCTATTTCTGCGCCGCGGACGCGCCAGGCGTGGGCGGGATGACCATGGCCCAGTATCTGGGCCTCAAGCTCCGCTACAGCGAAAGCACCGAGACGGGCGGCTCGTCCTACATCGGCCACGTGCGACACGCCGCCCTCGCGATCGCCCACGGCAAGTGCAACGTGGCGCTCATCACCTGCGCCGACAACCAAGTCGCCACGCGTCAGTTCCTGGGCCTCGGCGGCGTGTCCTGGCGCGGCGCGCCCGAGGCGCCGTTCGAGGACTCGTACTATGCGGGCCCCGCCGCCCTCTACGGCCTTGTCGCCCAGCGCCATATGTACGAGTTCGGCACGACCTCCGAGCAGCTGGCTTGGATCAAGGTCGCCGCATCGCACCACGCCCAGCACAACCCTCACGCCCTGTTGCGCGACGTGGTGACGGTCGAGGACGTCGTCAACTCGCCTATGGTGTCGACTCCGCTGCACCGGCTGGACTGCTGCGTCATGAGCGACGGGGGCGGCGCGGTGATCCTGGCGCGGCCGGATATCGCCCGGAACCTGTCCCGGCCGATCGTCAGGCTCCGCGGCGCCGGCGAGGCTGTGAAGCACAACAACGGTGGCAAGGTCGATCTCAGCTACTCGGCCGGCCGGTGGTCCTCGCTCACCGCTTTCGAGGAAGCCGGCGTTACGCCCGCCGACATCAAGTACGCCTCGCTCTACGACAGCTTCACCATCACGGTCCTGATGCAGATCGAAGACCTGGGCTTCTGCAAGAAGGGTGAGGGCGGCAGGTTCGTCGCCGACGGCAACCTGATCTCAGGCGTCGGCAAGTTGCCGTTCAACACGGACGGCGGCGGGCTGTGCAACAATCACCCCGGCAATCGTGGCGGGATCACCAAACTGCTGGAGGCCGCGCGCCAGGTGCGCGGCGAGGCCCATCCAGCCGTCCAGGTTCCCAACTGCGACCTTGCGGTGGCCCACGGCACGGGCGGCTCGCTCGCCGGCTACCATGGCGCGGCCACTGTCGTCCTCGAGCGGGAGTAGATCGGATGTCTGAAGACAAGAAGCTTCCGCCGTCACCGGAGATCTGGCCCGACGCGAAGCCCTACTGGGAGGCCGCCGCCGAGGGCAGGTTGCTCGTCAAGACCTGTCGCGCCTGCGCCGAGAATTACTTCTATCCGCGTCCCTTGTGTCCCTTCTGCATGAGCGACGAGACGGAGTGGCTGGAGTGCAGCGGGCGGGGTTCCGTCTACACCTACACCGTCGGGTCCCGGGCGCCATTCTTCCCCATCACCGCGATGATCGCACTGGAGGAGGGGCCAGTGATGATGAGCGCCGTCATCGAGGCCGACCCGGCGTCTGTCGCGATCGGGGCAAGCGTCCAGGTCACCTTCGTCCCCACCGCCGATGGCCAGCCTATTCCCGTGTTCCGGCTGGCCTAGACCACGGCATCCATGAGCCACATGTCCGCGATCCTCGCCCAGATTGAGGCGGCGCCTGGCCTGCAACGCCTGCGCGCCCTGGGGGGCGACTTCGCGCAGGCCGATTCCGCGACCGTGTCGGCGGTGTTGCACGAGGCCGGGCGCTTTTGCGAGGACCGGCTCGCGAGCTTGAACCGGGCGATGGACCGTTACCCCTGCGTCTTGGCCGATGGGCGAGTTCGTCTCGCCCCCGGACACCGCGACGCGTGGCAGGCCTATGTGGCCGCGGGTTGGCCGACCCTCGACCACCCGACGGCGATCGAGGGGCAGGGCCTCCCGCTGTTCCTGGCCGCCGTGGCGCAGCAGCTTGTAGACGGCAATTGCGCGGCCTTCGGGATGCTGCCGGTGCTGCAGCGATCCGCCGCGCGGCTCATCGCCGCCTTCGGATCGGAGGCGCTGAAAGCCGAGTGGCTTCCCGCCCTGGTCCGCGGCGAATGGGCAGCCACCATCTGCATCTCGGAGTCCGATGCCGGCTCCGACGCCGCGCGGCTTCGGACCGTCGCCGAGCCATTGGGACCGGACGCCTGGTCGATCACCGGCGAAAAGATGTGGATCAGCTTCGGCGACCACGACCTGACCCCAAAGATCGGCCACTGTGTCCTGGCGCGCACGGCGAAGGGCCTTAGCCTCTTCCTTGTGCCGAGCGTCGTCGGCGGTCCGGACGGCCAGGACCGCCGCAACACAATCGTCGTGCGGCGGGTCGAGGAGAAGATGGGCCTGCACGGCTCCCCCACCTGCGCCCTAGGGTTCGAAGGGGCCAAGGGCTGGCTGATCGGCGCCGAGGGGCGCGGCCTGCAGCAGCTGTTCGTGATGATCACCAACATGCGCCTGTCGGCGGGCATGCAGGGGGTGGGACTTGCCGCGGCCGCGGTCGAGGTCGCTGAGACCTATGCCGACCAGCGCCGGCAGGGCGGCGCCCCAGGCGACCCCCCGGTGCCGATCTCGAGCCATCCAGACGTGCAACGAATGCTGGCGGACATGATCTCGCGGCTGGAGACGGTGCGCGGCCTGGGAATAGCCATCGCCGTTCAGGCGGACCTCGCGACCACGGAAACCGACGCTGTCGCGCGGGACCGCGCCAGCGCCTTGGTCCAGTGGCTGCTACCGGTCTTCAAGACCATCGGCGGCGAATGCGGCTTTGAGGTTGCGAGCCAGGCCATCCAGATCTTGGGCGGCGCCGGATACACCCGCGACTGGCCTGTCGAGCAACTGCTTCGTGATGCCCGGATCACGACCATCTACGAAGGGACCACCGGCATCCAGGCCCTCGACCTGCTGCACCGGCGTCTCTGGCGCGACGAATCGACGGGGTTGAAGGCGTTTCTGTCCACCGCGCGCGCCGATCTCGCTTCTTGTCCGGAGCCCGGCCGCGCCCAGGCGGCGCAAGCCCTCGACCTTCTCGAGGAGGCCGCGCGCGTCCTCGTCGGCTGGCGGTCGCGGCAGCGCGACGCCGAGGCCGGAGCCACAGCCTTCCTCCACTTGGCCGGTCTTGCGGCGACCGGGTGGATCGCCGCCCGTTTGATGGCCATCCACGATGACAGTCCGCCCGCCAGGCGACTGGCCGCGGCCGGCGACTATTGGCTCGGCGATCTCGGCGACCGCGCCACGCTGACGCAGCGTCAGGCCCTGCGCGGGGAGGTCGGCCTGGACAGCTTCCACGGCATGGGTCTCGCCGTTTCGCCAATCCAGGATAGGTCATGATCAAACTCGACATGCTGCTGACGCCCGAAGACGAGGCCTTCCGAGACCGGGTGCGTCAGTTCCTGGCGGAGAAGTTCACGCCCGAGCTTCGGCGTGAGGCGGAGCGCCAGATCGGCATTTTCGCCAACGGCGACCTGACCCGCCGCTGGCACCGCATCCTCCACGAGAAGGGGTGGGTGGCGCCGAGCTGGCCAGCGCGGTTCGGCGGCCCCGGGTTCACGCCCACGCAGCAGTACATCTTCTCGGTGGAGTGCGCGGCGGCGGGGACGCCTGCATTGCCCGGCATGTCTATCACCATGTGCGGACCGGTGATCATGCGCTTCGGCTCACCCGAGCAGCAGGCTTTCTTTCTGCCCCGCATACTGTCAGGCGAGCACTACTGGTGCCAAGGCTACTCCGAGCCTCAGTCCGGCTCCGACCTGGCCTCGCTGCGCTGCCGCGCCGAACGCGACGGCGACCACTATGTGATCAACGGACAAAAGCTGTGGACCACCCACGCCCACCACGCGAACTGGATCTTCGCTCTGGTCCGCACCGGCACGGAGGGTCCGCCGCAGGCCGGCATCAGCTTCATCGTGTTGCCGATGGATACGCCTGGCCTCACCGTGCGGCCGATCTTGTCGATGTCGGGCGAGCACGAGGTCAACGAGGTGTTCTTCGACGACGTGCGGGTCCCGGTGGGCAACCTGATCGGCGAGGAGAACAAGGGCTGGTCGGTAGCCAAGTTTCTGTTGCTCAATGAACGCGGCGGTGGCTCGCCGGCCACCTATCTCAAGTCCGTCCTCACCCAGTTGCGGCGGGTTGTTGCGGCCGGCGATGGCGGGTTTCCGCAGGCGCTCAAGCGGCCCTCGTTCCGGCGGCGCATCGTCGAGATCGAGATCGACATCCTGGCGATCGAATGTGCCGAGCGCGCGGCCTTCGAGGCCATAGCGCGTGGCGAGGAGGCCCTCGATGACGTCCTGGCGTCCGTCCAGAAGCTGAAGGCCAGCGAGACGCTGCAGAAGATCACGGAGCTGGAGGTTGAGGCCATCGGGCCGTGGGCGATGGCGGACCAAAGCGACGCCCTCTTCGGCGCGACGCCACGCCTCGGCTTGGGGCCGCCCAGGGCGTTGACGCCCGTCGCGCACTACCTGAATTTCCGCGCCTTCACGATCTTCGGGGGGTCCAGCGAAGTGCAGCGCAACATCCTCGCCCGCACCGCCCTCGGCCTTTGACCGTGCTATCCCGTACACCGGAAACCGCCATGACCTTCGCACAGACCGAGATGGCGCTCGCCCTTCGCGAGCCCCTCGCGCGTTTCCTCGAGAACACCTATGACTTCCGCGCGCGGCGAACAGCCTGGCGCGAGGGCGCCTGGCCGCGGGACGTCTGGACCGCTTTCGCCGACGAGCTCGGCATCCTGGGCGTGGCCTTGCCGGAAGAGGCCGGCGGCCTCGGCGGCGGCCACGCCGAGATCGCCGCGATCATGGAGCTTGTTGGCCGACACCTCGTCGTCGAGCCGTTGCTCTCCACGGTCGTTATGGGGGCGGGCTTCTTGAGGGCCTGGGACCAGCCCGACGCCGCCAGGCTGATGGCGGAAATCTGCGCGGGGCGAGCTACCCTCGCGGTCGCTCACGCCGAAGAGACCTCCGGGTTCGACGCTGCGCAGGTCGCCACCTGGGCTGCGGCGACGGCGGACGGGTTCGTGCTGAACGGCCGCAAGGCGCTCGTCCTCAACGCCGCCCAGGCCAGCCACCTGATCGTCGTGGCGCGCACTTCGGGCGCAGTCGATGATCGGACCGGTGTCTCCGTCTTTGTCGTGGAGTCGCTGGCCGCCGGCCTGGCGCGGAGCGACTACCGCACCATCGACGGCGGCAGCGCCTCGGACCTGATCCTAACCGACCTGGCCGTTCCGCGTGCGGCCCTGATCGGGCCGGAGGGCGGCGCGTTGCCGCTCATCGAACGGATCCTGGACGAAGCGACGGCGGCGATCTGCGCCGAGGCCTGCGGGGTCATGCAGAGATTGCTCGATCTGACGGTCGAATACACGAAGCAGCGCAAGCAGTTCGGACGAGCGATTTCAGAGTTCCAGGTGTTGCAGCATCGGATGGTCGACATGCTGATCGAGGTGAAGCAGGCGGCGAGCCTGGCCGCTGCCGCGCGCCTCAAGCTGGACACACCCGAGCGTGCGGCGGCGGTGTCGGCCGCCAAGAGCCGCATCGGCCGCGCCTGCCGTTTGGTCAGCCAGGCGGCGGTGCAACTCCACGGAGGCGTCGGCATCGCGGACGAGACGCCGGTGAGCCACTACTTCCGCAGGGCCCTGATGATCGAACAGCAGTTCGGCTCGACCGAGTTTCACCTCGAACGCTACGAGCACCTGCAACTGGCCGATGACTGGGGCCTCGCCCAAGCGGAGTAGCGGCCGCGAGGTCAGGCGTACTCGCGCGCCACATCGCCGACCTCGCGGATGAAGTCGAACAGCTCCTTGGACGATTCCGGCTCCGGCGGGCTGGCGATGGTCAGGATCGTGCCCCCGGCGGCGACATACGCCGGGATGGCGGCCAGGCTCCGGCGCACGTCGATGCGGCCGTTGGCGTCCTTCTCATGCGGAACGCCAACGCGGATGTGCTGGTCCGCGAGGTCGCGGCCCACCAGGGCAAGGGCCTCGGTCAGCCGGTCAACGCCTTCACGAATCTGCTCCGGCGTCAGCCCCACGGGGCACCAGCCGTCGGCCAGATCGGCCATGCGGCGGGCGTTCTTTCCCGTCATGTTCAGCCCGAGCAAGAGTGGGACGCGCGCCTGGATCGGCCGGGGCAGGGCCCAGGCATTGCGCAGGTGGACGTTGGCGGAGTCGAACGTGACCGGCTGCTCGCCCCAGATCGCGCGGCACGCCCGGACGGCCTCTTCCAGCCGCGAATAACGCTCCTCGAACGGAATGCCGAGGGCCTCGTACTCCTCGGCCTGCCAACCCACGCCGAGCGCCAGCTGCGTCCGGCCATTGGAGATGACGTCGAGCGTGGCGATGGTCTTGGCCAGCAGCACCGGAGGTCGCAGGGGTGCGATGAGGATCCCGGTGGCCAACACCAAGTTTCGGGTCACCGCCGCCATGGCGGCCAGCGTCGTGAGCGGTTCCATCCAGGCCGACTCCGCCGGATGCATGAACGCACCGTACGGGTAGGCCTGCAGGTTCTCTCCCAGCAGCAGGTGGTCGCCGAAGATCACCGAGTGGATGCCCGCCTCGTCCATCGCGCGGGCGACGTCCAGGCACAGGCTGAGGTCGCCGCCAGGGGTCTGGTAGGGCCGGAAGAAGATGGACACCTGAACACTCATCTCATTGCCTTTCGAGAATGCTGTATCGGCGCGGTGGCCGGTTGTCAGAGGGTGGCTCCGCCGTCGGCGACGATGGTCTCTCCGCAGAGGTAGGCCGCCCAGGGCGAGGCCAGGAACAGGGCGACTCCCGCCATGTCCCGCGGCGAGCCCATGCGTCCGACCGGGATGGTGGCGAGCGCGGCGTCACGCCGCTGCGGATGCTCGGTGGTGACCTTTGTGAGCTTCGTTTCGACCAGACCGGGCGCCAGGCCGTTCACCCGGATCCCGTCCGGCGCCCAGGCCTGCCCAAGGGTCCTGGTCAGGTTGACGGCGCCGGCCTTGGATGCGGAATAGGCGGGATTGCCCTTGTTGGCGCGGAGAGCTGAGATCGAACTGACGATGATGATCGAGCCCCGGCTAGCCCTCAGTTCTGGATAAAACCTTCGCGAGCAGTGCATGAGGCTGTCCAGGTTGACGGCCATGACTCGATCCCAGGCCTCGCGTTCAAATTCGCCTCGCCGGTAGACAACCGTGCCCTGGCAGAGCACCAGCACGTCGAGCGTCTCGAACGGGGCCTGCGCCTGGGCGATCTCCTCCGGGCGGCCCACGTCCACGCCACTGTAGCCCAGCCCGGCAAGGTCAGATCCCGCCTCACCGGCATAGTCCTCCGCGCGGGCGCGCGTGCCCCACACGTGGACGCGGGCCTTGCGGTCATAGAAGGCGCGGGCGATCCCATTGCCGATTCCGCTGGAGCCGCCCACGACGAGCACGGTCTTGTCAGTGAAGTCCGGATTTTCCATCGAACCTGCCTAGAGCGCCTCAGCCCATCCAACGCAGCGCGCGCTGGAAGAGGCTCACGGTCTGCGCATGCAGCATTTCCCCCGTGGCCCGGGGCGCGCGGCCGGCGCAGGCGCGCGCGTGGGTGCCTTCCAGGATGATGCCCAGCTTGTAGCAGGCCAGGACGCCATACCAGTTGATCTCGGACAGATCGCGGTGGCTGCAGGCCGCGTAGCGCGCCACCAGCTCCCTGGCCGTCGGAAACCCGCGCCACGGCTTGACCTGGGTCGTCTCGGGCGGCGGATCGTCGCCCTCCGGCCATGTCGCCAGCAGCCAGCCGAGGTCGAGCAAGGGGTCTCCGATCGTGGTCAGCTCCCAGTCGACGATCGCCGCCAGCTCCGGTCCATCGAAACGGAACATCACGTTGGCCAGGTGGTAGTCGCCATGGATGATCCCTGGCTCGAACCGGACCGGACGGTTAGCCTCCAGCCAAGCGGCGACGCTGTCCACACCCGGTATCTCGCAGCCGCCCGTCCAGCCCTCATATTCGCCGTAGCTTTCCAGTTGCGCGCGCCAGCGGGCGACCTGGCGTTCCAGATACGTCTCGGGCCGGCCGAAGTCGGCGAGGCCCAGGGTGCGGTAGTCCAGCGCCCCCAGCGCGGCGATGGCTTCGACCATCGCCAACGCCATCCGATGCCGGACGGCTTCCGATCCCGCATGCAGGGTCGGAAGCCCGATCGACGGATTGAAGCCGTCTACCGGCTCCATGAGGTAGAAGCTGGCGCCCAGCACTGCCTCGTCCGGGCAGGCCGCGATCAGTCGCGGATGTGGAACGGTCGTGCCGGCAAGGGCGGCCAGCATCCGCGCCTCGCGTCGCATGGTCTCGCTGGAGTTGGCGCGCAGATGAGTCGGCGGCCGCCGCAGAACGTAGTCCGTGCCGTCCCGCCGGAATTTCACCAGGAGGTTCTGGGTGCCCCCGCCGAGCAGCGCCAGGTCCTCCAAGGAGCCGCGGCCCAGCGCCCTAGTGTCCATCCACGCCGTGAGGGCTGCGATATCCACGCCCGTAACCACGGAACCCCCCAAGACAGCTTCTATAGATGATCTCATTGATCTAGGGTTCGTCGCGTTGAGGTTGTCAACCGTCGGGACCGCTAGCGACGCACCCACGGAGGCCTCAGGAGGAAAGCTCGGGTGGCGTTGCGAAGCTGTGCGATCATCGGGGGAACCGGCGCTCTGGGCGCGGCCCTGGCAGGTCGCCTCGTGGCGGCGGGCTATGAGGTCTGGATCGGTTCGCGGGATGCCGCCAAGGCCCGCTTGTTCGCAGACGAGCTAGGCTTGGCGCATCGTGCAGGCCGAATCCATGGCGCCGGCCTGGCGGAGGCGACGGCTCAAGCGGAGATCTGCTTCCTGACGGTGCCTTACGCCGCTCATTCTGAAACGCTCGAACAAATCCGCCAGGCCGCGCAGGGGCGCATCGTCGTCGATACGACCGTACCGCTTCGTCCGCCGAAGATTGGCACGGTGCAGCTTCCTGCCGCTGGGTCGGCCGCCGTGGAGACCCAGCAGGCCCTCGGCCCGGGAGTCCGCGTCGTCTCGGCGCTCCAGACCATCGGGGCGGAGAAGTTGGCGACGGCAGCGCAGATTGACGGCGACGTGCTTGTCGCCGGCGATGATGCCGAGGCGGTCGAGATGGTCCGGGACACTCTCGGCGCGCTGGGCCTGAGGAGCTGGCACGTCGGGCCGCTTGCCAATTCGGCGGCCGCTGAGGCCATGACATCGGTGCTGATCCAGATCAACCGGCGCTACAAGATTGGGCAGTCGGGCGTCCGCATCACCGGGCGGCCAAAGGATGAGGCCGAGCGGCCGTCTGGCCTGCGCGTCTTTCCCGTGGCCGGTCTGCCGCTGTTCACAACTGACGACGATCTGGCGCGCGCCCTGATCGATGCGATCGCCGCGAGCGGCGAGCCCCTGGCCGAGGGTGATGTGGTCGTCGTCGCGCAAAAGGTGGTCTCGAAGGTGGAGGGCCGCGCCGTGGCGCTGGGCTGCGTGACGCCCCGGCCGGCAGCGCGCGAGGCCGCCGCCCGCGCCGACAAGGATCCGGCGGCGGTGGAGCTGATCCTGGGTGAATCGCAGGCGTTGATGCGCGTCGTCCCCGGGGTGATCATCGCGCGGCACCGGCTGGGCCACGTCCTGGCCAATGCCGGCATCGACGCGTCCAACGTCGGAGGCGGCGACAATCCGACGCTCCTGCTTTGGCCCAAGGATCCGGACGCGAGCGCCCGACGCCTGCGCGCTTCCTTGGAGGCGCGGTTTGGTGTGCGCCTGGCGGTGATCATCTCCGACAGCCTTGGCCGCGCGTGGCGGATGGGCACGATAGGGACGGCGATCGGCATCGCCGGCATGGCGCCCCTGCGCGACCGACGGGGCGAGAGCGACCTCTTCGGCCGTGAACTCCAGGCCACGGTGACGGGGGTGGCGGACGAGATCGCGTCGGCCGCGTCCCTGGTGATCGGCGAAGGGGCCGAAGGCTTGCCGGCCGCGGTCGTCAGAGGCGCAATCTATACGCCCGATGAAGCGGGAGACATCCGTGAGATCCTACGGCCTCTGGACAAGGATCTCTTCCAGTGACCGGCCATGTGATCGCGCTGTGCGGAGGGGTAGGCGGAGCCAAGCTCGCGTTCGGCCTCACGAAGATCCTCGACCCGGGGGACCTGACCCTCGTGGTCAACACCGGGGACGACTTCTGTCATCTCGGCCTGCAGATCTGTCCGGACCTCGACACGGTCGCCTACACGCTTGCTGGCCTGTCCGACCGCGAGCGCGGCTGGGGTATGGCCGGAGAGACCTGGAACTTCATGGCGGCCCTTCGCCGCCTGGGCGGGGAGAGCTGGTTCCAGCTCGGGGACCAGGATCTGGCGATCCACGTGGAGCGCAGCCGGCGCGCGGCAAAGGGTGACACCCTTTCGCAGATCACCACCGATCTCACCGCCGCGTTGGGCATCTCCCATGCGGTCGTTCCCATGTCGGACCAGCCAGTGAAGACAATCATCCAGACCGCGACCGGTGAACTCGCATTCCAGAGATATTTCGTGGCGGAGGCGTGCCGGCCGGCCGCGACAGGCGTGCGGTTCGAAGGGGCCGATGCGGCCTCGGCCTCGCCCGCGCTGCTCACCGCCCTGATGCGACGCGACGTTTCCGCCGTCGTCATTTGCCCGTCCAACCCGTATCTGAGCATCGATCCGATCCTGAGCATCCCCGGTGTTCGCGAGGGCCTTGCCGCGATTGGCGCGCCGGTCGTCGCCGTCTCACCGATTGTCGGAGGGGAGGCGATCAAGGGCCCAGCGGCGAAGCTGATGCGCGAACTGGGCGCATGTCCTGGCGCGCTGGCGGTCGCAAATCACTACCGCGGCCTCGTGGATGGGCTGGTCATCGACAGGACGGACGCTGCAGAGGCCGGGGCCCTGCGCGTCGCCGGCGTCTCGCCTCTGGTCACGGACAGTATCATGAAGACGGATGCAGACCGCATCTGCCTGGCGATCCAGACGCTGGAGCTGGCGAGCAGGCTCGACGCGCGGACCCGACAGGCGGCGACATGAGTTTCCGGGTCGTCGTGGCGGCGCGGGGCGGCGACGACGCCAAGTCACGGCTGGCCGCGAGACTGGGCCCTTCCGACCGCCAGGCGCTGGTCGAAGCCATGCTGGCGGACATGCTCTTCGCCCTCCGAGAATGCCCCGAGGTCACAAGGGTCTATGTTTCCACGCCGACTCCAGCACTCGCGCGCGTCGCCGCCCGCCTCAACGCAGTTGTGTTGCTCGAGCCGGCCGAGAGCGACCTAAATCTCGCTTTCGAGGCGGCGCGCACCCGCATCGCGGCCGTCGAGCCGGAATCCATCGTCGCGTTCCTTCCCGGAGACCTGCCACGGCTCGACGCGAACGAACTGGCGCGCTGCGCGGCGGCCGCCAAGGGGGGCGTCGTGGTCGTCGCGCCGACGCTCGCCGACGGCGGCACCGGCGCGCTGGTCTTCCGGGCGGATACGCCGTTTCGGTTCGCGTTCGGCCCTGACAGTCTGGACCGGCATCTGTCCGTGGCGCGAGCGCTGGGGGCGGAGACGCGGGTGATGCCTGCGCCGTCGTTGGGATTCGACCTGGACCAGCCGAGCGATCTGGAAGCCTTTCTGGCAGGTGGGGGCGAAGGGGGACGCACCGGCGCCTTGCTGTGGCGTCTGGCATCCAGCAAGGGAGCCGCGGCATGAATGACCTGGACCTGAGGCATCGTATCCTGTCAGCGCCGATCGAGGAACTCGGCGCGGCCGCTCGGGAGATCCGCAATGCGCGTGGCCCGGCGCGTTTGACCTATTCCCGCAAGGTCTTCGTTCCGCTCACACAGCTTTGCCGCGATGTCTGCGGCTACTGCACGTTCGCCAAGGCGCCGCGACGGCTCGCGTCGGCCTATCTGTCTGCCGAGGAGGTCCTCGGGATCGCCCGCGCCGGCGCGGCGGCGGGCTGCAAGGAGGCGCTCTTCACGCTCGGTGACAAGCCGGAGCTCCGATATGCCACCGCCCGTGAGGCGCTGGCGGACCTGGGGTTCGTAAGCACTGTCGACTATCTCGTCCACGTGGCCGGCCGCGTGTTCCGGGATACCGGGCTGATCCCGCACATCAATGCGGGAGTCCTCGCGCCGGAAGACTATGTCCGGCTCCGGGCCGTTTCCGGCTCCATGGGGCTGATGCTCGAGAGCGCCAGCGAGCGCCTCTGCCAGCGCGGCGG
>FTAI01001628.1_pt1 | contig 28533 bp, 24 predicted proteins | sample 1638941 | NCBI WGS metagenome assembly FTAI01 (sample SAMEA3914813, study PRJEB12502) | metagenome | biome: forest; material: soil | place: Canada | collected 2011-07-07 | depth 0.3 m | reverse complement strand
GGCCAAGTTCGACAGCGCCGCCAGCCAGGCCCTGGTCTATTCCTACAAGCGCATCGTCCTGCGCATGCGCGCCGTCACCACCATGACCCTCAGCTACTACGGCTCCATGGCCCTGCTGCTCTGGTATGGCGGCCACCGGGTGGCGGCGGGCACCATGACCGGCGGCCAACTCACCGAAATGGTCTTCTATCTGCAACTGCTGCAGGCCCCGATCCGCCAGGTGGCGATCATCGTCATGGCCGCCGCCCGGGCGACGACCTGCGGCGGGCGGTTGTTCGAGATTCTCGACGTCGTGCCCGCCATCGCCGACAAGCCCGGCGCGGCGCCCCTGGCGCCGACCAAGGGGGTGCTGCGCTTCGAGAACGTGGGTTTCGCCTATGACGCTGGCAAGCCGATCCTGCACGACATCAGCTTCACCGTCGGCAAGGGCGAGACCTTGGGCATTGTCGGCCCGCCCGGCAGCGGCAAGTCGACCATCGCCAACCTGATCCCACGCTTCTACGACACCACCGCCGGCCGCGTGACCATCGACGGCCAGGATGTGCGCGACGTCCAGCTGGCCTCACTGCGTGAATACGTCGGCCTCGTTCAGCAGGAGGCCTTCCTGTTCGACTCCACCGTCACCAACAACGTCGCCTACGCCGATCCCTGGGCGGACGAGACCCGCATCGTCGGCGCCGCCAAGACCGCGCAGATCCACGACTACCTGGCCCAGCTGCCGGCGGCCTACGAGACCCGGGTTGGCGAGCGCGGCGTCGCCCTCTCCGGCGGCCAGCGCCAGCGGATGTCCATCGCCCGGGGCGTGGTGCCGGGTCCGGGGATCATGATCTTCGACGACTCCACCGCCGCCATCGACGCGGTGACGGAAAAGAAGGTCCGCGAGGCCCTGGCCGAGGCCACCCGGGCCAAGGCGACCATCATCATCGCCCACCGCCTGTCGTCCCTGATGCACGCCGACGAGATCATCCTCCTGGAGGAGGGCCGCGTCGTCGAGCGCGGCACGCACGAGGAACTGCTGGCGCTGCGGGGCGAATATTACGATCTGCACCAGCTGCAGACCCGCACGGAGCAGGGGCTGTCGACGGCCGACGCCAAGATCCACCGTAAGGTGGCGGAGGCGGCAGGATGAGGGCAGTCGATTCAAGGGCGCCATTCTCGACCCAGCTGCGCCATCGTGCGTGGTTCGAGACGCGCGCAAAGGGCGCGCTCCTCACCATGACTAAGATCTTTGCAGCCCACTCTTCTAGTCATGGTGAGGGCGACCGTAGGGAGCGTCTCGAACCACGCAACGGCCGTAGTGCAACGCTTCCTCAGCCGGCGGAAGCCGCTATGCCCGTATCGCAACGTCTCGAGGTGTCGCCATGACCGACGCCGCCATCGAACCCACCCGCAAGCTCAAAGCCAACCTGGGCACCCCCGACGACGAAGAGATCTTCATGTCGTTCGACACCCGGGTCGTGCGCCGGTTCTACCGCTTCCTGAAACCCCACCGGCTGTTCCTGTTCGGCGCCCAGGCCGCCGTCCTGGCTTCGGCGGCCACCCAGCTGTCCTTGCCGATCATGATCGGCAAGGCGGTGACCGCGGCCGCGGCGGGCAAGAACGCGGCGAGCGACATCGACCATGTGGTGATCCTCTTCTTCGCCGTGGTGGTGCTGAACGCCTGCACCTCCTTCGTCGATCAGTGGATGAGCACGCGCCTGGCGCAGAACGTCATCTTCGACGTTCGCCGGGCGATGTTTGCTCACTTCCAGGAGGTTTCCCTCTCCTTCCTCGACAAGACCCACGTCGGCCGGGTGATGAGCCGGCTGCAGGGGGATGTGAACGCCCTGCAGGAGTTCCTGGAAAGCTCCACCGGCACCCTGGGCGACCTCGCCGTGCTGACCGGCACGGTGATCATCCTGCTGGTGATGAACTGGAAGCTGGGCGTCCTGACCATGCTGGTGCTGCCGGCCCTGGTCGGAATCCGCGCGGTATGGCTGCCGTTTTCCAAGCGCACCTTCCGCCGGGCCCGCGACGCCTCGTCTATCGCCAATGGCGCCTTGGCCGAAAACATCAACGGCGTGCGCACCGTGCAGGAGACGCGGCGGGAAGCGCTGAACTTCCAGCTCTATGAGGAGAAGGCGCGGGAGAACATGGACGCCCAGGTGGAGTCCGCCTTCCTGGCCCAGATCATGACCCCGACGGTGGATATCCTGACGGGCTTCGCCATGGCGGTGATCATCGTCGTCGGCGGCGAGCAGGTGCTGCACAGCCAGCTGGCCGTGGGCGCCATGGTGGCCTACGTCTTCTACGTCCAGCGGTTCTTCGAGCCGGTACGGATGCTGTCCATGCAGTACACGGTGATGCAGCGGGCCATGGCCGCCGGCCACCGCATCTTCGAAATGCTCGACGTGCCGGTGACCATCGTCAACAAACCGGACGCCATCGAACTGACCGACGCCGATCCCACGGTCGAGCTCGATCACGTCACCTTCGGCTACGATCCCGCTCGCCCGGTGTTGAAGGACATCAGCCTGAAGGTCGCCCCGCGGCAGGTGGTGGCCCTGGTCGGGCCGACGGGATCGGGCAAGACCAGCATCATGTCCCTGGTCCGCCGCTTCTATGAGGTCGACCAGGGCCGGGTTTTGGTGGGCGGCCACGATGTGCGCGACGTGACCCTGGAAAGCCTCGGCCGCACCATCGGCATGGTGCTGCAGGAGCCCTTCCTCTTCTCCGGCACCATCGAGGAAAACATCCGCTATTCCACCCGCTCGGCCACCCGCGAGCAGGTGGTGGAGGCGGCCAAGGCCGTGCGCGCCCACGACTTCATCATCCGCCTGCCCGAGGGCTACGACACCCTGCTGGGCCAGCGCGGCCGCAACATCTCCGTCGGCCAGCGCCAGCTGCTCTCCTTCGCCCGGGCCCTGGTGGCCGACCCGCGTATCCTCATCCTCGACGAAGCCACCGCCAATATCGACAGCTTCACCGAGCTGGAAATTCAGCGCGCCCTGAAGGTGCTGTTCGCCGGCCGCACCTGCCTGGTCATCGCCCACCGCCTGGCCACCGTCCGCGACGCCGACGAGATCATCGTCCTGCAGCATGGCCGCATCGTCGAACAGGGGCCGCACGAGGCGCTGATGGCGCGGCGCGGACTCTACGCCAAACTCTACGCCTCCAGCCACGGCTCCTTCGACGACCTGCCGGGAGAGGGGGAGCAGCGGGCGGATCGCGAGGCGGCCCTGCAGACATGACCGCCCGGGCGAGTCTGGTCGAAATCGTCGGCGCGCTCGCCGGGCGCTACCCGATCCCGATCCCGGTCCTGCCGTCCGCGCCCACATCGCCGTGCGCGCGCTCTGACGGCGCCCAAGGCGGGCCGCCCGCGGACGGGCGGCCCTGAACCGGTCAGACCAGGGGGGTAGGCGAGGGCGAGCCGGGTTGAATCCGGTCGTGGTCCTGTTCCTGCGGGGTCAGCGGATCGCCATTGGGGCCGATCGCCTCCCGCTCGCGCACGAATGAGCGGCCCTCCGCCGGAACCCCATAGACCCCACGCTCGGCCGCGATCTGGTCGGCGGTGTAGGGCGAGGCTTCCGGGTCAAAGCGGCTCCAGCCGGACTGGCGGTATTGCTCGCCACGGGCGGCGATGTCCACCGTGCCCAGCTGATCGAGAATTTCGGCGTATCGGGTGGCCTGGCCGTCATCGACACGGGCGGTGACCAGGGCGCCGCCGCGGCGCACGCCCTCCGCGTAGATATTGGCGTGCGCCTCGGGAACGCCCGCGCCGGTGAGGGCGCCGACAAGGCCCCCCGCCACGCCGCCAACCACCAGGCCGGCCGCCGCGCCGACCACCATCGAGACCAGCCAGCCGGCGGCGATCACCGGCCCCACGCCGGGAATGGCGATCAGGCCAAGGCCGGCCAGCAAGCCGCCGCCGGCGCCGATCGCCGCGCCGAGGATACCGCCGGTTTCGGCGTCGGCGGTCGTCGCGCTCTCGTCCTTGCGTTGGTCCGCCGCCAGTCCGCCCACGCCGGCGCGATTGGCGGCGATGCTGATATCCGCATGCGGCACGCCAGCCGCTTCGAGCCGCCGGACGGCGTCCTCCGCCTGGGGGTAGGTGTCGTAGAGGGCGGTGATGGTCTTGGTCATGACATGGACTCCCTGGCGGCGACCGATCCGGCTCACGTGAGCCGCACGGAAATGGCGCGCCAGCCCAACCGACCGCCGGTCAACTCGTTCCGGGGATTCTGGCGCCTCGCGGCTCTGTGAACGCAGCCAGCCTCCGGCGCCGGGCGCCGCCTTTACCTCCGGGTCGAACTGGGATCACCTGATCTGGGCTGGAGGAACTGGCGGATGGATCGGCGCGCGCTGTTAGGCTCTTGGATGGTCGTCGCCTGGTTGGCCTTGGCGGGCGTCTCGGCGGTCGCCGCCCCGGTGACGCCTGACGGCGCCGTGCTCATCAAACCCGCCGCCGTATTCACCGCCGACGACGGCGTCGTTCATCCGAACTGGGCGGTCCTCGTCCGAGGCGAGCGGATTGTCGCGGTCGGCCCGGCGATTGTCGCGCCCGCCGATGCGCGGGTCATCGTCTTGCCCGGCGCGACCCTGATCCCCGGCCTGATCGACCTGCATTCCCATCTCTTCCTGCATCCCTACAACGAGACCCTCTGGGACGATCAGGTGATGAAGGAGCCGCTCAGCTACCGCACCCTGCGCGCCGGGCGGCAGGCGACGGCGACCTTGATGGCCGGCTTCACCACCCTGCGCGACCTCGGCACCGAGGGCGCCGGCGACGCCGATGTGGGGCTGAAGCGGGCGATCGAGGACGGGATCGTGCCGGGCCCGCGCCTGTTCGTCTCCACCCGCGCCATCGTCGCCACCGGCGCCTACGGCCCGGCGCGCCGGAACTACGCCCTCGGCTGGGACCTGCCCCAGGGCGCCCAGGAGGCCAGCGGCGTCGACGAGGTGATGCGCGCGGTGCGCCAACAAGCCGCTCAAGGGGCCGACTGGATCAAGCTCTATGGCGACTATCGGGTCGGACCGAACGGCGAGACGGAGCCAACCTTCACCCTGGATGAGATGAAGGCCGCCGTGGAGGTCGCCCATTCCATCGGCCATCCGGTGGCCGTGCACGCCGCGAGCGACGAAGGGATGCGCCGGGCGGCCGTCGCTGGGGTGGACAGCATCGAGCACGGCTATGGCGGTACGGAATCCACCTTCAAGCTGATGGCGCAGAAGGGGATCGCCTATGAGCCGACCCTCACCGCCGTCGAATCCACCGCCAGCTATTTCCAGCACTATGTGCCGGGGCAGACGCCGCCGACGCCGGGCATGGCGAACGCCGCCCGCGCCTTCCGGCTGGCGCTAAAGCTGGGCGTGACGATCGGCAACGGCTCCGACGTCGGCGTCTTCACCCACGGCGACAACTGGCGCGAGCTGGACTGGATGGTCCGCGACGGCATGACCCCGACCCAGGCCCTGCTGGCGGCGACGTCGGTGGCGGCGAAGATTCTGCGCCAGCAGGACCGGTTCGGCCGCATCCACGAAGGCCTGCTGGCCGACATGGTCGCGGTCGACGGCGATCCGACGGCGGACATTACCGCCATCCGCCATGTGGTGTTCGTGATGAAGGGCGGGGTTGTTTATAAGGCGCCCTGAGTTGATCCACAGTCTACAAGCCGTCATGGCCGGGCTTGTCCCGGCCACGGGGGAACACGAACCTAGGAGTTGATCTGAGCCGCTCGCCGCGGCTGCACTCACTCGGCTGAGGCAGCCGGGACTCTTCTGGGCTGTCCGTGATCCCTTGTCGCCGGGACAAGCCCGGCGATGACGATGATAATTTGGTGGAGGATCGCAGCCGCGCGTACGAACGGCGTCATCAGACCGCCGACAACCGTATGCGGGCTCTCCTGGCCGGGCTCGACGCCGAAGACCAGGGGCTCGCGGACGCGGGTCGGAATCCGCAGGGTGCCGAACATCCAGTCGAAGACCACCAGGCAGCTGCCCAGGTTCTTGCCGAAGTGCGCCGGGTCGGCGGAGTGGTGGATCTGGTGATGCGCCGGGCTGGCGAAAACCCGGCCCCAGACGCCGGTGAAGGCGATCCACACATGCGAGTGCTGCAGGTGGATGGTCAGGAAGATGAAGGTCAGCAGGATGATGTTGCTGCCGGAGATTGCGAGTTCGTGGACCGGGCCGCCGACGACCCAGGTCGCCACGCCTTGGGTCGCGCCCAGGAGCAGGGCGCTGATGTTGTAGAATTTGATGCTCTCGACCGGATGCACCCGAAACACCGTCAGCGGCGACAGGGTCTCGGCCGTGTGATGCACCCGGTGGAATTCCCACAGGAATGGGATGCTGTGGCTCAGATAGTGGTCGAGCCAGTAGGCGAATTCATAGACCAGGAAACCCACGACGGTGACGCCTGTCGCCATCAGGAGCGGGTTGGAGCGCAGGGGCGTGCGCGCGCCCAGGGCCGTGGTCAGGCCGTCATGAACCCAGTGGCCGACAGCGGCGATTGAGACCAGCGCCCAGCCGATCAGCAGCCCCGTGGCGAAGACGTTGAGCAGCATGAACCCCAGGTCGGCGCGGCTGGAGGCGCTGCGCAGGATGCGCCGTGGGAAGACGGCGCGGACAAGGAGCTTCAGGCTTAGCCCGCGACCCCGCGCGCGGCGCTGGCGCAAGACCACGGCGACTGTGATGCAGAAGGCCGCGGCGAGGGACAGCAGGGAAAACGTCGATCCGGGGGACAGCAGCACGCGGCTGAGCTCGCCCCACAGCCCGCTCGCGGCGGCGCCGACGATGTGCGCGATGGAGCTGAGGGCGGAGCCGGCGGGGATCATGTCCCAAGCCCTATAGCGGCCCACCGGTATGCCCCGGGTAAACGCCGGGCTTTTTCAAGCTGGGCCCTTGTCCTTCACCGCCTCGCCGTCCGACAATCGGCCACGCCTGTATCGTCGCCCTGGAGTTCCCCTTGCGCCCTGTTCTTCTCGCCGCCGCCGCGGCCCTGATCGCCGCCGCCGCGCCGATGGCTCACGCCCAGCCGCAGGCTCCCGCGCTGCCGTCGATCGATCCGAACGTCCCGGATCCCTACGCCTGGCTGGAAGACATCCATTCCGACCGGTCGATGGCCTGGGTGAACGCCGAGAACGCCCGCACCGCCGGGCGGCTGGAGGCCGATCCGCGCTATCAGGTCTATCGCAAGGAAGCCCTGGCGATCTTCACCGCCCCGGACCGGATTCCCTTTCCCGGCTTCCTCGGCGACCACCTGGACAACCTCTGGCAGGATCAGACCCACGTCAAAGGCGTCTGGCGCCAGACCACGCCGGCCTCCTACCGCGCCGCCGAGCCGGCCTGGGAGACCTTGATCGACCTCGACGCCCTGTCGAAGGCCGAGGGCAAGAACTGGATCTTCAAGGGTGCGTCCTGCCTGCCCCCGGCCGACCGCCTGTGCCTGGCGCATCTTTCCAACGGCGGCGGCGATGCGGTGGAAATCCGCGAGTACGACACCATCGCCAAGGCCTTCGTGCCCGGCGGCTTCCATTTCGCGTCGGGCAAGCAGGAGGTCGCCTGGCTGAACCCCGACACCCTGCTGGTCGCCCGCGATTGGGGGCCGGGCACGCTGAGCAAGTCCGGCTATCCCCTGGTGATCAAGCGGGTGAAGCGGGGCGAGAGCCTCGATCAGGCGGTGGAAATCTATCGCGCCCAGGCCACCGACGTGCGCGCCGGCGCCCGGGTGTTGCGCGGCCCCGACGGCGCGGTCGCCCGCGTCCTGATCGCTCGCAATGTGAGCTTTTTTCAGACCGACTGGTTTGACCTCAGCCACAATGGCGCGATCCGGCCGTTGGACCTGCCGCGCAAGATCGACATCCACGGCTATCTCGCGGGACGGCTGATCATCGGCGTCAACGAGGATTGGCCGGCGGCCAAGACCCATGCGGCCGTGAAGGCCGGCGATCTGGTCGCCTACGATCCCGACACCGGCGCGGTCCAGGTCATCGTCGATCCGACGGCGACCCAGACCATCGACGCGGTTTCGGTGACGAAGGGGAGGGTGCTGGTCTCCCTGCTCGATAACGTCAGCGGCGCCATCGACGTCTATGCCCCAGGCGCCGTCGGCTGGACCGGCAAGCGGCTGGCCCTTCCGGCCGGCTCGGCCCTGTCCCTACGCGCCGCCGACCGGGGCTCGGATCGCGCCTTCGTCGTCTCCGAAAGCTTCCTTGAGCCGCCCGCCCTATGGGCCGTGGACGCCGCCACGGGCGAGGTCGCCAAGGTCAAATCCCTCAGCCCCCGGTTCGACGCCTCGCACGACCTCGTCGAGCAGCATTTCGCAACCTCCGCTGACGGGACCAGAATTCCCTACTTCCTGGTGCATCCCAGGGGCATGAAATACGACGGCTCGACGCCGACCCTGATGTTCGGCTACGGCGGCTTCCAGCTCTCCGAGACGCCGTCCTACAAGCCCGAACTGGGCAAGCTGTGGATCGAGCGGGGCGGGGCCTATGTGCTGGCCAACATCCGTGGCGGCGGCGAGTTCGGCCCCGCCTGGCACGAGGCGGCCCTGCGCGAACATCGCCAGCGCGCCTTCGACGACTTCGCCGCCATCACCAGGGACCTTGAAGCGACGGGGGTGACCTCGCCCCGCCACATGGGCATCTACGCCCGCTCCAACGGCGGCATCCTGACCACGGTGTCGATGACCCAGCATCCGGAGCTGTTTGGCGCCATCGTCATCGAAAGCCCGCTGATCGACATGCTGCGCTACAACCACCTCTCGGCCGGCGCCTCGTGGGTGGGGGAATACGGCGACCCGGACGTGCCCGCCGACCGGGCCTTCATCGCCAAATATTCCGCCTACACCCAGCTCAAGCCGGGGGTGAAATACCCCGAGCCCTACATCACCACCAACACCGAGGACGACCGGGTCCACCCCGGCCACCCGCGCAAGTTCGCCGCCGAGCTGAAGGCCCTGGGCGACCCCTACCTCTATTACGAAAACACCTTCGGCGGTCACGCCAACGACGCCGACCCGGAGCTGAACGCCCGCCGCTGGGCGCGGCACTATGTGTATCTGGACCAGAAGCTGGTGGACTGAGGTCCGTTTGCAATCGGTCCCAAAGTGATCGTCACCCCCGGGCTTGTCCCGGGGGCAGGGGAACACGAACAGGACGCTTCGATCATCGGTGCGACCATCCTCACCGCCAGCGATCCCCAGCCCCCGGGACAAGCCCGGGGGTGACGGGATTTGGAGTGGCGAAAGATACGCCCTGTCGCCTTTTCGCTTGCGTCGGGTTCGATCCAAGTTTCACCTCCCGTCGGGTTTGAGCCGAGGGGAAACGACCATGTTCATCACCATGACACGCCGCGGGGTGGCGTTGAGCACCGTCGCTGGCGCCGCCTTGGTCGGGGCAGCCGGCCTGGCCTCGCGCGCCGCCGCCGCGACGTGCCGCTTCGGCATCGACCTAGCGGCGATGGACCGGTCGGTCGTGCCCGGCGACGACTTCTACCGGTATGTGAACGGGACCTGGCTCAAGACCAGCCAGATCCCCGCCGACCGGTCGAGCCTCGCCGAATTCGGCCGTCTGGACGAGCTGAACACCGTGCGTAGCCGGGCGATCCTGGAGGCGGCCGTTGCGTCGCCAACGACGGATGAAGCCAGGAAACTTGGCGACTTCTACGCCAGCCTGATGGACGAGGCCGCCGCCGAGGCCAAGGGGACCAAGCCCCTGGCCCCCCAACTGGCGCGGATCGCCGCGATCAACAGCCCCGCCGATCTCGCCCGAGAGATCGCCGAGGTTTCCCGCGGCTGGCTGGCGCCGCTGCCCGGCGGCGGATCGCCCGTGCCGCCGTCGCCCATCGCCACCGGCGTGACCGTCGACCTGAAGAACCCCACCCGCTACCTGCCCGCCATCGGCCAGGGCGGCATCGGCCTGCCGGACCGGGACTATTTCCTCCTACCAGGCGCCAGCTTCGACAAGGCGCGCGAGGCCTACAAGACCCATTTGGCCGCCATGTTCAATCTGGCCGGGTTCAGCGAGCCCGGCGCCCGGTCGGCCCGGGTCTATGCGCTGGAGGAGCGGATCGCCAAGTCGCACTGGACCCGCCAGGCCCAGCGTAATGTGGAGAAGCGCTACAATATCTGGTCCCGCGCCGATTTCGCCGCCAAGGCGCCGGGGCTGGACTGGGACGCCTTCCTGACCGCCGCGGGCTTCGCGGGGCAGGCTGCCTTCCTGGTCGGCCAGCCGAGCACCACCATCGGCGCGGCCGAGGCGGTGGGCGCGGTCCCGCTGCAGGACTGGAAGGACTATCTGGCCTTCCGCGCTATCCACGCCTTCGCCCCTTACGGCCCCAAGGCCTTCGCCCTGGAGAACTTCGCCTTCAACGACCGGGCTCTGGCCGGAACGCCGGTGCTGGCGGAGCGGTGGAAACGGGCGGGTCAGACCATGGACCGGGCCATGGGCAGCGCCGTGGGGCGCATCTACCTCGACAAGCACTTCCCCGCCGAGGCCCGGGCCCAGGCCCAGATCATGGTCGGCAATATCAAGACGGCCATGGGCCACCGCATCGCGAACCTGACCTGGATGACCCCGGCGACCAAGGCTCGCGCCCTGACCAAGCTGGCCGCGGCGCGGGTGGATGTCGGTGGCCAGCAGCCCCTGCGCACCTACGAGAGCCTGCACGTGCGCCGGGACGACGCCTTCGGAAATGTCATGCGGGCGGCCCACCACGACTATGAGCGCAACCTCGCCAAGCTCGGCCGCCCCGTGGACCGCGGCGAGTGGCAGATGGTCCCGCAGACCGTCAACGCCCAGGCCAATCCGATCCTGGTCAAGATCATGTTCCCGGCGGGGATCATGCAGGGGGTGTTCTTCGATCCCAAGGCCGACCCGGCGGTGAACTACGGCGCCATCGGGGTGGTGATGGGCCACGAGCTGTCCCACCTCTTCGACGACCAGGGATCAAAGTTCGACGAGCATGGCGCCCTCAACAACTGGTGGACGCCGGACGATCTGAAGCAGTTCACCGTCGCGGTGGAGGCCTTGGCCGCGCAATACGACGCCTACGAGCCCTTGCCGGGCGCCCACATCAACGGCCATCTGACCCTCGGCGAGAACATCGCCGATCTGGCGGGCCTGTCCCTGGCCCGCGACGCCTACTACGCCAGCCTGAACGGGGCCCCGGCCCCGGTGATCGACGGTTTCACCGCCGACCAGCGGTTCTACATGGCCTTCAACCAGGTCTACCGCTCGCTGGTTCGCGAGGACGCGTTGCGCCAGTCCCTGTCAACCAACCCGCATTCGCCGGGGGAATGGCGGGCGATGGAGGTGCGCAACGTCGATCCCTGGTACGCGGCGTTCGACGTTAAACCGGGGCAGAAGTGGTACCTGCCGCCGGAGCAGAGGGTGCGGATCTGGTGAACCTATCTTCTGACTGCCTAGGCTTTTCATGCCCGGGAAGCAGGAATTACCGCGAAGGACGCAAAGGACGCGAAGAAGTCACGATGACGAAGCGGCCCTGGCGAGCGCAGCTCGCGAATAGTGAGGTCACCAAGCCCAGGCTTCGTCGCGCTTCGCGCCTTATTCTCCTTCGCGCCCTTTGCGTCCTTCGCGGTTGAATCGTTCGTAGGGAGGAGGAGCGGTCCGCTGAGCTAAGCGGAGCGCGAGGATGAAGGCTGGCCCCCTAAGACCGCACCTGCACAAAACTCCCCGGCGCGTCCTCGATCGGCTTCAGCGGTCCGTTGGTCGGGTCGCGGGCGGGGATCATCTTGCCGGACTTGTCCGCCAGCCAGGCGGCCCAGTTTTCCCACCAGGACCCCGGATGCTCCGCCGCCCCGGCGATCCATTCGTCGACGGTGTCGGGCAGCTTGGGGTTGGTCCAGTGCTGGTACTTCTTGGCCACCGGGGCGTTGATCACCCCGGCGATGTGGCCGGAGCCGCTCATCATGAAGGTGGTCGGGCCGCCGAACAGTTTCGCGCCCTTATAGATCGAGCGGAACGGGGCGATGTGGTCGTCGCGGCTCGACTGCACATAGACCGGTATCTTCACGTCGGCGAGGTTCAGCCGCTGGCCGCCGAGCACCAGCTCGCCCTTGGCCAGTTTGTTGTCCTTGTAGAATTCCCGCAGATAGAAGAGGTGCAGGGTCTTGGGCATCCGCGTCTGGTCGGCGTTCCAGAAGAGCAGGTCAAAGGGCTTCGGCTCCTTGCCCATCAGGTAGTTGTTCACGAAGAACGACCAGATCAGGTCGTTGGCGCGCAGGGCGTTGAAGGTGTCGGCCATGGCCTTGCCCGAGAGCACGCCGCCGGCCGCGTCCATCTGCTTTTCGACGTCGCCGATCCAGTTTTCGTCGGTGAACAGGAGCAGGTCGCCCGCCTCGGAGAAGTCCTGCTGGGCGGCGAAGAAGGTGGCGGAATTGATCCGCTTGTCCCCCTTGGCGGCCATGAAGGCGAGGGTGCAGGAGAGCAGGGTGCCGCCGATGCAGTAGCCGACGGTGTTGACCTTATCGACGCCGCACTGGGTCATCACCGCCTGGCTGCCCGCGTAGATGCCATCGATCATGTAATCTTCGAAGGTGCGGGTGGTCATCGCCGTGTCCGGGTTGACCCAGGAGGTCACGAACACACTGAACCCCTGGCCCGTCAGCCAGCGGATCATCGAGTTCTCTTCGCGCAGATCCAGGATGTAATATTTGTTGATCCAGGGCGGGAAGATCAGCAGCGGGACCTCATGGACCTTGTCCGTGGTGGGCGTGAACTGCAGGACCTGGATCAGCTCGTTCTGGAAAATCACCTTGCCGGGGGCGGTGGCGATATTGTCGCCGACCTTGAAGGGGGCGAAGTCGGTCTGGCTGATCGACAGCTGGCCGCCGCCCCGGGCCAGGTCGCTGGCGAAATTCTCCATGCCCCGCACCAGGCTTTCGCCCTGGGTGGTGGCCATTTCGCGCAAGGCCGCCGGGTTCGACATCAGGAAGTTGGACGGGGAGAAGGCGTCGGTGAGCATCTTCATGAAGAACTCGACCCGGCGTTTGGACAGGGGATCGACCCCGTCCACCTCGGTCACCAGATCGTTCAGCCAGTTCGAGGTCAGAAGGTAGGACTGTTTCATCACGTCGAAGACCGGATTGGCGCTCCAGTCGGCGTCGTTGAAGCGTTTGTCGCCCTTGGAGGGCTCGACCACCGCCTCGGTCTCCTGGCCGGCCATCCGGCGCGTGGTGTTGCGCCACAGGTCGAGGTAGCGGCTGAAGAGGTCGGCCTGGGCTCGCATCATCCGGTCCGGTTGGGCGGCGAGGCGGCCCATCACCTCATTGAGCGCCGGGGCGACATGGAAGGGATCGGGGCTGAGGGCGGCCGGGCGGTCGGCGGCGCGCAGGGCGGCGTCGGCGATGGCGCCTTGAGCGGTGAGGGCGGCCCGGGCCAGGTTGGCCGACAGGGTCTCCATCGCCTCGCGCTGGGCGGCGCTCAACTCGCGCAGTTCGGCGGCGCCGGCGAAGGATTTGGCGGCGGACGCCGAGGCTGCTTGGACGGATTCGGGCCGGGCGGCGGGTTGGGGCGCCGGCTTCGGCTTGGCAGCTTTCGGCGCCGCAGGCTTCACGATGGCCGGCTTGGCCTTGGGCGCGGCGGCCTTGACGGCCGGTTTCGACGCACCGGCCGGCGTCGATTTGGCGCTCTTCGCCGGCGCTTTGGTCACTGGCTTAGCCATGGCTTCGTCCCTTTCGCCCGCGACGCGATCTTCTAGCGCGGTTGGCGGCCTTTTGTTCATCGCAATCATGGCATAAGACCGGTCCGGAAATGAATGGCGAGCTTCGACTTTCTATGGCGGCGACCCGCACCACGGCCCTGACCCTCGGCGTTCGCCTGATCGCCTGCGCGGGCCTGTGCGGATTGTTGGGCGCCTGCGTGAGCATGCCGACGGTCAGCGCCCTGACGCCAGGCGGCGTCGATCCAAACTCGTCGGTGGCCGCCGAGGTCGCCGCGGCCATCCAGGCGCCCGGACCCTATCCGCGCTTTTCCCAGATTCCGTCCATGCCCAAGGATGTGCGGGCGGACTCCGAATGGAAGCCGGACGTAGCTAGCGTCTGGACGCAAAAACGTCAGCTGGACGCGGAAACCAAGGCGCTGAAGTTCACCCTGACCAACTCCGTGGGTTGGGCGACGGCGGAACGCGCCAAGATCAATCCGGCGGACGCCGCCGCGCCGCCCCTGGACGCCACCCTGGACGCCGAGACCTTCGCCGCCGCCCAGCGCGCGCGAGCTACGCCGCCCCCGGCGCCGAAATAGGGCGCGGGGGGCGAAAATAGCGCTCGCCACGGCTGGAACGGACCCCGCGCGCGGTCTATCCAGCCCCCGTTCACCGACTCCACGGCCCCCCGGGAGGGGCCAAGACCATGACCCACGATTTTCACCGCATCCGGCGCCTCCCGCCCTACGTCTTTGAAGAGGTCAATCGGCTGAAGGCCGGCCTTCGCGCCAAGGGCGTCGACATCATCGATTTCGGCATGGGCAATCCGGACATGCCAACGCCCCAGCACATCGTCGACAAGCTGATCGAGACCGTCCAGAAGCCCAAGGCCCACGGCTATTCGGCCTCCAAGGGCGTCATCGGCCTTCGCCGCGCCATGGCCGGCTATTATGATCGCCGCTTCGGGGTGAAGCTGAACCCCGAGACCGAGGTGGTCGCCACCCTGGGGTCCAAGGAAGGCTTCGCCAACCTCGCCCAGGCCCTGACGGCCCCCGGCGACGTGATCATCTGCCCCACCCCCGCCTATCCGATCCACGCCTACGGCTTCATCATGGCTGGCGGGGTGATCCGCCACGTCCAGGCCCTGTCGCCGGAGGAGTATCTGTCGGGGATCAGCCGGGCGGTGAAGCACTCCGTGCCGCCGCCCAGCGTGCTGATCGTCAGCTATCCGTCCAACCCCACGGCCCAGTGGGTCGACCTGGACTTCTACAAGGACGTGATCGCCCTGGCGAAAAAGCACGACATGCTGGTGATATCGGACATCGCCTATTCCGAGATCTACTTCGACAATAACCCGCCGCCCTCGATCCTGCAGGTGGACGGGGCGATGGACATCGCCGTCGAGGTCAATTCCCTGTCCAAGACCTACGCCATGGCCGGCTGGCGGGTGGGGATGGTGGTGGGCAACGCCCGCATCTGCGCGGCCCTGGCCCGGGTGAAATCCTATCTCGACTACGGCGCCTTCACCCCGATCCAGATTGCCGCCGCGGCGGCGCTGAACGGGCCGCAGGACTGCGTCGAGGAGATCCGCAACACCTATAAGAGCCGCCGCGACGTGCTGGTCCGCTCGATGAAGCAGGCGGGGTGGGACATTCCCTCGCCGCCCGCCTCCATGTTCGCCTGGGCGCCGATTCCCGAGGAGTTCAAGCAGGCCGGCTCGATGCTGTTCTCCAAGCTGCTGATCGAGGAGGCCGGCGTCGCCGTCGCCCCCGGCGTGGGCTTTGGCGAGTACGGGGAGGGCTTTGTGCGCATCGGCCTGGTGGAAAACGAGCACCGGATCCGCCAGGCGGCCCGCAATGTGAAGAAGTTCCTCGCGCAATCCGGCCAGCTGCTAAGCCGCGAACGCGACAACCTGCCGATCGCGGCGCAGTAGGTGACCCATGGATAAGGCGCTCTGGCGGGTCGGCGTCGCCGGCCTGGGAACGGTTGGTGGCGGCCTGGTGAAGTTCCTGGCCGAGCGGCCGGATTTCGCCCCGGCCGGCGCGCGCGCCGTGATCACCGGCGTAAGCGCCCGGTCCAAGGATCGCACGCGCGACTTCGATGTCGGCGACTATCGCTGGTTTGACGATCCCGTGGCCCTGGCGGCTGATCCCGATGTCGACGTCTTCGTCGAACTGATCGGCGGCGCCGACGGCCCGGCCAAGGCGGCGGTGGAAACCGCGCTGAAGCTCGGCAAGCCCGTGGTCACCGCCAACAAGGCCCTGATCGCCACCCACGGCGCGGCCCTGGCGGTGCTGGCCGAAGCCAACGACGCGCCGCTGCTGTTCGAAGCCGCCGTCATGGGCGGAACCCCGGCGGTGAAGATGCTGCGCGAGGCCATGGTCGGCGACGAGGTCGACACCGTGGCCGGCATCCTCAACGGCACCTGCAACTACATTCTCACCGAAATGGAGGGCCGCTCGCGCACCTTCGCCGACGTCCTCGCCGAGGCCCAGCGCCTGGGCTACGCGGAGGCCGACCCCACCACCGACATCGGCGGCTTCGACGCGGCGCACAAGATCACCATCCTGGCCGCCCTGGCCTTCGGTTGCGCGCCCAACTTCGCCGCCGCCGAGATCGAGGGCGTCGACCAGATCGAGTTGCTGGACATCAAGCTGGCCCATGACCTCGGCTACCGCATCCGCCTTGTCGCCTCGGCGGTTCGGGCCGACGGCGGGGGTTCCGTGCGGGTGCATCCGGCCCTGGCGCCCCTTGGCCACCCCCTGGCCGAGACCCGCGGCGCCCTCAACGCCCTCTTCATCGAGGGGCGCCGCATCGGCCGCATCTTCATCCAGGGCCCTGGCGCCGGCGCGGGCCCCACCGCCGCCGCCGTCGCCGCCGACATCGCCGACGTCATGACCGGCGCCCGCCGGCCGGTGTTCCAGGCGCCAGCGACCACGCTCGCGCCCTTCACCGGGGTCGACGCGGCCCACACGGTGAGCAAGGCCTACATCCGCCTGCTGGTGAAAGATCAGCCAGGGGTGATCGCCGCCGTGTCCGAGACATTGGCTGAGGCGGGGGTTTCCATCGATAGCTTCCTGCAAAAGTCGGTGGAGGATGCGGGGGGCGTGCCAATCGTGCTAACCACCCACGCAAGCCCGGAGTCGGTCATTCTGGAGGCGGTCGAGCGGATAGCCGCCCTGCCTGCCGTTCTGGAGCGGCCAAGGATGCTGCGCATCGCGCGCGTCTGATCAGCTTCGGATTTTGGAAATAGGGCTGGAGACAAGTCTATGAGTTCGAACGATCTGGACCGCAGTCTGGTGCTCGACGCCGTGCGCGTGACCGAGGCGGCGGCCCTGGCGGCCTACAGCCTGGTGGGCCGTGGCGACGAAAAGGCCGCGGACCAGGCGGCGGTGGACGCCATGCGCACCGCCCTCAACACCCTGGCCATCGACGGCGAGATCGTCATCGGCGAGGGCGAGCGCGACGAGGCGCCCATGCTCTACATCGGCGAGAAGGTCGGCGCCGGCAAAGGCCCGGCCATCGACATCGCCCTCGACCCCCTGGAAGGCACCACCCTCACAGCCAAGGCCATGGCCAACGCCCTGGCGGTAATGGCCTGGGCGCCCAAGGGCACCCTGCTCAACGCCCCTGACACCTATATGGACAAGATCGCCTGCGGGCCCGGCTTCGCGGACGGGATCATCGATCTCGATCAGTCGCCGGCGGCCAACGTCGAGGCCCTCGCGCGCGCCAAGGGCGTCAAGCCCAGCGACATCACCGTCTGCGTCCTCGACCGTCCCCGCCACGCCGACATCATCGCCGGCCTGCGCGGCGTCGGCGCGCGCATCTACCTGATCACCGACGGCGACGTGGCCGGGGTGATGAACACCGCCGAGCCCAACACCGGGGTCGACCTCTACATCGGCCAGGGCGGGGCGCCGGAAGGCGTGCTTGCCTGCGCGGCGCTGAAATGCGTCGGCGGCCAGTTCCAGGGCCGGCTGGTGTTCCGCAATAGCGACGAAAAGGGCCGGGCCGAGCGCCTGGGCCTGACCGATTTCGACCGGAAGTACTCCCTGCACGAAATCGTCCGCGCCGACGCCATCTTCGCCGCCACTGGGGTGACCAATGGGGCGTTGCTCGACGGGGTGCGGATCGAGGGCGGCTTCGCCCACACCCACACCCTGGTGATGAACTCCTCCAGCCGCACCGTGCGTGAAGTGCGGATGAAGCGGGCGCTGTAAGACTCGAGCGGTACGCGTAGCCCTTCTCCTCTCCCATTCATGGGAGAGGAGAAGAAAGGCATCGGCCTTGGCGACGAACAAACCCGAGCCGAACGATCCTCAAAGGTGCGATCTTGAGCGTCTGGATTTCACCGAATCGGACCCGAGCGTGAACGACACCCCAGAGGGCTATCTCGGCGTCTCCCGCTCGATCACCGGGCGGGCGTGGCGTCAGCGGGCGGCCGACGCCGGGGTGGTGCGTTCCCACGGCCAGCGGCATGGCCTGAGCGAGCCCCTGGCCCGCGCCCTGGCCTCGCGAGGGATTGCGGTCGACGACGCCGACAACTTCCTGTCGCCGACGCTGAAGGCCCTGTTCCCCGACCCCTCAAGCTTCATGGACATGGATAGGGCCGCCTCGATCATCGTCGACGCCTTGACCTCCGACCGTCCGATGGTGGTCTTCGCCGACTATGATGTCGACGGCGCCACCAGCGCCGCCCTGCTGGTCCGCTGGTTCCGGGCCATGGGCAAGGACCTGCCGATCTACGTCCCCGACCGGGTGACCGAGGGTTACGGGCCCAGCCCCGCCGCCTTCCGCCGCCTGCACGCCGAGGGGGCGTCCCTGGTGATCACCGTCGACTGCGGCGCGGCCGCCTATGACGCGGTGGCCGCCGCCGGGGAGATCGGCCTCGATGTGGTGGTCATCGACCATCACCTGATGCGCGAGGACCCGCCGGCCGCCGCAGCGGTGGTCAACCCCAACCGGCCCGGTTGCCAGTCGGGGCAGGGGGTGCTGTGCGCCGCCGGGGTGACCCTGGTGCTGCTCGCGGCCCTGAACCGCGAGGCGCGCCGCCGGGGCCTGTTCGAGGGCCGCGCCGAGCCCGATATCCGCCAATGGCTCGATCTCGCCGCCCTGGGCGCCATCTGCGATGTGACCCAGCTGGTGGGTTTCAACCGCGCCCTGACCTCCCAGGGGCTGAAGGTGATGTCCGCCTGGGGCAATCCCGGTCTGAAGGCCCTGCTGGACGTCGCCAAGAGCCAGGGGCCGGCGACCACCTTCCACGCCGGCTTTATCCTCGGCCCCCGGATCAACGCCGGCGGCCGGATCGGCCGCGCCGACCTCGGCGCGCGGCTGCTCTCCACCGACGATCCGGAGGAGGCCGCCGCCCTGGCCGAAGAGCTCGACGCCCTCAACGCCGCCCGCAAGGACGTCGAGCGCCAGGTGACCGAGGAGGCCATCTCGATCATCGAGTCCGGCAGCAATCTCGATCCGGACGCGCCGGTGCTGCTGGTCGCCGCCGACCACTGGCATCCCGGGGTGATCGGCATCGTCGCCGGACGCCTGCGCGAGCGTTACCGCAAGCCGGTGATCGTCGTCGGCCTCGATCCGGCGACGGGGATCGGCAAGGGCTCGGGCCGCTCGCAGCCTGGGGTGAACCTCGGCCGGGCGGTTCAGGCCGCCTTCGAAGAGGGCCTGCTGATGAGCGGCGGTGGCCACGCGATGGCCGCGGGCCTGACCGTGCGCCGCGACACTGTCCCGGAACTGCGCGACTTCCTTTGTCGCCGCCTCGCCGAGGAGACCGCCGAGGCTAGCCTCGCCGACGCCATCGACATCGACGTCCTCGTCTCGCCCGCCGGTGCGACGCGCGGCCTGTTTGAGGAGTTCCAGCGCCTGCAGCCCTTCGGCCCCGGCAACCCCGAGCCGGTGTTCGCTGTCGCCGGCGCGCGTGTCGAGCGGCCGAACATGTTGCGTGGAGGACACATTCGCTGCCAACTTGTCGATACGGACGGGGGGCGTTTGAAGGCTGTCGCCTGGCGCGCGGGAGACACGGAACTGGGCAAACGCCTGCTCGAAGGGGGCTCGGGCCTGCATCTGGTGGGCCGCCTGAAGGCGGACGATTGGCAGGGCCGGGCCGGCGTCGAGTTCGAGATCGACGATCTGGCCGACCCCCGCATGAGCACAAACGCCTTATAGAATTGGCGGCTTGCACCTTCGCAGGAAGGCGGATATATCGCCCTTCCTCTTGGTCGTGGTCCCTTCGTCTATCGGTTAGGACACCAGATTTTCATTCTGGGAAGAGCGGTTCGATTCCGCTAGGGACTGCCAACCGGTGCGGTCGATTACCGCAACCAATGTCGCCTAACAGGCGAATCAGGGATTGACGCTCCCTCCCGGCAAGAACAGAGTTATTGTCAGGCGTTCGTCCACTGAGGACTTAGGGCGGGCCAGAGGGGCGCCATGTCTAGTTACGGTTTCGAGGAAGCCGATCCCCATGAGGAATCGGTTCGTATTAATGGGCGAGTGAAGTGGTTCGACGCGGGTAAGGGCTACGGCTTCATCGTCCCGGACGACCCCTCATTGACCGGCATGAAGGACGTTTTGCTTCACGTCACCAGCCTCAGGCAGGCTGGCCGCGAAGGCGCCCTTGAGGGCGCGGTGATCATCTGCGACGTCATCAAACGGCCCAAGGGCTGGCAGGTGGCCGATGTGGTCGATCTCGACGAGTCCTGCGCGCCGCCGCCTTCGGAGCGACCGCATCGTCCGTTCGAACGGGACGGCGGCGGATTCCGCCGTGATCGCGACAGTCAGGACTTCCGCCGGGCCGAGGGCGACCACGCCGTGCGCGCGCCGCGTCGGCCGCCCCCCGCGTCCGGACCCATGGAGCGGGCCAAGGTCAAGTGGTTCAACCGCACCAAGGGCTACGGCTTCGTGGTCCGCGAAAACGAGCCCGGCGATATCTTCGTCCACATCGAGACCCTGCGTCGCAGCGGCCTGGAAGACCTACAGCCGGGCGAGGACGTCATGGTGCGCTTCGCCGAGGGGCCGAAGGGTTTGGTGGTGGCGGAAATCCTCCTCGACGCCGACTAGCGGGCTCCAGCGGACGCTTCGCCAGTGCAATTGCATGGGAGAGTCCGATGATCAGCGGCGCGCATGTCATCATCTATTCCAAGGACGCGGAGGCCGATCGGGCGCTGCTGCGGGATGTGCTCGAGTTCCCGCACATTGACGCCGGTGGCGGCCACCTCATATTTCACCTCCCGCCCTCGGAGGCGGCGGTGCATCCGTCCGACGAGAACGATCGCCATGAGCTTTTCCTGATGTGCGACGACGTCGACGCGGCCGTGCGCGCGCTGACCGCGCGTGGCGTGGCCTGCGATCCCTTCAGCACGCCGGGTTGGGGTAAGCTGACGCGCATCCACCTGCCCGGCGGCGGCTCACTCGGCCTCTATCAGCCACGTCACGCCCAACCTTGAGCGCTCGCCGCTTGACCCGGCTGCGTCGTCGCCTTCAATCAGCTTTTCGTTGATCGAACTGCACGGGCGCCGACGGCCATGAAGATTCGCACCCTGTTCGCGGCCCTGGCGCTGCTGTTAGTCGCCGCCGGCCCAGCCGCCGCGGCCCCGACGCCGGTCTATGGCTATCAGATCGTCCACGCCTATCCGCACGACCCAAAGGCCTTCACCGAGGGCCTCTTCTTCATGAACGGCTATCTGTTTGAGAGCACCGGCCTCGAAGGCCGCTCGTCCGTGCGCAAGGAGAAGCTGGAAACCGGCCAGGTGGTCGAAAAGCACGACCTGTCGCCCGCCTATTTCGGCGAGGGGATCGTCGATTGGAAGGACAAGCTGGTCCAGCTGACCTACCGGACCGAAAAGGGCTTCGTCTACGACCTGGCCACCTTCAAGGAGGAGAAGACCTTCGGCTATCACGGCGAAGGCTGGGGCCTGACCCAGGACGGCCATCACATCATCATGAGCGACGGCACCCCGCGCATCCGCTTCATTGATCCAGCGACGCTGAAGGAAACCGGCCATATCGTCGTCACCGACGGCGGCCAGCCCGTGGTCAATATCAATGAGCTGGAATGGGTGAAGGGCGAGATATTCGCCAACATCTGGCAGACCGACATGATCGCCCGCATCGATCCCAAGACCGGGCATGTGGTCGGCTGGATCGACCTTAGCGGCCTGCGCGCGGCTGCCGGCGCCGCGTCCGACCCTGACGCGGTGGCCAATGGCATCGCCTATGATTCGGCCAAGGGGCGCCTGTTCGTCACCGGCAAGCTCTGGCCCAAGCTGTTCGAGATCAAGCTGGTGAAGAAAGCCGGCGGCCCGGCCCATCCCGTCGGCGATCCGTTCCGCTGATACATTCCCCCTTTCCAGGAGCGGCCCCATGACCGACGACGAAGCGATCCCGTCGCCGCCGGAGGGCTATGTCCGCCAGGCCGGCCGCGGGGCCTTTTCCACCCACAACGGCCCCTATTTCGTCCTGCCGACCGAGACCGGCTCGAAGCAGGCCTTCTACGCCCTGCCGCGCCACTGCAATGGCCTGGGCATTGTCCACGGCGGCATGCTGAGCGCGTTTCTCGACGGCGTCCTCGCCGCCAGTGTCGGCCGCGCCTCGGGCACGGCCAGCGTGACCATCCACCTGTCCATCGACTTCCTGTCCATGGCCCGGCGCGGGGAGTGGGTGTTCGGCGAGTCCCACGTCACCCGCGCGACCAAGGATGTGGTCTTCACCGAGGGTCGAATTTACGTCGGGACCAAGGACGTGGTGCGCGGGTCCGGCGTGTTCAAACTGATGCACCGCAAGGTCAGTTGAGGCCCCGCGTTGCGGGCCGTCGCCTTACGTGGCAAGAACCGGCCGGTCCGACGGTCTCGGGGTGTGGCGCAGCCTGGTAGCGCATCTGCTTTGGGAGCAGAGGGTCGGAGGTTCGAATCCTCTCGCCCCGACCATCCGCCGGCGTAAGGAGAACAAGGCCGCATGCTCGCCCGCATCTATCGCCCCGCCAAGACCGCCATGCAGTCCGGCAAGGCCAAGACCAAGGAATGGGTCCTGGAGTTCGAGCCGCAGTCGGCCAGACTGCCCGATCCGCTCATGGGCTGGGCCCAGTCCAGGGACATGGACGGCGAGGTGCGCCTGCAGTTCGACACCAAGGAAGAGGCTATCGCCTACGCCCAGGCCCACGGCATCGCCTTCCGGCTGATCGAGCCGAAGACGCCCAAACGGGTGCTCAAGGCCTATGCCGACAACTTCGCCTTTGGCCGCAAAATACCCTGGACCCACTGATCCCGGCCCGCGCCCTTAGCTCAACCGGATAGAGCACTCGCCTTCTAAGCGAGCGGTTGCTGGTTCGAATCCAGCAGGGCGCGCCAGGGCGCGTTTCCAAGACGACGTCGGTCAGCAGGGAATCGCCGAAACGTGTCCAGCGGCCGCATAGGCGAGGATCTTGGAGTCCCTAGTGACAATCGGCATACCCAAATGACGCGCCGTGGCGATCAGCATCCGATCGGCGGGATCGCCATGCAGCGGCTCGGGAAGTTGGGACGCCGCGATGGCGATATCCGCCGTGAATGGCGCCGCCTTGACTCCCGTAGCCCCCAAGACTCGCGCGAACCAGGTCGCCGGGTCAGGAAGGAAGGTGATGGCGCGGCCGGCCTTGGGGCGACTGAGCAAGCCGACCTCCCAGGCGGAAACGGGTGAGACGAACGCACCCTCGGCGGTCGCGGCGTACATGATCTTGGTCTCGGCGCCATGATAGAGCGGACTTCCTTCGAAGAACCAGATCACGGCGCAGGTATCCAGCAGGACAGCCTCTGGGTTCATTGGTGGAGTTCGCCATCTTCGGCTGAAAACGGCTCGTCAAGCACCGGCTCGGTGAAGTCAAAGTCCGGTGGCGCAATAACCGAGCCGCGCAGAAAGCCGTACAAATGGCGAGCCGCCGCCTCAGCGTCGTCGGGCGGCGAGAGAACGGCGACGACCTTCCCCCTTTTGGTGATTGTCACGCGCGTGAGCTTCCGCAGGGCAAGCTGGTCGAGGATGTCCAGGCACTTGGCTTTGAACTCGGTTGCGGTGTAGGTCTGGGGTGCTTGCATGTGGTCACCTATAACTAACCAGTCATATATAGATGACCGAAATGCGGACTGCAAGGGTCAGCCCCGCGCGGCGTCGTACGCTTCGAACCCGCGCTCCAGATCGGCGATCAGGTCCGCCGGGTCCTCCAGGCCCACGTGCAGACGCAACAGAGGCCCCGCGAAATGCGGCGGATAGTGCCGCTGGCGCAGCTGGGAGTCGCAGGAGGTGGCGAGGCTCTCAAAGCCGCCCCAGGAGAAGCCGAGGCCGAACAAGGAGAGCGCGTCCAGCAGGGCGTCGACGGCGCGGGCCGGCGCCGGTTGCAGCACCACGCCGAAGAGGCCGCAAGAGCCCGCGTAGTCCCGGCGCCAGAAGGCGTGATCCGGGGAGGCGGGGAGAGCGGGGTGAAGCACGCTTTGCACCCGCGGCTGATCCTCCAGCCAGCGGGCGACCTCCAGGGCGGACTGGCCGTGCCGCTCCATCCGCACGGGCAGGGTGCGTAGGCCGCGCAGGGCCTGGTAGGCGTCGTCGGGGGAGACCGACCAGCCGAAGTGCCACATGGCCTCTTCCAACTGTTCCGCCAGCGCCGGATCGCGGGCGCAGGCGGCGCCCAGGAAGACGTCGGAATGGCCGCAGACATATTTGGTCAGGGCCTGGATGCTGATGTCGACGCCGTGCTCCAGGGGTTTGAAGATCAGGCCCGCGCCCCAGGTGTTGTCCATCAGGGTCAGTACGCCTCGGTCGGCGGCGAGCTGGCAGATGGCCGGAACGTCGCTGATCTCGAAGGTCAGGGAGCCGGGGGATTCCAAGAGAATGGCGCGCAGGCGTTCTCCGCCCGCGCCGAGAATGGCCTCGGCGGTCTCGCGGGGCGGGAAGTAGCGCACCGTCATGCCCAGCCGGGTCAGCACCTGGTCGCAGAACCGGCGGGTCGGGCCGTAGACGCTGTCGGAGACCAGCACCTCGTCCCCGGCCTTGAGCACCGAGATCAGGGCGCCCGTCACCGCCGCCAGGCCCGACTGATAGAGTTGGCAGGCGTGCGCGCCCTCCATCTCGGCCAGGGCCTCGGCCAGGGCGCGATGCACGGCCAAGCCGCCCCGGCCATAGGTGACCTGGGCGTGGTCATAGAGGTCGCCGGCCTTGTCCATGAGCACGGTGGAACCGCGCTGGATCGGCGGCCCGACGGTCCGCTCCAGGGGCCGGCTGTCGGGCCGGTCGTGGATCAGGCGGGTGGGCTCGCGCAGGTCTTTGCGAAACGACATCGGGGAGGTTCGTCCGATTCAGGCGGCGCCGACGGCGACCGGCGTCTCCGCATGGCCGCCCCATTCAGCCCATGAGCCATCATAGACCGGCGTGTTCCAATGCCCGAGCCGCGCCAGGCCCAGGGCCAGGATGGCGGCGGAGACGCCGGAGCCGCAGGTGGTGACGATGGGCCGGTCAAGATCGATTCCGGCGGCCTTGAAGGCGGCTTCCAGCTCGGCCTTGGGCAGCAGGGCGCCGTCGGAGCCGACGATACTGGCCCAGGGCAGGTTGCGCGCGCCCGGCATGTGACCTGAGCGCAGGCCCGCCCGGGGCTCCGGCTCCTCGCCGCGGAACCTGGGGCCGGAGCGGGCGTCGAGCAGCTGGGCGCCGCCATCGGTCAAGGCGCTGATCACCTGGGACAGGTCCGCCACCAGGGCGCTGTCCGGATGGGCCCTGAATTCCCCGTGGGGCTTGAGCGGCCAGCCGGCCTCCAAAGGGTGAGCCTCGGTGATCCACTTGGGCAGGCCGCCGTCGAGAACAAAGGTCTTTTCATGCCCCATCACCCGGAACGCCCACCAGACGCGGGGGGCCGAGAAGAGGCCGGCGGAGTCATAGACCACCACCGTCGACGTCGGCTCCACGCCCAGCCGGCGCGCGTGCACGGCGAAGTCCGCCGGCTCCGGCATCATGTGCGGCAGGTGGCTGGAATGGTCGGATATCTCGTCGATATCGAAATAGACCGCGCCGGGAATGTGTTTCTCGGCGTGCTCGGCCCGCGCGTCCTTGCCGGAACCGGGCATGTACCAGGTGGCGTCGACGATCACGACGTCGGGGTCGTCCATATGGGCGGCCAGCCACTCGGTGGAGATCATCGGATCATCGGTCATGTTTTTCACTGTCGGGGGTTTCCAGCCATGGCGGCGTCGGCAAGCCGTGCGCCTTGAGGAATTCGGGATTGAACAGCTTGCTCTGGTAACGTGAGCCATAGTCGCAAAGCACGGTCACGATGGTTTTTCCAGGGCCCAGATCCCGCGCCAGGCGAATGGCGCCGGCGACGTTGATGCCGGAGGACCCGCCCAGGCACAGGCCTTCGTGCTGGGTCAGGTCGAAAACCTGTTCCACCGTCTCGGCGTCGGGGATCAGATAGGGCCGGTCGATGGTCAGGCCCTCGATATTGGCGGTGATCCGCCCCTGGCCGATGCCCTCGGTGATCGAGGTTCCCTCGGATTTGAGTTCCCCCGTCGTGTAGTAGCTGAACAGCGACGCCCCCGGCGGATCGGCGAGGCCGATGGTGATGTCGGGCTTGAGTTCGCGCAGCTTCATCGCCATCCCGGCCAGGGTGCCCCCAGAGCCGATCGCGCAGATGAAACCGTCGATGCGGCCCCCCGTCTGTTCCCAGATTTCCGGGGCCGTCGTCTCATAGTGGGCCTGGCGGTTGGCGACGTTGTCGAACTGGTTGGCCCAGATCGCGCCATTGGGCTCGCTGGCGGCGCGCGCCTCGGCGGTGCGCCTGGAGACGTGAACATAGTTGTCAGGGTTCGAATAGGGGGCCGCGTCCACCTCGACCAACTCCGCGCCAAGCAGGCGAAGGGCGTCCTTCTTTTCCTGGCTCTGGTTGCGCGGAATGACGATCAGGGTGCGGTAGCCCAAGGCGCTGGCGACCATGGCCAGGCCAATGCCGGTGTTGCCGGCGGTGCCCTCGACGATCAGGCCGCCGGGACGCAAGAGCCCGCGGCGTTCGGCGTCGCGGATGATGTAGAGGGCCGCGCGGTCCTTGACCGACTGCCCGGGGTTCATGAATTCCGCCTTGCCCCAGATCTCGCAGCCGGTGGCGGCGCTGGCGCGACCCAGGCGGATCAACGGCGTGTCGCCAATGGCGTCCACGACGCTGGCTGCAGTTTTCATGGGCGGCGGGCTCGCGAGGGAATGGGCGCGAACGCTAGGCGCAATTGTGGGGAGGGGGCAAGCGTGTCGGCGCTCTATTGGCGACCAGTTTTCCTTCAGGCGAAGGCAGATATCAGTGAGGCCTTCTCCCGCAAGGGGAGAAGGCCTGCTATTCGCTGACCCTAACAGAGTTCAGCCCTCAGCCCCGCGACAGCCCCAGTTGGATCACGTTCGTCCGCTCGGTGCGGAACCCCGCCTCGCAGTAGCTGAGATAGAACCGCCAGAGGCGCTGGAACCGCTCGTCGAAGCCCAGGGGGCGGATGTCCGACCATGCCGCCTCGAAGGCCTGGGCCCATTCGTGCAGGGTGTCGGCGTAGTGCTGGCCGAACCGCACCACATCGCCCCAGGCCAAGCCGGCCCGCTCGGTCACCGCCTGTAGCCGCGCTTCGCTGCCCAGCATGCCGCCGGGAAACACGTACTTCTGGATGAAGTCGGCGCGGGATCGGTAGTCGTCGAACAGTTCGTCGCGGATGGTGATGATCTGCAGGCCCGCCCGGCCGCCGGGCGCGAGCACGTCGTGGATCTTCTGGAAATAGGTCGGCCAGTAGCGCTCGCCCACCGCCTCGAACATCTCGATGGAGGCCACCCGGTCGAACCGGCCGGGCACATCGCGATAGTCGATCAGTTGGATATCGGCCTTCTCGGCCAGGCCCTGGTCGAACATCCGCTTTCTGGCGAAATCATACTGCTCGCGGCTGATGGTGATGCCGGTCACCTTCGCGCCCACCTCGGCGGCGGCGAACTCGGCGAAGCCGCCCCAGCCGCAGCCGATCTCCAGCACCGACTGGCCCGCCTGCAGGTCCATGGACCGGGCCAGGGTGGCGTATTTGTTGCGCTGGGCGGCCGGCAGGGGCTGGCCGGCGAATTCATAGTGGGCCGACGAATAGGTCATCGTGCGGTCCAGCCAGCGGCTGTAGAAGGCGTTGCCCAGGTCGTAGTGGGCGTGGATGTTGCGCCGGGAGCCCTCGCGGCTGTTGTGATGCAACAGGTGGCCGAGGAAGTGGAAGGCGCGCACCAGGGGGTTGCCCTTCACCAGCTGCTGCAGCCGGTCGAAATTCAGGCTCGCCGATTCCAGCACCGCGGTCAGGTCGGGGCTGTCCCACTCCCCGGCGATGTAGCCCTCGGCGAAGCCCACCGCGCCGCCGGCCATCACCCGGCGCATGCAGCGATAGTCGTGGATGGCCAGGCGCGCGTCCGGGCCCGGCTCGCTGCCGCGGATGGCGATCTCGCGCCCGGATGGCAGGACGAAAATGATCCCCCCGAACATCCAGTTGTTGGCGGCGATTTTCAGGGCGGAGCGGAAGACCGCGGGCGCGCGCCGGATATCCGGCAAACTCATTAGGTGCGTTTCCGTTGTCGTAGAGTGGATCAGGTCGCTCACGGGCGCCTCCATTCCAGTCATTCCAACAAGCAAATCATCTCACGGAATCGGGGCGCTTGCACGTCCAACGCTCGCGCCGGCCTTGGGTCCCGGCGGCCGCGCTCCGAAGGGCGCCCCCTTCATCCAGAGCCTCAACGCCTGCCAATGGATGGCCAGGACCACCCCCAGGGTCATCAGGGGCATGCCGATGAAGAGGCCGGCCAGAACGGGGTCGGTGAGCGGTTCGCGGCGCAAATTCAGGGTGGCGAGAAAGTCGGGTCGTCCGCCGACCT
>FTAI01001786.1_pt1 | contig 28681 bp, 37 predicted proteins | sample 1638941 | NCBI WGS metagenome assembly FTAI01 (sample SAMEA3914813, study PRJEB12502) | metagenome | biome: forest; material: soil | place: Canada | collected 2011-07-07 | depth 0.3 m | reverse complement strand
TTCGCAATGAGGAGGTCAGGGGTTCGACTCCCCTCGGCTCCACCAGCCTTCGCGCCCAGACACAATGTTTTGGGCGCGCTTCGGCTGGCGGGCCAGCCCTCCGCGTGCAATCTCGACTTCGGGCCTTGCCCAGGCTACGCATCCCGGCGAGCCAGGCCATGGCTCGGCAAGGGATCTAGGTTGATGGTTGGCCGATTGCGCGCACCGGCTCTCGGCCTTGTCGTCGCCCTGCTAGCCGGGCCGTCCGCCTGGGCGGGCCCCGAGCGGACCCCCGCGGCTGGCCTGCCGGCCATGGAAATCTCGGTCGGGGCGGGCTGGAGCGTCGCGCGCCGGTCGGAAAGCACCCTCTTCATCGTCTCGGACGACCACACCTGCGCCGTCGCGGTCGGCGTGGTCGCGGTGAGCGGGGCGGGGGATGCGTCCCTCGACCAGGCCGCCGCCGCGATCCTGGGCGGCCTGGGCGCCGACCCGGTGGCGACGCCGACGGCCGCGTCGCTCGCCGGCCGCCCCGGCCGGGCCTACCCGTCCGTGACTCATCCCGGCGAAGGCGCGGTTCGCCTCGTCCTGACGCGCCTCGACCCGGCCCATGTCGCCACCCTGGTGATTCTGTCGAAGGACAAGACCACCCCCGCTGGGCGCCGGGCCCTCGAGGCCGAGGCCGCGACGGTCAAGCTCCTGGTCGCCCCATAGCCGCCCGGCCCGTCTTCGACCTCGCCGTGGTCGGCGCCGGGATCGTCGGCCTGGCCTGCGCCCTGGCGGCGGGGCGGCGCGGCCTGCGGGTGGCGGTCATCGATCGGGACGCCCAGGCCAATGGCGCCTCGGTGCGTAACTTCGGCTTCGTGACGATCACCGGCCAGGAACGCGGCGCCATGTGGGCCCGCGCCCGGCGTTCGCGGGATGTGTGGGCCGAGGTGGCGGGGCAAGCGGATATCCCGGTGTTGCACCGGGGCCTCTACGTCGCCGCGCGCCGACCCGAGGCCGTCGCCGTGGCGGAGGCCTTTCTGAACACTGAAATGGCGGAGGGTTGCCGGCTCCTGTCGGCGTCGGAGACCGCCGCGGCCCAGCCGCATCTGGCGACACCGGACCTGCGCGCGGCCCTCTACAGTCCCCACGAAATGCGGGTCGAATCCCGCGAGGCCATCCCCCGCCTCGCCGCCTGGCTGGAGGCGCGGCACGGCGTCGTCTTCCATCGCCAGACCGCCGTCACCGCCGTTGAGACCGGTCGGGTGACGACGAGCCGCGGCGTGATCGAGACCGGAGCGGTTGTCGTCTGTCCCGGCGACGACCTGACCAGCCTGTTCCCCGATCGCATCGCCGCCCACGACGTCAGCCGCTGCAAGCTGCAGATGCTGCGCCTGGCCGATCCCGGCTTTCGCCTGGGCGGGGCGGTGATGTCGGACCTGGGCCTGGCGCGATACGCCGGCTATGCGGCTTTGGCCCCAGCGGTGGCCCTGCGGGCTCGGCTGGCGGTCGAGCAGCCGGATCACCTGACCCACGGCGTGCACCTGATCGTCGTCCAGAGCGCGGACGGCTCCCTGGTGGTGGGCGACAGCCACCACTATGCCGCCACCCCCGATCCCTTCGCCCGCGAGGATGTGGACGGCCTGATCCTGGCCGAATTCGCCGCGGTCTTCGGCCGGCCCGCGCCGCCGGTGATGGAACGCTGGACCGGAACCTACGCCTGGGCGCCGGATCGGACGGTGCTGGTCGAGGCGCCCATGGACGGGGTACGGCTGGCGATGGTCACCACCGGGGCGGGGGCCTCCACCGGCTTCGCCCTGGGCGAGGCGGTGGTCGCCGACCTCTTCGGCGACGACGCGGCGAGATGACGGAGACCATGACCATGACCGACCTGCCCTTCGACCTGGTGATCTTCGACTGGGCCGGGACCATGGTCGATTTCGGCTGCCGCGCCCCGGTGGCGGCGCTGATCGCCGCCTTCGCGGGACGAGGCCTCGACCTCGACGAGGCCACCGTCCGCGCCGACATGGGCAAGGCCAAGGCCGACCACGTCCGCGCCCTCCTGGCCAAGCCCCAGGTGGCCATCGCCTGGACCCGCGCGCGGGGCGCCGCGTCCACCGAAGCGGACGTTGCAGCCCTGATGGCCGATCTGGAACCGCTGATGCGCGACGCCGCCGCGGCGGCCTCCACCCTGATCCCCGGCGCCGCGGCCACGGTCGCCGAACTGCGCCGCCTGGGGATCAAGGTCGCCTCGTCCACCGGCTACACCCGCCAGATGATGGGTCCGGTCATGACCCGCGCCGCCGAGCAGGGCTACGCCCCCGACCACCTGGTCTGCTCGGGGGAAACCCCGGCCGGCCGGCCATCCCCACTGATGATCTACAAGACCTGCGCCGAACTCGGCGTCTGGCCCCTGAGCCGGGCGGTCAAGGTCGACGATTCCGAAGCCGGGGTGGAGGAGGGCCGCAACGCCGGCTGCTTCAGCGTCGGCCTGGCGGCGTCGGGCAACGGTCTGGGGCTGTCGCTGGAGGCGTTCGAGGCGTTGAGCGCCGGCGAGCGCGAGGCGCGGCTGGAGCCGGTGCGGGCGTCGTTGCGGGCGGCCGGGGCGGACCTAGTGATCGATACGGTGGCGGAGTTGGTCCCGGCGCTGAGGGGGCGGGGCTAGGGCCGCTGCGCCAGGGCGCGTGGTTCGAGACGCGCGAAGGGCGCGCTCCTCGCCATGACGAGGACTTTTGCCGCCCACTATTAGTCATGGTGAGGGCGACCGAAGGGAGCGTCTCGAACCACGCACGGGCCGTGGCTCCGCCCCTACTGCCGCGCCATCTCCGCCTCGGCGATGGCCTCCCCGTCCAGCACCTGCTCCGGGTCCATGGTCACGGTCACCTTGACCAGCTTGCCGGTGAATTCGAACGGCGCTTCGTAGTCCGCCACCGGGCTGGCGCGGTCGCGGCCGATGTCGAGGCCGCTCCAGGAGATGAAGTTGTGGAAGCCGAGGTCGGTGACGCCGTCACCGGCCGGCTCCCCGTCGATCAGCAGGCGGATATGTCGCTTGAAAGCCTCAGTCCGCACCGAAACTCCCAGCCGGTGATGACCGGCCGGAACCGGACGACTGCTGACGGTCGTCGCATGCTGGCCGCCGACGTTCATGTCGTAAACCAGCCGCCCGTCCCGCACGAACAGGGAATAGCCGCAGGTGGCGTCCCCGTGGGCGATCAGCACGCCTTCGCTGGCGGCGTCCAGGCGGGCGTGGGCCTCGATCACGAAGGCCCGGGAGCGCACGTCCGGCGCGACGTCCGTGGGCAGATGACCCATGCCGGCGTGGAAGGTGAAGGCCTTGCGCGGGCCATGAAAGCGGGCGGCGTTCTCGACGATGCGCTGGGCGAACCGGTCGTCCAGGGGCAGCACCTGGCTCTTCTCCGCCTGGGCCCACCATTCGGCGATCAGCTCGGCCAGCTTGGCCGGCTCCCTATCGGCCAGGTCCTCGGTCTCCGAAAAGTCCGTGTCCAGATGATAAAGTTCCCATTTGTCGTCGTCATAGGCCGTGCCCGGCGGATGATAGGCGACCGCCTTCCAGCCGTCCTTCCACAGGCCCCGGTGGCCGAACATCTCGAAATACTGCGCCTTGCCTCGGGCCGGATCGGCGTCGGCGAAACTGGCGGCGAATGAGACCCCCTCCATCGGCATCTGCTCCACCCCGGCGATGGAGGCGGGCGGCTCCAGGCCCAGCAGGTCGAGGATGGTCGGCGCCAGGTCGCTGGCGTGGCGGAACTGGTGGCGCAGCTCCCCCCGCGCCGCGATCCCCGCCGGCCAGGTGATCACCAGGGGATCGCGGATGCCGCCGCCGTGGGTGTTCTGCTTGTAGCGCTTGAGCGGTGTGTTCGACGCCATCGCCCAGCCCCAGGGGAAGTTGGAGTGGGTGTCCGGCCCACCGATGTCGTCGATGCGGGCGAGCTTTTCGGCCAGGGGCTCGGGCTTGCCATTGTAGGGGCCCATGGCGTTGACGAACCCCAGCGGTCCGCCCTCCTGGCTGGCGCCATTGTCGCTCATCACGATCACCATCGTGTTCTCGCGCAGGCCCGCCTCGTTCAGGAAGGCGATCAGCCGGGCGAGGTTGCGGTCGGCGTGGTCGAGCATGCCGGCGTAGGCGCCCTGCAGGCGGGTGAAGAGCCGCTTCTCATCGGGCGAGAGCTCGGCCCAGGGCCGCACCATGTCGTTGCGCGGCGGCATGCGGGTGTCCGCCGGGACGATGCCCAGCGCCTTCTGCCGCGCCAGCCGCCGCTCCCGCTCCACATCCCAGCCCTCGGCGAAGACGGTGTCGTAGTGGCGGATCAGGTCCCGCGGCCCCTGATGCGGGGCGTGGCAGGCGCCGTAGGCGAGCCAGGTCAGCCACGGCGTGTCCGGCGCATTGGCGGTGTGGTCGGCGATGTAGCGGATGGCCTGGTCGGTCAGGTCCTCCGTCAGGTGATAGCCCTCGGCGTAGGTCTTGGGGGTGTCGATGGGGGTGTTGTCGCGCACCAGCTCCGGCGCGTACTGGTCGGTCTCGGCGTCCATGAAGCCATAGAACCGGTCGAAGCCGCGCCCCAGGGGCCAGCCGTCGAACGGGCCGGTGGGGCCGGTCTCGGTGAGGGAGGTCACGTGCCACTTGCCGAGCATGTAGTTGCGATAGCCCGCCGGCCGCAGCATCTCGGCCAGGGTGCCGGCGGATTTGGAAATCTTGCCGCGATAGCCCGGGTAGCCGGAATCGAAGTTGGACAGGCACCCCATGCCCACCGTGTGGTGGTTGCGCCCGGTCAGCAGGGCCGCCCTTGTGGTCGAGCACATGGCGGTGGTGTGGAAGCTGGTATAGCGCAGCCCCTCGGCCGCCAGGGCGTCGATGGTCGGCGTCTCGATGGGTGAGCCGTAGCAGCCGAGGTCGGAGAAGCCGACATCGTCGAACAGCACCACCAATATGTTGGGCGCGCCGGCGGGAGGCTTTTGAGCGGCCGGCCAGAAGGGGGTGGAGTCCGCGGCGGTCTTGCCGATCTTGGGGCCGGTCATGATGCGTCCTTGGGGTCGGCTTTGCGCGCGGATCCAATATTTTCCGTCACCCCCGGGCTTGTCCCGGGGGTCAGGGAACACAGACGATGAAGTCGTCGCACCCAGGTTAGGCGTGTCCTGTTCGTGTTCCCTTGCCCCCGGGACAAGCCCGGGGGTGACGGAAAAGAATTGAGTCCAATCAATCCAGGCATCGCCATCTACCGCCGCTTCAGCCCCTGCTGCTCCAGCCGCCACTTGAACTGGTCGAACCGGTCCTGGCCGAAGAAGGGCTCGCCATGGAAGGCGATCATCGGCACGCCGTAGTGGCCGGCGGCGCGCTGGGCGACCTGGCTCTCCTCGATGACGGCATGCAGACGCTCGGCCTCAGTGTCGACGGTGCGGGCCAGCGCCTCCGGATCTAGGCCGGCCCGGGCCGCCGCCTTCGCCAGGTGGTCGCCCTCGTGCCAGTCATCGACCTCGCCGCTCCAGATCACCTTGCTGACCTCGTCCAGATACCGCAGCCCGCGCCCCATCTCGGCGGCGGCGGCGCCCATCCGGGTCAGGCGGTGGATGTGCGGCTGGTCCTCGGGATAGGTGCGGGTGGCGAAATCCATCTTCACCGGATCCGGCCGCGGCCATCGGAGCGGCAGGCCCAGGAAGGCCGCTTCGCGATGGATATCGACCTGGAAATAGCTGAACCACAGGGGATCGCGGGTCTCGAAAAACTCCGGCGTACGCACGGCCAGGGGATAGACCGGGCGGATGTGTCCGGCGACGTCGTAGTCGCGTTCCAGCGCCACCAGCTTGTGCATCAGCATGTAGGAATAAGGTGATCGGAACGACCAGAAGAGGTCGTAGGCGAGAGTCATGGCGGGAGTCCGGTTTGCGGGACCGCCAGAATATGGCACGAAGCCGGCCATAACAACGTCCGAGACCGGATATAAGGCAACCTCATGACCCGCACCTTCTTGCGCCTGATCGTCGGCCTCGTCGGCGGGCTCGCCCTGCTGCTGGCCGCGCGCATCTGGATCAGCCCGGCCACGGCCGTCGCGCAACTGGGCGTCGGGGCCTTGAGCCCGCTCGGGACGGCGACACTGCGGGCCGACTTCGGCGGTTTTTTCGCGGTCGCGGGTGGTCTGGCCCTGGCCGCGGCGATCCGCAATGAGCGCCGTCTGCTGACCGGGCCGCTGGCCTTGGCCGGGCTAGCCCTGATCGGGCGGTGCGCGACGGCTCTGGACGATGGTCTCGTCCACCCCATGATCCTGCCGATGGTCGTCGAGGCCGTGCTGGTGGTGGTCTTCGCCCTCGGTCGTCGGGGCCTGGGTCAACGCGGCGCTTGACGCCGGGCCGTTTCGCCGGGCAATCGGGTCGGGACGGCCCGCGCTTCGCGGCCTGAAGTGCAGGAGCGCGTGCTTGCCTAAATCCCCTCCCAACGCTGGTCCGCGGCGCGGCGGCAACCCGGCCCTGCGGCTGGCGGCGATCCGCCAGTGGCACACCATGATCGGGGTCTTCATCGCCCCCTGCGTGATCTTCTTCGCCTTCACCGGGATCGTGCAGATCTTCAGCCTGCACGAAGCCCGCGGCGGCTATCACCCCCCGGCTCTGATCGAAGGCCTGGGCTCGGTGCATAAGGACCAGATCTTCCGGGTGAAGCCGACGGGTCCGGCCCCGGCCGCGCCCGCCGCCGCCGCCGCTGTCGCACCTCACGACGACGCCGATCACGACCACGCGGACGCAGACCACGACGATCATGACCACGCCGCCGCGACGCCCGCTGATCACGGCCCCGCCAAGCCAAAGGGCCAGCCCATCAAGGTCTATGCCCTCAAATGGCTGTTCACCTTTGTCGCCATCGGGCTGGCGACCTCGACGGGCCTCGGCCTGTGGATGGCGCTCAGCTACGGCCGCAACAAACGCACCCTCTGGGTCCTGCTCGTGGCCGGGATCGTTCTGCCGGTCCTGCTGGTGGTGATCTAGCCGCCGGACGGTTTGGCCTGATCGACCCGCACATAGACCCGCTTGCCGGTCGAAGGGTTGAAATAGACCCGCAGGGTCTCGCCGCTGCCGGGATCGACAAAGGTCTCGGCGGTGGCCTCCCAACCCTCGCCTGGCGGCGCGTCCAGCGGTCGGTTGTAGCGGTAGCGTTCGAACACCACCGCGCCGAGGACGAAGGCCGCCTCAAACACCATGACGATCGCGCCGCCCTCGCCGTGCCCGGAAACGAACAGCCATACCGCGATGACCAGAAGGATCGCGCAGACGCCGATCAGGGCGTTTCGCAGGGTCATCAGGCCGCGGGCTCGATGAAGGCGGCGGTGCCGTAGGCGACGATCTCGCTCATGGTCTCGCCGATCTCCGAGCTATCGAACCGCATCATGATCACAGCATTGGCGCCCATGATGGTGGCGTTGTCGACCATCCGGTCCACCGCGTGCTTGCGCGCCTCTTCCAGCAGGGAGGTGTATTCGTGGATCTCCCCGCCGACGATGGAGCGCAGGCCGGCCATGATGTTGCCGCCCAGGCCCCGGCTACGGACCACGACGCCGAAACACTGGCCCAGCACCTCGCGGACCCGATAGCCGGCGATGTTTTCGGTGGTGACGACGATCATGGCGTTTGCCTCCCAGCCAGCGCCCGCGCGGCGCCCATAACGCCACTATCCCGCCGCGCCTGAGTCGCGCCAAGCGGCTGCGGCTACCACCGCGCGAGTCGGCCGGTTATGTTAGGCGTCCCAGTCCGGCGGGAGATACGGCATGACCTTTATCCTGAACATCCTCTGGTTCGTCCTCGGCGGCTTCGCCTCCGGCTGCGCCTGGATTCTCGGCGCGGTCCTGCTGGCCATCACCATCGTCGGCCTGCCCTGGGCGGCGGCGGCCTGGCGGATCGGGATGTTTTCCTTCTTTCCCTTCGGCAAGGAGGTCATCTCCCGGGTCGAGCAGACCGGCGAGCACGACCTGGGCACCGGCTCCCTGGGCCTGGTGCTGAACATCATCTGGTTCGTCTTCGCGGGCTGGTACATCGCCCTGGCCCACGTAATGATCGGCATCACCCTGGTGCCGTTCATCATCACCATCCCCTTCTCGATCCAGCACTTCAAACTGGCCCTGATCGCCCTGGCGCCCATCGGCAAGGCGGTGGTGGAGACGCCCTGAACATGAAGCGGCCGGACGCCGCGGGGGATCGGCGCCCGGCCTGACTTGCTGCGGATCCGACGGCCTTAGCCGGGAATGTGGTTGTTCACCCGGTTTTCTTCGCGGTTCAGACGCATCTGCTCGGCGCGGCTGATGTGGCCGCCGTGGTTGCGGGCGAAGACGCGCTCCTGATGGCGGACGCGGTGGTCGGCGACGTGCAGGCGATGGGCCTGGCGGCCATTGAGGTCGCCCTCGCGGCGCGCGTCGCGAATGCGCAGATTCTGGTTGTGCAGCCGGGCGTTGACCTCTTCGCGGCGCGGGTGATGCGCCTGCCAGGTCGTGTCGGCGGAGGCGCCGGTGGCGGCGCCCGCGGCCAGGACCAGACCCATGGTCGCCAGCAGGATGTTTCTCTTGATCGTCATAACCGTAAGCCTTTCAAACCCTGGTCGGCGCGGCCGCACTGTGCGGTCGCCGCCGATCGATGGCCATATTGGCTGTCTGGCTTGAATTGAGCCTGAACCGGCGGAGTCAGGCGGCGTTCATCTGAATGGACGCCCTGGCGGGAGCCTTGAGCAATGTCGAGTTAGGCCGACCCACCAGGCTCCATTCCATTTCTCGTCACCACCGGGCTTGTCCCGGTGGCAAGGGAACACAGACGGTGAGTTCCGTTGTCACCGGTGCTCGCCCGGCCCGGTTCGTGTTCCCTTGTGGCCGGGACAAGCCCGGCCATGACGAAAAAGAAGATGATTCAGTTCGGCCGAATAATGCCCTAGGCCCGCGGATCACCGGCGGGCAGGGCGGACGGCGCCCAGTCGGCCTCGGTTATGCTCAGGGGCTCGTCGCCGTCCTTGTGCTTGATCGCCCACTGCAATCCGATCACCGCGCCCTTGACCCGGGGCAGCAGCAGAAGCGTCAGCGCCAGGACGCTCGGCAGGCAGATCGCCAGCACCAGCCACGCTGGCTGCTGCCAGATCGCCGGGAACACCACCAGGGGGGCGATCACCACATGGCCGATGATCAGGATGGTGAAATAGGGCGGGGCGTCGTCGGACGGATACTGGGCGTTGTCGTGGCCGCAGGCGGCGCAGGGCGAGACCACCTTCAGATAGCGGTGCAGCAACCGCCCCTCGCCGCAGTTGGGACAGCGGCCCATGAAGCCGCGTTTGAGGCCGGTGAAAACACTCGCCTTGGACATGAGGCAATCCCCTTGGGACCGGATCCGCGGATGCGGGCTTTAGAGCCGATCGGGCTGCCCGCGTAAATGGTGCGTCAACCGATTGGGCGCCAGATGAGGCGTGATGATTCGCCGCCGCGCCCTGCTCGCCCTCGCCCTCTGCGCCGTCCTGGTTCCGGCCGCGGCCCTGTCGCCGGTGGTCGCCCATGCGGCCGGCGCCGAGAAGAAAAAGGGCGGCGGGCTCAGCTTCATCCAGTTCGAAACCCTCACCGCCACCGTCATTCGCGGCGATGGCCGGCGCGGGGTGATGACCGTCGATATCGGCATCGACGTGCCTGACGCCGGGCTGCATCAGCGTGCGGTGATCTCCACGCCCCGGCTGCGCGCCGCCTATGTGCAGATGGTGCAGGCCTACGCCTCGGGCCTCGGCGCGGGCGTTCCCCCCAACGCCGACTACATGGCCCTGGTGCTGCAGCGCCAGACCGACGCCGTGCTCGGCCAGCCGGGGGCGAAATTCCTCCTCGGCGCGATCATGGTGAACTAGGCGGCGCCCGCCTTACGAGGCCGCCGCATCCATGAACTTCGCCATCGTCAGGTCGAGTTCGGTCACACCATCGGCGTCGTGGGTGGCCAGCAGCACCTCGACCCGATTGTAGACATTGGACCACTCCGGATGATGGTCGATCTTGTCGGCCAACAGGGCGACCCGGGTCATGAATCCGAAGGCCGCGTTGAAGTCCGCGAATTTGAACGTTCGCACGATGGCGTCGCGGCCTTCCGCGGCGCGCCAGTTCGGCAGCTGGGCGAGGGCGGCGTCGGCGCCGATCTTGGCGGGTCGGGTCATGGGCGGGTCTCCTGAACGGGCTGCTGCGACATCGTGCGTGGTTCGAGACGCGCGTGAAGGACGCGCTCCTCACCATGACTAGGATTTTTTGCAGCCCACTTTCTTAGTCATGGTGAGGGCGACCGGAGGGAGCGTCTCGAACCACGCACCCTCGTATTGCAACGCTCTTCTAAAGTTCCAACCCTGTCAGCTTGCTCAACTCCGCCATTGCCTGGTCCTCCGTCGTCACCTTGATCGCCGACATCCCCAGCGCGGCGGCCGGTTTGCAGTTGATCCCCAGGTCGTCGAGGTAGACGCAGGCGTCCGGCTTCACCGCCAGCAGCTCGCACATCATCAGATAGATCTTCGGATCGGGCTTGCGCACCCCCACCTTCGAGCTTTCGATCACCGCGTCGAACTGGCCCATGATCTCGGCGATCTGGGCGGCCTTGCTGGTGGTCGAGGCCATGCCTGCGCCGTGGCCGGCGCTGGCCATGTTGTTGGTGATGCAGCCGACCTTGAAGCGCCCCTTGCAGGCCTCCAGCGCCGCCGCCACCCGCGGCCGCACCTCGCCAGACAGCAGCGGCAGCACATCCGCCCCGCGCACGTCGTGGCCCAGGGCCCTGGCCTCGGCGGCGAAGATCTCGTCGAACCCCGCCGCGTCGATCTCCGCGCGTTCGAACAGGGCCCAGGCGTTGTCGTGAGGATTGGTGGCGTTGATGGTGCGGATCAGGTCCTTGGGCAGGCCGCGGGCCGCCTCATAGCGGTTGAAGGCCTCGAAGGGCGAGGTGGTGAACCCCCCGCCGAAATCCCAGATCACCGCCTCGACCGTCATTCCGCGCTCCTCGAAATCCCTGCCGCGACGCTTAGCGGGTTTGGCGCGCCAGGGGGAGGCCGGCTGGCCCTTTACTTGCGGGTAACCACAAACATCGACCCAGAATGAGACGGATCAGCCCGCCCATGCGCACGCCCAACAGCCCCTTGTTCAAGCGTTCCGAGATCCTGATGGCCTTGGTCTTCGCCCTGGCGTTCGTCGCCCTGGCGCGGCTGCACATCATCTACTGATTGCGGCAAACCCCTAGAGCCTGATGGCTTCATCTTGAAGCCTGAATCAGGCTCTACACCCTTGAATCTAGAGCAAGATTCCGCGCTTGGCCGATTCGGACCAGGCGGATCGTGCTCTAGTCGGTCGCAACCCGACGCCCGTCGCCACGTTACAGCCCCAGGAAATGTCCGGACCCGCCATTGGGACCGGCCGAAGCTCGCTTTCGTCGGGACCGCAAACGCGGGCCGGCGCGGCGACCATCTTGGAGATCCCGATGAAGTCCACCGCCCTTGTCGCCAGTCTCGCCATCCTGATGGCGACGACCTCAGGCGTGGGGATCGTCCAGGCCCAGCCTGCCGACCCCAACTACCAGCAGCAGCAACAGACCTACGAGCAGCAACAGCAGCAATATCAGAACGCCCAGTCCGACTATCAGGACAAGAGCGCCGACTACCAGGCCCGGCGCGAAGCCTATCAGCACGCTCGCGCCCGGTTCGAGCATGAAAAAGCCGAATACGACGCCCGCTATGGCGAGGGCTCCTTCGTTCGCTACTGGCACGAGCACCGCGAGGACTACGACGCCCGCAACGGTCCCGGCGCCTGGGATCGCGACTTCGGCGAGCATCGCGACTTTGCCGAACGCCGTGACATGGATCGCGCGGACGGAGCCGACTACTACCGCGACTATCGCGACAGCCCCTGCGAACAGCGCGCCCGTGACCACGCGGTGGCCGGCGGCCTGATCGGCGCCCTGGCCGGCGCGGCCATCGGCTCGAACATCGGCGCCGGCCCCGGTCGCGCCGGCGGCGGGATCATCGGCGCGGTGCTCGGCGGCGTCGTCGGCGCCAACGTCGGCCACTCCTCCGCCCGCTGCGACGAGACCGGCTACTACTTCACCCGCGACCAGACCTATCCCTACCGCGAAGGCGAGTGGGAGCATGGGCGCAGCGGCCGCTACGACTACGACTATTATCGCCATCACGGCTGCCGCCTGGCGGTCGCCCCGGCCCGTTGGGGCGACGCCGACGATTATCGTTACGTCCGCGTCTGTCCCGATGACCGCGGCTACTACCGCTTCGCCGACTGACGCCGGAGCGTCGTCGAAAATCAGGCCCTCGCTCTGTGGAGCGGGGGCCGTTTGCGCGGGTGCGACACCTTGCGGCTTGATATCGCCGGGCGGAATAGATAGTTAGAGAACCTAACTGGTTCTCCCCATGCCCGATTCCGAGCTCATCTCTCTCGCCGAAGCCCTGCGTCCGGCCTTGCTGCGCCTGTCGCGGCAGCTGCGCCGCGAGTCGCAGCGCCTGGGCCTGTCGCCTCTGGACGCCATTCTGCTGGGCTTGATCCACAAGCGCCCGGGCATCGGTGTCTCCGAACTGGCCGAACTGGAGATGATCTCCAAGCCGACCATGAGCGCTCACATCAAGCGGCTGGAGGCCGACGGCTGGATCGCGCGCCAGCCCCCGTCGGACGATGACCGCCGACGTGTCGGCCTGTCGATCACCCCCGCCGCCACTGCGGCGCTCGACGCGGTGCGCCGTCAGCGCAGCGACTGGCTGGCCCGGCGTCTGGAGACGCTGACGCCTCAGGCTCGCAAGGTCCTGCAAGCGGCCATCGCTCCCCTCGAACAGCTTGCCGGCGAGCGGAGCTGATCATGGCCCCGCGAACCTCCGACGCCCTTGACCGCATCGCCCGGGAAGACGAGCCCGCCGTCGTCCGCACCGGCCGCCTGGTGCCGATGATCATCGGCTCGGCTCTCTTCATGCAGACCCTGGACGCCACGGTGATCTCCAACGCCCTGCCGACCATGGCGCGGTCCCTGCACGAAGATCCCCTGACTCTGAACCTGGCCATCACCTCATATCTTCTGGCCTCGGCGGTTTTCCTGCCGATCAGCGGCTGGGCGGCGGACCGGTTCGGAGCCAAGCTGGTCTTCCGCATCGCCATCGCCCTCTTCGCCGCCGCCTCCCTGGGCTGCGGCCTCTCGCACACCCTGCCGGAGCTGGTGGCGGCGCGGATGTTCCAGGGGATGGCCGGGGCGATGATGGCCCCGGTGGGCCGGCTGGTGTTGCTGCGTTCGGTGCCGAAGTCCGAGCTGGTGCGGGCGATGTCGTATCTGACCATGCCGGCGATGCTGGGGCCGGTGCTGGGGCCGCCTATCGGCGGCTTCATCGTCACCCACTTCAGCTGGCAGTGGATCTTCTACATCAACATCCCCATCGGGGTGCTGGGGGTGGTGCTGGTGACCCTGTTCATCGGTGATGTGCGCGAGGAGGGCGCCCCGCCCCTGGATTGGCGGGGCTTCATCCTGACCGGCTTCGGCCTGGCCGGGGTGGTCTATGGCTTTGAGAACCTCGGCCGCGGCATCCTGCCGTTCTCGGTGGTCGCGGGCCTCTTTCTCGGCGGCGCCGTCTGCCTGGTCCTATACGGCTGGCACGCCAAGCGCGCGCCGCACGCGATCATCGACTTCAGCCTGCTGCGCATCCCCACCTTCATGGCCTCCACCGTCGGCGGCGCCTTCATCCGCATGAGCATGGGCGCGACGCCCTTCCTGCTGGCGCTGCTCTTGCAGATCGGCTTCGGCATGAACGCCCTGGCCGCCGGCCTGATGACCTTCACCAGCGCCGCCGGCGCCCTGGTGATGAAGGCGACGGCGCGGCCGATCCTGGCGCGGTTCGGCTTCAAGCCGGTGCTGGTGGCCAACACCCTGATCACCGGTCTAATTTTTATGGGTTACAGCCTGTTCAAGGCCTCGACGCCCCAGCTCCTGATCGTAATGACCTTGCTGGTCGGCGGCTTCTTCCGCTCGTTGCAGTTCACCGCCTTGAACGCCATGGCCTACGCCGATGTCGAGCAGCCCCGGATGAGCCAGGCCAGCAGCCTATCGGCCATGGGTCAGCAACTGTCGCAGAGCATCGGCATTGGCCTTGCCGCGCTGCTGCTGCACCTGATCCTGACCCTGCATCACGCCACGACGCTACAGGCGGCCGACGTCTCGCCGGCCTTCTTCATCATCGGGGTGATTTCCCTCTGCGGCCTGTTCTTCTTCGTCGGCCTGCCCAGCGACGTGGCGTCGGAAGTCAGCGGCCGTCATGCGCCGGCGGGACCGCGGCCGGGGCCGGCCGCGACCCTGATCGAGGCCGAGGACTAGAGGACGGACTGGCCGCGCACTGCCCGGATCACGAAGCTGACCACGAGCAGGACCAGGAAGACCAGGAACAGGATCTTGGCGATGCTGGCCGCCAGTCCGGCCAGCGACATGAAGCCGAGCCAGCCGGCCACGAGGGCCAAGATCAGAAACACCAGAGCCCAACCGAGCATGTCCGCCTCCAATTGATGGGGTTGCGGATCAAACGCTGCGGTCGGGCTAGGGTTCCGTTTAGGCGGCCTTGGCGTTGCGCGCGGGGTGGAAGAACAGCGCCTGGCCGATCGCCGCCTTCACCGTTTCCGGCTGGAAGGGCTTGGTGATCAGGAAGGTCGGCTCCGGCCGTTCGCCGGTGAGCAGACGCTCGGGGAAGGCGGTGATGAAGATCACCGGCACGTCGAACCGGCCGAGGATGTCCTTCACCGCGTCGATGCCCGACGATCCGTCCGCCAGTTGAATATCCGCCAGGACCAGGCCCGGCGTATGGCGCGCAACCGAGGCCAAGGCCTCGCCGCGGGTGGCGGCGATGTCGAGCACCGTGTGGCCCAGTTCCTTGACCAGGGCCTCGATGTCGGCGGCGATGACCGGCTCGTCCTCGATGATCAGCACTTCGGTGGCCAATTCCGCGTCGATTTCGGATTGGGCTTCGGAGATCAGCTGTTCGACCTCGGGGAAGTCGCAGCCGAGAATCTGTGCGGCCTCGCTGGGGGTGAAGCCTTCCAGGGCGGTGAGCAGGAAGGCTTGGCGCGAGCGCGGGGCGATGCGCATCAGCCGGTGCGCCGCGTCGTCGGAGGGGGCGGCGCTGAGCGAGGCGTCTTCGCGGCTTTCGAGCTGGGCGCCGCTGGAGCACCAGATGGCGTGAAACACATGATAGAGCGCGACCCGCGGCGTCAGAGCCGGATCCAGATTGCGCTCGCCGGCGGCCAGGGCTTCCAACGCCACCCGCACATAGGCGTCGCCCGTCGGCTGATCCCCGGTCAAGGCGCGGGCGTACCGGCGGACATAGGGCAGATGCGGCGACAGACGGGCTAGAAGACTCATAGACGCTCCCCTAAAAATGAACCCTAGCGGCGTAGGCGCGTTCCGTTAAGGCGACGCCACGCCGAGCCGGTCGAACCGGCTCAAGACGAGTTAACGCGGCGCTTGCGCCTCGGTTCCATCCGCACACGATTTTGCGGAACCTTCCGGATTTTGACGCGTTTCCGGCCGAGTGCGAAGTACAGATAGACAGATAGATTGCCGGTTGAAGAGGGGGGGCGCACGTTGGAACGACGCGACGCCAAGAAGATGATTGACCAAGGGCCGATCGAGACGCCCAAGCGTAAGGGCCGCCCCTCGCTTGACGAGGCGCGCTTGCGCCAACAGGCCATTGGCGTGAAGCTGCGTCAGATGTTCGACGAGGTCGTCAGCGAGCCTGTCCCCGACGAGTTCCTGGAAATCCTGCGCCGCGCTGACGAAAAGTCGTCGGGGTCGCGGTGATGGACGCCCGTCGGGAAACGCCGCCACCGGCGGCCCAGCCGAGCGACGGTGCGCGTGAAGACGCCTTCAAGCGCGAACTCGTCGCTCTGATCCCGCATCTACGCGCCTTCGCCAGGACCCTGTCCGGCGATCCCACCAGCGCCGACGACCTGGCGCAGGACGCCATGATCAAGGCCTGGGACGCCCGGGCCAGCTATCAGATGGGCACCAATATGAAGGCCTGGACCTTCATGATCCTGCGCAACCAGTTCTATTCCGAACGGCGCCGGTCCTGGCGCCAAACCCAACTCGACCAGGAGGCGGCCGAACGCACCCTGGTGGCCATCGACGATCCGGAATCTCCCGTGGTGCTCGACGAGCTCCGTCTGGGCCTGGGCATGCTGCCCCTGGAGCAGCGCGAAGCCCTGATCCTGGTCGGCGCCGGCGGCTTCGCCTACGAGGAGGCGGCCGAGATTTGCGGCTGCGCCGTGGGCACGGTGAAGAGCCGGGTCAGCCGCGCGCGCAAGGCTCTGCAGGGCATTCTGGAGACCGGCGCCTATGACCGCGACGGCCGCAAGGCCGGTGAAGCCATGGGCTCTATCCTGGCCGACGCCGAGCGATTGAGCTCGGTTCGCTAGGCGATGAGCCGGTTGGCGTGGGGACCGCTGACCACAATTCGTTCGCGCCTGGGCCTCGCCCTTAGCCTCGCCCTCCTGCCGCTGTTGTTGCTGGGCGCGGCGCAGGCCGGCCTTTCCTTTCGCAAGGAAGCTGAAACCCAAAGACTCACCCTGGCCCTGGCCGCCGAGCGCGGCGCGGCCACCGCCCGCGCCCGCATGGCCAGCGCCCAGGTGCTGATCGAGACCCTGGCGCCAGAGGCGGTGGGCTATCAGTGCGTGCAACGCCTGAGCGAGCTGAGCCGCCGGCTGCCCGGCTATGAAAACCTGATCCGCTATGACGGCCAGGGGCGGGTCACCTGTGCGGCCGCCTCCGCCGCGGGGGGATACGCCGGCGGACAGGCCGCCTGGTTCAACCGGCTTCGCGGGGGGGAAGCCAGCCTGGTCGTTCCCGCGCCCGCGGCGCTCAGCCCCGGCCGGCCCGCCCTGCTCGCCGCCCAGGCCGCCACCGACGCCCAGGGTCATTTTGACGGCGCCCTGGCCGCCGTCATCGATCTGGCCAGCCTGAAGCCGGAGATCGCCGATCGCGCCCTGCCGGCGGACACCCGCATCGATCTGGCCGACGCCCAGGGCCACCCGCTGGCCCTGTCGGGTCCCGCGGACGACATGTCACCGCCCCAGGGCTACGCCGAGCGGGTGCGCCGGGATGGCTCCCTGGTCTATTACGGCCGCGATCGGCAAGGGCATGACCGGGTGTTTTCGGCCGCACCCCTGGCCGGCGATGTCTTCATCATCCTTTCCGCCCCGTCCCAGGGCTGGTTCTCCTGGGCGCGGCTGAACCCGCTCTCCAGCCTGCTGTTCCCCTTGCTGTCCTTCTTCATCGCCCTGGCCGCCGTCTGGTTCGCGGTCGAGCGGGTGGTGGTGCGCTGGCTGGCCTATCTGCAGCGGATCGCCGCCATCTACGCCAAGGGCCGGTTCACGGTGCGGCCGTTGCAGGCCGAAAACGCGCCGCCCGAAGTGCGCGAGCTCGCCCATGCCCTTGAGCACATGGCCGACGCCATCGCCGCCCGCGACGCCTCCCTGCTCGATTCCCTGGCCCAGAAGGACGCGCTGATGCGCGAGATCCACCATCGGGTGAAGAATAACCTGCAGGTGATCACCTCCCTGCTCAGCATGCAGCAGCGCTCCCTGACCGACCCGGCGGCGCGCACGGCGATGGCCGACACACGGCAGAGAATCGCCGCCCTGGCGCTGATCTACCGCGCCCTCTACCAGGGCCCGGACCTGAAGCGGGTCGACCTGCGCACCTTCCTCGGCGATCTGCTCGGCCAGATGATCACCGACCATCAGCACGACAGCGCCCCGATCCGCACCGAACTCGACGCGGACGAGCTGAACATCGACCCGGACAAGCTGGCGCCCCTGGCCCTCTTCGCGGTCGAGGCGATCAGCAACGCCCAGAAACACGCCCTGGCGCACCGAGGCGGGGTGCTGCACATTCGCTTTATCGTCGCCGGCGACGAGGCCGAGCTGCTCATCGCCGACGAGGGGTCGGGCGCGACGCCGGAGCTGGCCACCGACGGCGTCGGCCGCACCCTGATGGCCGCCTTCGCCCGGCAGCTGCGCGGACGCATGGAAGTGACCCCCAACGCCCGCGGCGGCGTCAGCACCCGGCTGATCTTCCCGACACCTAGAGCCCCCGGCGACAGTGAAGCGCCACGGCCGAAAGCCAAGTCCAAGCGGAACCTATCCGACGCCTAGGTGTTCCATGAGTGTGCTCTCAAGGAGATACACCATGCGTAAGTTCATTCTTCTGGCGGTCATCGCCGCCGGTCTCACCTGTGCCGCTTGCAATACTGTCGAGGGCGCGGGCAAGGATGTCTCCGCCGCCGGTCAGGCCGTGACCGATACGGCTAAGGACGCGAAGTAGTCTCGTTCGACTTGTCGGAGTCTTCCGACTCCGATCAGCCGCCCCGTCGCCGAATGGCCGCGGGGCGGTTTCGTCTGGGGCTAGCGGGTTGCGCCCGGCGTCCACAGAACGTCCGCCGCGCCGCGGTCGTTGGCCCAGCGGGCGGCGACGAACAACAGGTCGGAGAGACGGTTCAGATACTTCAGCGCATCGGCGCCGACGCTCTCGTCTTCCGTCGCCATCAGCAGCGTCACCCCGCGCTCGGCCCGGCGACAGACGGTGCGGGCGACATGCAGCGCCGCCGCGGCGGGTCGGCCGCCCGGCAGGATGAAGGAGGTCAGCGCCGAAAGCTCGGCGTTCAACTGATCGATCTCCCGCTCCAGTCGGTCGACTTGTCCGGGCAGGATGCGCAGGGCGTTCTCCTGCTCTCCAGGGGTGGCGAGGTCCGCCCCGAGGTCGAACAGGTCATTCTGCACCCTGGCCAGCATTGGATCGAGAGTCGCATCTCCGGCCGTGTGCAGTCGCACAACGCCGATGCAGGCGTTGGTCTCGTCGACCCCGCCATAGGCCTCGACCCGGCGATCGTGCTTCGGCCGAGGCGCGCCCGTGGCGAGCCGCGTCAGTCCGGCGTCACCCGTGCGAGTGTAGATGCGGTTGAGGATCACCACGATCAATGACGCCCATGCCAGACGTAGTACGCCGCCACCAGCACCAGGATGGCGATGAACTGCAGCACCACCCGCAGCCGCATCAGCTTGTTGGAATAGGACCGACCAAAGTCGCCACCGCGGAACAGGGCGTAGATGCCAATCCCCAGGGTGACCAGCACGGCCAGGAGCGCCAGGGGGACCAATATGTTGAACAACTGCGACATGAAGGGAGTTTAGTCCCCGAGCCGCGGGGACGCCACCCGCAGGCGCCGAGAGCACCGATACCGAAACACCACGGATCGATGAACTTGTTCATTTACACTGTAATACCACTGTCACGCTCTTGACACCGCTTCACCTTGGCTTATTTGCGGCGTCCTCTTTGAGATCGCTTGGGAATGTGGTGGGAAATTTCCCACCCCGACCGAGGCGACAACGCTATTGACCAAGCGAGACGACGTGTTGAATGAACATGTTCAGCGAAAGGCAAGCGTCAATTTCGCTCCTCTGTAATCGCCTCCCCAAATGGACGATCGAATGAATCAACTGCCCGGCCGCTTTCACGGCGCCATCCCCGCGCCGATGACCCGCCGCTCCCAGGCCAAGCTTCGCACCCGCTTGAAGCTCCTGGAGGCCACCCGCCGCCTGGTCGCCGAGCGCGGCTACGAGGCGGCCACCATCCGCGATATCGCCGCCGCGGCGGACCTGTCGACAGGAGCCGTGTTCGCCAGCTTCACCGACAAGGCCGACCTCTTCAACGAGGTGATCATCGCCGACGATCAAGCGATGTTCGACCGGATGCAGGCGGCGACGGATCAGGGCGGGGACGCCCGCGCGGTGGTCCTGGCCATGTTCCTGGCCGGCTACGACCTGCACCTGGAGCAGCTGCGGCTGGTCCAGGCCGCGATCAGCTTCTCCTGGCTGCGCGACACCGCCGCCGAGCGGCGCAATCGCGAAGGCGTGGCCCAGATTCTCGACCTCCTGGGCCGGGTTCTGCGCCGCGGCGTCGAGCGGGGCGAACTGGCCAGCGGCCTCGACATCGCCCTCACCAGCGAAATGCTTTGGAACAGCTATGTGGCCAACTATCGTCAGGCGATCTTCGATGGCTGGCGAATCGAGGCTCTGCGCGCGCGACTTTCCGCGCAGATCAATGTTCTGTTGGGCGGCCTGCAAGCCGCGGCTTAAGTATCAACGGGTCGGCGCATCGCGCCGATCCGCTTAAGTTCGGCGCCGGGGCGCCATACGGGGAGGACGGGATCTGGGGGTCCGGCAGGTGCGCAAACAGGCGACGCGTGATCGCGTGCTCGCCGCCGCGCGCGATCTCTTCGAGGAGGTCGGCTACGACGAGACGACGATCCGTCAGATCGCCGCCAGCGCCGAGGTGTCGGTGGGCAGCGTCTTCACCACCTTTAACGGCAAGGCGGAAATCCTCAGCCAGGTGATGGAGGACCGGCTTTCCGGCCTCTACGCCGAGCTTGAACTCATCATCCCCCACCTGCGTGGCCCCACCGTCGATCGTCTGCGCTCGATCATGGCCGTCCACTACGGCTTTGAGACCCGCCGCCTGCGACTGTTCGTGGCCTACGTCAGCGCCTCCTTCATCTGGTCGCCCGGCGAGGGCGTCGTGCCCCTGGGGCGCAATACCCGGCTGAAGGCCATGCTGGCCGAGACCCTGGCCGGCGGCGCGGCGCGCGGGGATGTGCGGCCCGGTATCGACACCGACACCTTCGTCGATGTCCTCCTCGCCGCCTACGTCTGGAACTATCGCCACGCGCCCCAGGGCGGGGCCGACACCACCAGCCTGATCGCCATGATGGACGCCCAGATCGGCGTCTTGTTCGAGGGCGTGGCCGCGCGTTAGATGGCCAGCCGCCGTCCGGCGCGGCGGACCGGAGCGCGATGATCATGAGCCTGGTGACTGTCGAGCATCGCGGCGGCGCGGCTCTGGTGATCTACGCCAATCCGACCATCGGCACGATGACCGCGGCCGGCGCGGCCGAGATGTTCGCGGCGATGCAGGGCCTGGTCGATGACCCGGCGGTGCGCGCCATCGTCATCACCGGCGGCGTGCCGGGCATCTTCATCCGCCACTATGATGTCGGCGAACTCACCGTTCTCGGTGACGCCCTGGCCAAGGCCCCGCCGCCCGTGCCGGAGGCGTCGCAGTCTGGGGGTGGATTCGGCGCCCTGATCGACCTGATCGCCGCCGCGCCCAAGCCGATCATCGCCGCGATCAACGGGCTTTGCATGGGGGGCGGCTTCGAACTGACCCTGGCCTGCGACATCCGCATCGCCGCATCCAACTGCACGGCGATCGGCCTTCCCGAAACCCGCGTCGGCATCTTCCCCGGGGGCGGGGGAACGCAGCGCCTGCCCCGGGTGATCGGCGAGGCCAAGGCCCTTGAGATGATCCTTCGCGGGCGAGTGGTCGGCGCCGCCGACGCCCTCACCATCGGCCTGGTGCACGAGACGGCCGACGACTGCGTCGCCCGGGCTCTGGAGATCGCCGCCGAGTTCGAGGCGCGGCCGCCCGAAGGTCTGGCCTACGCCAAGCGCCTTACCCGTTCCGCCTTGGACCGCCCGCTTTCGGAGGGCCTTTCCGATGAGCGCCGGAGCTTCGTGGAGGTGGTGCGCCTACCTTCGGCGGTTTCGGCGATGAAGGCTTCCCTGGCGAACGCCCCTCTGGGGACGGCCGAGCCTTCTTAGGCTTGGATGGGCCTCTGGCCGGGCCGATCTTGGGCTTGGCCCAGCCAGGCTTGTATTCGGTCTTGGCCGGAGCGGCGGCGTCTGCGCGCGGTTTGCGCGGGGTGGCGACCTTTTCGGCGCCAGCCCTGGGCGCGCCGGCGCGGGGTGATCGCCGATCCCCACGCGGCGGCCGGCCTTCATACTCTTCAACGCCCGTGGCCGTCGTCGATCCCACGCCCACCTGACTGCCGCTGGGCAGGTTGGCCGGGTCGATGTAGCCGCCCAGCTGTTCGCGCACGACGCGCGGCCCGACTTCCTCCACCGCTCCCGGCGTCAGGGCGCCCAACTGGAAGGGTCCGTAGGCCAGGCGGATCAGCCGATTGACGGTCAGGCCCAGGGCTTCCAGCACCTTGCGGACCTCGCGGTTCTTGCCCTCGGTGAGGGTGAGGGTGATCCAGAGGTTCGCGCCTTGCGCCCCTTCCTTGGCCTTGTCGAGGCTGGCCTCGATGGGGCCGTAGCGGACGCCTTCCACCGTCAGCCCATCCTTCAGGGTGTCGAGCTTGGCCTGGCTGACATGGCCCCGGGCTCGGGCGCGGTAGCGGCGGGTCAGGCCCGTGGCCGGCAGCTCCAGGGCGCGGGCGAGGGCGCCGTCGTTGGTCAGCAGCAGCAGGCCCTCGGAATTGAGGTCCAGCCGCCCGACGGAGATCACCCGCGGCAGACCCGGCGGCAGGTGTTCGAACACCGTGGGGCGCTCCTTGGGATCCTTGTGCGTGGTCACCAGTCCGGTGGGCTTGTGGTAGCGCCAGACCCGCGCCGGCTCCGCCGCCCCGACAACGACCCCGTCGACCATCAGAATGTCGTTGTCGCCGACCTTGACCGCCGGGGTGTCCAGCACCTTGCCGTTCAGCTGCACCCGCCCCTCGGCGATGTAGCGTTCGATTTCCCGGCGGGAGGCCACGCCGGCGCGGGCCAGGGCCTTGGCGACGCGCTCGCCGCCCCCACTCATTGCGCCTGGAGCCATCGCGCCTTGACCGGCCGGCTTGGGGCCGTTTGTGTGTTTTGCATGATCGACCATGATCTTCGCACCATGCGCATCGCCCTCGAAATGGCGCAAGCCGCCGCCGAGGCCGGCGAGGCGCCGATCGGGGCGGTCGTCGTCGATCCGGCCACGGGCGAGGTGGTCGCCAAGGCCGGCAACGCCCCCATCGGCCGGCACGATCCCACCGCCCACGCCGAGATCCTCGCCCTGCGCGAGGCCGCCCGCCTGCGCGGCAACTATCGCCTGACCGGCCTGACCCTGGTGGTGACCCTGGAGCCCTGCGCCATGTGCGCCGGCGCGATCAGCCACGCCCGCATCGGCCGGGTCGTCTTCGGCGCCACGGACGCCAAGGGCGGGGCGGTGGTCTCCGGCCCGCGCTTTTTCGACCAGCCCACCTGCCATTGGCGCCCCGAGGTGACTGGCGGGGGGCTCGCGGAGGAGGGGGCGGCGCTGCTCACGGGGTTCTTTCGCGAGCGGCGCGGGAAAGGCTGACGTCGCGACAGTCTTGTCACCGCTCCCCGCCCGCCGGATGATCGACCAAACGGCGGCGTAGACCGGCCATTCGGGAGAGACGGACATGGGTTTGCTCGACAACAAGGTGGCGATCATAACCGGGGCCGGTGGCGGGCTGGGCGCGGCCTACGCCCGGCTCTTTGCGAAGGAGGGCTGCGCCGTGGTGGTCAACGACTTCGGCGGCTCGCGGGACGGAACGGCCGCCGGCGCCTCGCCCATGGCCCAGAAGGTGGTGGACGACATCATCGCCGGGGGTGGCCGCGCCGTCGCGAACGGCGGGGATGTTTCGAAGATGGAGACCGGCGAGGCGCTGCTGAAGGCCGCCGTCGACAACTTCGGCCAGGTCGACATCCTGGTGAACAACGCCGGCATCCTGCTCGACAAGACCTTCGCCAACATGACCGAGGCGGAGTGGGACAAGGTGGTGTCCGTGCACTTGAAAGGCACGTTCTGCGTCACCCAGCCGGTGTTCAAATGGATGAAGGACAACGGCAAGGGCGGGGTCATCGTCAACACCTCCTCGACCTCGGCCCTCTACGGCAATTTCGGCCAGACCAACTATGGCGCGGCCAAGGGCGGCATCGCCGGCTTCACCCGGGTTCTGGCCATCGAAGGCCGGCGCTATGGCATCCGCGTCTGGGGCCTGGCCCCCGGCGCCTACACCCGCATGACCTCCGACCTGCCCGGCAGCAAGGACGGCCCGCGCCCCGGTTCGCTACCCGAGGACCTGGCCCCCGGCGTGCTCTACATGGTCAGCGAATTGTCGGGTGATCGGACCGGCAAGTTCATGGGTCTCTTCGGCCGCGGCATCAACGAGATCAAGATCACCGCAACCCCCGGGTGGAAGCCTGAGGCCGGCTGGACGGCGGAGGATCTGGCCCGGCACGCGGACGAGGTGTTCTTCCCGGAAGAGCCGGCGCGAGTCAGAAGTTAGCGGCGACCGCGCCTCCCTTACCTTCTCCCGTGGGGAGAAGGAGGGGCCCATGGAGCGAAGCGGAATGGGAGGATGAGGGCGTACGGTCTACCCGGCATATCCTGAAGCAGCGTAACCCCTCACCCTCCCGCGCGAAGAGCGCGGGCCCCTCCCTCTCCCTCCCGGGAGAGGTGTTTCGTAGCTACTTTGCAAACGCCTCTATCCGCCGATCCAACCCCTCCCGCACCGGCGGCCACTCATCCGCCAGTATCGAGAAGATGATCGTGTCGCGCACGCGGCCCGTCCAGGTGATCTGATCGCGGCGCAGCACCCCGTCCTGGACCGCCCCCAGCTTGCGCATGGCCGCCGCCGATCGGAGGTTCGCCGCATCTACCTTGAACTGCACCCGCCGCGCGCCGCTCTCGAACGCATGGGCCAGCATCAGCCGTTTAGCCTCCGGGTTCACCGGCCCGCCACGAACGTCGGGATGCAGGTAGGTGCCGCCGATCTCGGTGGTGGCGTTGACCTTGTCCGGGCCGAACCCGCTCACGCCCACCAGGGCGCCGGCCTTCATCACTGCGAAGATCACCGCCTCGCCAGCCTCGATCCGCCGCATGGACCGGGTCCAGTAGGGCTCGAACCCCTCGCCGGCCATGGAATAGGGATAGAGGTCCCAGATGTCCGGGTCCGCCTCGCAGGCGGCGCGCAGGGCGTCTTTGTGGCCCTCGGTCAGCGGCTCCAGCCGCACGAAACGGCCCTCCAGAGGGCGGGATTCGAGGATCATCATCCGCCACATCTGACGCAACGGCGCCTTCGCCACAAGATCGCTTGCCCCGGCCGTCGCCCCGTGCGAAAACGCATTCAAACGATCGTTTGAACGGGAAGGACGCCCCCATGGACTTCGAGATTTCCCCCACCCAGACCCAGTGGCTGAACCGGGTCGTGGCCTTCATGAACGAGCATATCTACCCGGCGATCCCGGCCTATGAGGCCGAGATGAACGTCGTCGGCGCCGAGCGCTGGAAGGTGGTTCAGGTCGTGGAAGATCTGAAGAAGAAGGCCAAGGCCGAGGGCCTGTGGAACTTCTTCATGCCCCCGGAAAGCGGTCATCCCCCGGTGGACGACACCTTCCACTTCGAAGGCCACCAGCTGACCAACCTCGAATATTCGATGATCGCCGAGCAGATGGGCAAGGTCGGCTTCGCGTCGGAGGTGTTCAACTGCTCCGCCCCGGACACGGGCAACATGGAAGTGCTGATGCGTTTCGGCACCCTGGCCCAGAAGGAAAAGTGGCTGAAGCCGCTGATGAACGGCGAGATCCGCTCCGCCTTCCTGATGACCGAGCCGGCCGTGGCCTCCTCGGACGCCACCAACATCGAAACCCGCATCGAGCGGGACGGCGACGACTACGTCATTAACGGCCGCAAATGGTGGTCCTCCGGCGTCGGCGACCCCCGCTGCAAGGTGGCCATCGTCATGGGCAAGACCAACCCGGACAAGGAACGCCACAGCCAGCAGAGCCAGGTGCTGGTGCCCCTGGACGCCCCCGGCGTCGAGATCGTGCGCATGCTGCCGGTGTTCGGCTACGACGACGCTCCGCACGGCCACGCCGAGGTGATCCTGAAGAACGTGCGCGTGCCCATCGAGGACGCCCTGTTGCTCGGCGAAGGCCGCGGCTTCGAAATCGCCCAGGCCCGCCTGGGCCCCGGCCGCATCCACCACTGCATGCGCACCATCGGCACGGCGGAAGTCGCCCTGGAAAAGATGTGCCGCCGCCTGCTGAGCCGCAAAGCCTTCGGCAAATACATCTCCGACCATTCGGTCTGGGAAGAGCGCGTCGCCCACGCCCGCATCGACATCGAGATGCACCGCCTGCTCTGCCTGAAGGCGGCGGACATGATGGACAAGGCCGGCAACAAGTCCGCCCGGCTGGAGATCGCCATGATCAAGGTGGCGGCCCCGACCATGGCCCTGAAGATCATCGACGACGCCATCCAGGCCCACGGCGGCGCTGGGGTGACCAGCGACTTCGGCCTCGCCCGCGCCTACGCCAGCCAGCGCACCCTGCGCCTCGCCGACGGCCCGGACGAAGTCCACTGCCGCACCATCGCGCGCATGGAATTCGGCAAGTACGGCGACCTCGTTTACCAGCAGAAGGTGGAGCGCGAAGCCGCCCTGCACGTGCCGGGGATTCGGTAGACTCCCGAACGGCGCCGCCTTCTCCGGGAAGGGGAGGGCGGCAATACCTAGGTGCGTGGTTCGAGACGCTCCCTTCGGTCGCCCTCACCATGACTAAGATATTGGATTGCAAAAGTAATAGTCATGGTGAGGAGCGCGCTCTTCGCGCGCGTCTCGAACCACGCAAGATGGTGCAGCGACCCAACCCCTGCTCACTGCGCCGCGTGACACACCGCCTCGATATTGCGCCCCTCCGGGTCCAGCACGAATGCGCCGTAGTACGTCGGGTGATAGTGCTCCCGGAGCCCCGGCGCGCCGTTGTCGGTCCCGCCGGCGGCCATGGCCGCGGCGTAGAACGCGTCCACCACCGCGCGCGTCTCCGCCGTGAAGGCGACATGGAACTGGCCGCTGGTGGCGTGGCCCTCGCCGACCCAGAAGAATGGCCGCGCATCCCCATAGCCGGCGAAGGCCGTCGATCCGCTCTGCGAGCGGGTGACCTCGAACAATCGTTTGATCCTCAGCGGCGCGAGGGCCTTGTCGTAGAAGGCGACGGCCCGGTCGTAGTCGGCGACCCCGAAGGTGATATGGTCCAGCATGGCGGCGCTCCTTGACATCGGGTTGGCGTGAAGGCGAGTGAGCCTTCGTGGGGCGTGCAAGGCAAGTGGCCGAAGGCATGAGAGCAGCATGAGACTAATGGGCGCGCTGAAGGCGGGGCTCGCGGCTCTGGCGTTGCTTGTGGGCGCGATGCTCGCCGCCGCGCCGGCGCCCGCCGCCGCCGTTGGCGTCCTGCCGGCCCAGCCCCTGGTCCAGGCGCCCCGGGTCTGCGCCGTGGGCTTCATCGCCATCAATCGCCGCTGCCGGGTGATCGACTTCACCGAGATCGGGGTGATCGACCACCGGGCCTGGTACTACGCCTTCTACGCCACCCACTGGGCCGACCGGCATGGGCGGATGGACCGGGGCTTTCCGATCCTCTTCTATCTCCAGCGGCCGGCCACCCTGCGCCTGGGCCTGTGGGTCAACGACGCTCCGGGTCTGGCCGACAAGTGGGCGACCACCCCGCCGCCGCGGCCGGTGCTGATCCGCCGGCCGGACGCCACCTACCTCGGCCTCTCGCTCAAGGCGGTGAAGGGGCCGGACGACCAGCGCCTTTTCAAGCTGGACAAGACCCACTGGCGCTATGTGGAAATCCTGCATCTGGCCGACCCCGAGCAGGCCAAGGTCGATGCGGTGATCCCCCGGGACTGCGAAGCGACCAACGACGCGATCTACGACTGGGCCACCCTGCGCCTGCGCACGCCGCTCATCGACCGCGACGGCGGCAAGCCCTGCGGCATGGTGATCTCCGAGATCGATCCGCGCCTGAAGGGCCTGTTCGTGGTCTCATCGGTGCTTATCAAGCCCGCCGCGCCCTTGACTCCCTAGGCCCGCGACCCTAATTCCCCCTCGCGTTAGCACTCAGGGTGCGCGGCTGCTAACGGCCGCGCTCGTTGGGTGTGGCGCCCCATTCCAACCACCTGTTCCCCCAGGGAGAAAAAACATGGCGTTTCGGCCTCTTGGCGATCGCGTAGTGATCAAGCGCGTCGAGGAAGAACAAAAGACCAAGGGCGGGATCATCATCCCAGACACCGCCAAGGAAAAGCCGCAGGAAGGCGAAGTCATCGCCGTCGGCCCCGGCGCCCGCGACGACTCGGGCAAGATCCACGCCCTCGACGTGAAGAAGGGCGACAAGATCCTGTTCGGCAAATGGTCCGGCACCGAGGTCAAGATCGACGGTGAAGACCTGCTGATCATGAAGGAAAGCGACATCCTCGGCGTCGTCGAGAAATAAGCCGGCCCTTCCCCCCAATTACCCCCATCTAGGAGAGCCCGATAATGGCTGCCAAAGACGTCTATTTCGCCTCTGACGCGCGCGACCGCATGCTGCGCGGCGTCAACATCCTCGCCAACGCCGTAAAGGTCACCCTGGGTCCCAAGGGCCGCAATGTGGTGATCGAAAAGTCCTTCGGCGCCCCGCGCTCGACCAAGGACGGCGTGTCCGTGGCCAAGGAAATCGAACTGAGCGATCGCTTCGAGAACCTCGGCGCCCAGCTGATCCGTGAAGTCGCCTCCAAGACCAACGACAAGGCCGGCGACGGCACCACCACCGCCACCGTGCTCGCCCAGGCGATCGTCGTGGAAGGGCTGAAGTCGGTCGCGGCCGGCATGAACCCGATGGACCTGAAGCGCGGCGTCGACAAGGCCGTGATCCGGGTCGTCGCCGAGATCAAGGCGACCTCCAAGAAGGTCACCACCAATGACGAGATCGCCCAGGTCGGCGCCATCTCGGCCAATGGCGACAAGGAAGTCGGCGACATGATCGCCCGCGCCATGAAGAAGGTCGGCAACGAGGGCGTCATCACCGTCGAGGAAGCCAAGACCCTGGAG
>FTAI01001499.1_pt1 | contig 28848 bp, 32 predicted proteins | sample 1638941 | NCBI WGS metagenome assembly FTAI01 (sample SAMEA3914813, study PRJEB12502) | metagenome | biome: forest; material: soil | place: Canada | collected 2011-07-07 | depth 0.3 m | reverse complement strand
CTCATCCTCCCACTCCGCTTCGCTCCGCGGGCCCCTCCTTCTCCCTTCGGGAGAAGGTATCAAACGAGGCGCCCAATGAAGGCCCTGACCGCAAATCGGTTGATCGACGGCGAGGTGGTGTTCTGGGACCGCGGCCACTGGGTCGAACGGTTCGGTCAGGCCCAGCTGTTCGACGACGACGCCCCCGCCGGCGAGGCCGAGGCCCACGCCAAGACCCAGCAGACCACGGTGGTCGACGCCTATCTGATCGATGTGGCCGAGGCGCCCGGCGGTGTCGCCCCGGTGGCCTATCGCGAGCGCCTGCGCGCGCTGGGCCCCACCAACACCCCGCAACACGGCAAGCAGGCCGAGGGGGGCGCGGACATCGAGGTCATCGCCCACGCCTCCGGCGTCGCCCGCTCCGGCGGCCGGCACAATCTGATCAAGCGCAAGTAAGGCCCCGCCATGTATCGCTATGACGCGCTGGACAAGGAGATCGTCGCCGACCGGGCGGCGGAGTTCCGCCATCAGGTGGGCCGCCGCCTCGCCGGGGAGTTGACCGAGGACCAGTTCAAGCCCCTGCGGCTGATGAACGGCCTCTATCTGCAGCTGCACGCCTATATGCTGCGCGTGGCCATTCCGTATGGGACGCTGAACGTCGCCCAGCTGCGCAAGCTGGCGTGGATCAGCCGCGCCTACGACAAGGGCTACGGCCACTTCACCACCCGCACCAATATCCAGTTCCACTGGATCAAGCTGGGGGACACGCCGGACATTCTGGACGCCCTGGCGGAGGTGGACCTGCACGCCATCCAGACCTCCGGCAACTGCATCCGCAACATCACCGCCGATCCCCGCGCCGGGGCGACAGCGGAAGAGGTCGATGACCCGCGCGTCTGGGCCGAGGTGATCCGCCAGTGGTCGACCCTACACCCGGAATTCAGCTACCTGCCACGCAAGTTCAAGTTCGCCATCACCGCCTCGGCCAAGGATCGCACGGCCGCCCGCGTCCACGATATCGGCCTGGCGTTGCGGCGCGGACGCGACGGGTCGCTGGGCTTCGAGGTGATGGTCGGCGGCGGCATGGGGCGCACCCCCTACATCGGCCCGACGATCCGCGAACACCTGCCCGTCGGGCGGCTGCTGTCCTATCTGGAGGCGATCCTGCGGGTCTATAACCGCTATGGCCGCCGGGATAATTCCTACAAGGCCCGGATCAAGATCCTGGTCGCGAGCCTGGGGGCCGAGGAGTTCACCCGCCAGGTCGAGGCCGAATGGGCCCAGATCGACCCGGCCCTGACCGACCTGCCGGACACTGAGCTCGCCCGCATCCGCGGCCACTTCGCCCCGCCGGCCTTCGAGATTCTGCCGCGGGTGTCCGCCGCCTTCGACGCCGCCAAGGCCGCCGATCCGGCTCTGGCCCGCTTCGTGCGCAACAATGTCAGCGCCCACAAGCAGGCCGGCTACGGCATCGTCGACATCTCCCTGAAGGCCCCCGGCGAAACCCCCGGCGACGCCAGCGCCGAGCAGATGGAGGCGGTGGCCGACCTCGCCGAACGCTACGCCTTCGGCGAAATCCGCGTCACCCACGAGCAGAACCTGGTCCTGCCGCACGTCAAGCTGGACGACATCGCCGCGGTCCACGCCGGGCTGAAGGCCGCGGGCCTGGCCAGCGCCAATATTAACCTGGTCAGCGACATCATCGCCTGCCCGGGGCTGGACTACTGCGCATTGGCCAATGCGCGCGCCATTCCCATCGCCCAGGACATCGCCTTGCGGTTCGCCGATCCGGATATCGCCGAAGACATCGGCGAGCTGAAGATCAAGATCAGCGGCTGCATCAACGCCTGCGGCCACCACCACGTCGGCCACATCGGCATCCTCGGCGTCGATAAGAAGGGCGAGGAATACTACCAGCTCACCCTTGGCGGGTCGGGGGCGGAGGACGCCGAGGTCGGCAAGATTCTCGGCCCGGCCCTGCCCGCCGACCGGGTGACCTCGGCCATCGACGATCTCATCGGCGTCTATCGCCGCGAGCGCCTGCCCGGCGAGCGGTTCCTGGACACCTATCGCCGCACCGGCGTCGCGCCCTTCAAGGAGGCGGTCTATGTCGCAGCGCATTAGGCTGACCCTGGGCGCCTACGCCCTTGAGGACGACCGCTTCACCACCGTCGCCGACGACGAGGCGCCGCCTCCCGGCGACATCATCGTCTCCTTCACCCGCTTCCAGGCCGAGGGCGACGCCCTGCTGAGCCAGGGCCGGGCGGTGGGGGTGCGGCTGACCGCCGAGGAGTCCGTGGACGACCTCGCTTACGACCTGCCGCGCATCGCCGTGGTGGCCCTGGAGTTCCCCAAGTACCGCGACGGCCGCGCCTACACCGGCGCGCGGCTGCTGCGAGAGCGCTACCACTTCGCCGGCGAAATCCGCGCCGTGGGCGATGTGCTGCGCGAGCAGGCCCTGTTCATGGTCCGCTGCGGTTTCGACGCCTTCGAGCCGGCGGACGGCTCCTCGCCCCAGCAGTGGGCGGACGCCGCCGGCCGCTATCGCCACGTCTACCAGCGGGCCGCCGACGGCCGCGCGCCGGCGTTCGCGGAAAGGGGAGGCGACAATGCCCTATGAAGGCGCCGAACCGGTCAGCGTCGCGGCGCGGCTGAACGCCGAGTTGCGCGACGCCGAGCCGCAGGCGATCCTCGCCGCGGCCATCGAACATTTCGGCGACAAGCTGGCCCTGGTGTCGTCGTTCGGATCGGAGTCGGCGGTGCTGCTGCACATGGCCGCCCAGATCGACCCGAACATCACGGTGCTCTTCCTCGACACCGGCATGCTGTTCGGCCAGACCCTCGACTACCGCAAACAGCTGGCGGCGAAGTTGGGCCTGACCGACGTGCGCGACCTGCGTCCGCAGTTCCAGGACATCGCCGTCCATGACCCGTCGGCGGACCTTTGGAAGACCAACACCGACGCCTGCTGCAACATCCGCAAGGTTCTGCCCCTCGACCGGGCCCTGGCCGGGTTCGGGGGCTGGGTCACCGGTCGCAAGCGGTTCCAGGGCGGCGACCGCCTGCGCCTGCAGGTGGTTGAGCAGGGCGCCAGCCAGATCAAGTTCAACCCCTTGGCTAACTGGTCCAAGGCGCAGATCGACGCCTATGCGGCCGAGCACGACCTGCCGGCCCATCCCCTGGTGGCCGCGGGCTTTCCGTCGATCGGCTGCTGGCCCTGCACCAAGCCCGTCGAGGCGGGCGAGGATCAGCGCGCCGGACGCTGGGCGGGTCAGGACAAGACCGAATGTGGTATTCATGTCCCGCGGGCCGTCCCCTTGGAGGTCGGCGGGTCGATCTGACCCCGCCGCCGCCATTTACCCGCACGTCATTCCCCGGAGTTAGAATTTGCTTATGCAAGACGCCCCTGTCGCCCCGAATGCGCCCGTCAAAGCCGGCGGCGCTTTCTATGTCGAGCGGGTGACCTGGATTCACCACTGGACCGACACCCTGTTCTCCCTGCGCACCACCCGCGATCCCGGCCTGCGCTTCGAGAGCGGCCAGTTCGTCATGCTGGGGCTGATGGGCGAGACCAAGCCGCTGCTGCGCGCCTATTCCATCGCCAGCGCCCACTACGCCGACGAACTGGAATTCTATTCGATCAAGGTCCAGGACGGTCCCCTGACCTCAAAGCTGCAGCATGTGAAGGTCGGCGACGAGGTTCTGGTCGGCAAGAAGCCGACGGGCACCCTGGTGCTGGACGGCCTGCGGCCCGGCAAAAACCTCTATCTGCTGGGCACCGGCACCGGGCTCGCGCCCTTCCTCAGCCTGGTGCGCGATCCAGAGGTGTTCGAACGCTACGAAAAGGTCGTGGTCACCCACACGGTGCGCGAGATCGCCGACCTCAGCTATCGCGACTTCCTCACCGACGCCCTGCCGGGTGATCCGGACCTGGGCGAACTGGTGGCGCCCAAGCTGATCTACTATCCCACCGTCACCCGCGAGCCCTTCGTCAACAGCGGCCGCATCACCGATTTGATCACATCCGGCCAGATCTTCCGCGACATCGGCCTGCCGCCCCTCGATCCCGCCCACGACCGGGTGATGCTCTGCGGCGGCCCCTCGGTGCTGGCCGACCTGAAGGCGCTGCTGCTGGCGCGCGGCTATGAGGAGGGCTCGGTGGCCAAGCCGGGGGACTTCGTGCTGGAGCGGGCCTTCGTCGAGACCTGATGCCGCGCGCATCTGAGTTTGGCCTGACCGTCACCCGTGTTCCTCATCCTGAGGCGCGAACGCAGTGAGCCTCGAAGGACGCAACTCGGGCGACGTGCGTCCTTCGAGGCCCGCTCCGCCGGCGCCTCAGGATGAGGATCAGGGGGGCGGTCAGGCTCCAAGCCGATGGACATGTGATCCCCCGCGCCGTTGACCACCTGTCACCTTTGCCACAATTCTCGATCCGGCGCGGACGAGCGAGGGCGGGGGACTTCAGACAGGCATGACGGCGCGACTGGGCCCGCTCGATTGGCTGATCGTCGCCGGCTATGTCGCCGTCATCGCCACCGCCTCACTCTGGCTCAATCGGCGCCGCGCCAACGACGCCCGCGATTATTTCCTCGCCGGCGGCGCCGTGCCGCCCTGGCTCGCGGCCATCTCCGTGCTGGCGACCACCCAGTCCGCGGCGACCTTCCTCGGCGGGCCGGACTACGGCTATCGCGGGGACTTCACCTATCTCGGCGCCAACATCGCCGCCCTCGTCGCGGCCTTCGTGGTCGCCCGCGTCTTCATGCCCAAATTCTACGCCCAGGGCGTGACCACGGTTTACGAGTTGCTCGGCCGCCGGTTCGGGGCGGGCGCCATGCGGGCGGCCGGGGCGATGTTCCTGGTCGGACGGGTGTTGGCCGGAGGAGCCAGACTCTATCTCGCCGCCGTCGCCGTCTCGATGCTGCTGTTCATGACCGTCAGCGCCGGCGGCGTGCTGACCTCGGCGGCTCTCCTGGTGCTGGTCGCCTTCGTTTTCAGTTTCCGCGGCGGCCTGCATTCCATCGTCTGGATCGACCTGATCCAGTTCGCGGTCTACGCCGGGGCGGCGGTGGCGATGCTGTTGTTCCTGCGCACCCTCATCCCCCTGCCGCTCGCGGCGATCCTGCACGGTCTGGCCGCGACGCCCGACGGCAAGGATAAGCTGCGGCTTATCAACCTCACCCTCGACCCCGCCCAGCCCTTCGCCCTTCCGGCCATCCTCTGCGGCCTGACCCTGCTGAACATCGGTAGCTTCGCTCTCGATCAGGACATCACCCAGCGCCTGCTGGCCTGCAAGGACGCCAGAGCCGGCGCCCGGGGCCTCTATATCTCCGTCCTCGCCGCCGTGCCGGTGGTGGCGGTGTTCGTGGCCATCGGCAGCCTGCTCTATATCGTCTATCGCCGGCCGGACCTGATGGGCCAGGCGGCGCTGGGGGCGAAAGACGGCGTCTCCGGCTCCGACATCACCATCTTCATGCGCTTCATCCTGACCCAGGCGCCGCCGGGGCTGCGGGGCCTCGCCACCGTCGGCGTGATCGCCACCTGCGTCGGCACCACCATGTCGGCGCTCAACGCCATGTCCTCGGTGCTGGTGCAGGACTTCTACCGGCCTTGGCGGAGCCGTGGGGCGTTTGCGCGGACCGAGCAGCACTATGTGCAGGCCGGTCGGGTCGGGATGGCGGTCATGGGGCTGGCGACCCTGGCCATGGCGGTCTTCTCCTTCTATTGGCGCCAATACAGCGACACCCCGCTGCTGGAGTTCGTCCTATCGGTGATGAACTTCGCCTATGCCGGCCTGCTGGGGGTCTATTTCACGGCGGTGTTCACGAGGCGGGGCTCGACCGCGTCGGTGATCGCGGCCCTGATGGTGGGTTTTGCGGTCATCCTGCTGCTGCAGCCCTATGTGGCCGATCAGATCGGACTGCCGGGCGGGCTGCGCCGGCTGGCCTTTCCCTGGCAGCTCTGCCTGGGGTCGGCGGCGGCGTTCCTCACCTGCGCGATCGGGCGGGCGCCTGCCTCCGATCATTCGACTTGAGGTCGTCGCACAATTTTCTCCGTCATGGCCGGGCTTGTCCCGGCCACAAGGGAACTCAGGCCTCTCAGAAAGGACAATCGCGGTCGCCGCGGCCGAGAGCGGATATGCGCAACGCCGCGGATCAACCTGCTCCGTTCGTGATCCCTTGTGGCCGGGACAAGCCCGGCCATGACGAGGAAGGGTTCGGGTCACCGTGAAATGTTCAGCCGTTTGCGCTGGACCTGACCGCTTCGCGCGTTTCAAATGCAGGAGCCGTCCACGCCAAGAGGGGCGGCGAGGGGGCGGTGGATGGGATATCGCGACCTGATCGTGGTTGCCGGCGTGATCCTTCTCGCCGGTTGCCAGCGCGCCGCGCCGCCGCAGCCAGCGCCGCCGGCCGCCGCCTACAACACCACCATCCCCCTGCACGACCTGATGGAAAAGGTGATCGACCCCTCCACCGACGTGGTCTGGGCCGCCTCCGGCACCATGGTCGACTTCAAGGGCGAGCACGATCTGTCGCCTAAGACGGGCGCCGAATGGACCCGCGTGCATGACGCGGCCATGATCGTCGCCGAGGGGGGCAATCTGTTGCAACTGCCCGGCCGCATCCGCCCCGGCAAGACCTGGACCGGTGAGGCGGGCAAGCTCTCCGCCCTCGGTCTGGAGGCCATGAAGGCCGCCGACGCCAAGGACAAGGCGGCCATGCTGCGCATCGGCGGCGACATCCACGACGCCTGCGAGGAGTGCCACCGGGTCTATGTGCTGGGCGAGCCGCCCAAGCCATGAACTTCGGCCTCGAACCCGTTGTCGATTGGCTGGCGAGCACGCCGGGCAGCATCGCCCTGCACGAGAGCCTGCACATGTACACGTGGATCGAGACCGCCCACGTGCTGGGGATCATGCTGTTCGTCGGCACGATCGCCCTGGTCGACCTGAGGCTGCTCGGCGTCGCCTTCCGCGCAACGCCGATCTCGCAGATGAACGCCCGCATCCTGCCCTGGACCATCGCCGGCTTCGTGCTGATGATCGCAACGGGACTGGCGCTGTTCTACGCCATCCCCGTGCGCAGTTTTCACAGCGTCTGGTTCCGCGCCAAGATGGTCCTGATGCTGGTCGCCGGGATCAACATCTTCCTCTTCCATTTCCGGGTGGAGCGCGACCGCGCCCGCTGGGATCTGGGGCCGACGCCGGCCGCCGCGCGGGTTTCGGCGGTGGTCTCGCTCATTCTGTGGGCCGGCGTGATCGTCGGTGGACGGATGATCGCCTACAACTGGTTCGACTGCAGCAAGGTCCAGCCGCCGTTCGTCCACGCCGTCGCCGGCTGCCCCGCGGAGCTGATGCCGGAATGAGCCTCTACCACCTCTTCGAGAGCCTGGAGGCGACGCCGATCGGCGCGGGCATCAAGGATTCCGTCTGGCTGTTTCCGGCCATCGAGACGGTGCACCTGCTGGCGCTGAGCCTGCTCGGCGGTTCGATCCTGCTCCTCGACCTGCGCCTGCTGGGCCTGGGCCTGACCGGCCAGCCCGCCTCGGCCATCGAGCGCAGCACGCGGCCCTGGCTGATCGGCGCCATCCTGACCATGATCACCACGGGCGTCCTGCTGGGCTTTTCGGAGGCCCTCAAGCTCTACGACAAACAGGCCTTCTGGGTGAAGATGATCGCCCTGGCCGCGGCCCTGATCTTCACCTTCCTGGTGCGCAACCCCGTCGCCCGGCGTGATCCGGGGATGGTCGGCAAGGTGGTCGCAGTCGTCTCGCTGGGTCTTTGGCTGACGGTCGCGATCGCAGGACGCTGGATCGGGTTTTCGTAGAACGCACAGCGCTCCTCTCCCATTCATGGGAGAGGTGGCCCCGAGCAACGCGAGGGGACGGAGAGGGCAAGTGGAAGGGCGACGATTGCCCTCTCCGTCGCTTCGCTACGCTCGCGCCGTCGAGAGCGCGGGTGCGCTTTACGCGCCCGATGCGTTCGCCAGAGGCGAACGCCGCTCTCGACCTCCCATGAATGGGAGAGGAGAAGGAATGACCCCGTCAAACGCCCGTTCGAACCCGATTGCGGCCCGGCGCAGCGCCTGTACACTCGCGCAAAAGTCGACCACGGGAGCGCCGCCCCATGACCATTCATCCGGAGATCGCCGAACTGGTCGGCGAGATCGATTTCGATCCCGACGCCCTGCACGAAAAATACCTCTCCGAGCGCGACAGACGCCTGCGCGAGGACGGCAATTCCCAGTACGTCGAGGTCAAGGCCGAATTCTCCCGCTATGTCGAGGACCCCTATGTTGAGCCGGGGTTCACCCGCGATCCGGTGTTCGACACGGTCGAGGTGGCGATCATCGGCGGCGGGTTCGGCGGCCTGCTGATGGGCGCGCGGATGCGCGAGGCGGGGTTTGAGTCCATCCGCATGGTGGAGAACGCCGGCGACTTCGGCGGCACCTGGTATTGGAACCGCTATCCCGGCGCCATGTGCGACGTGGAGTCCTACTGCTACCTGCCGCTGCTGGAAGAGCTGGGCTACATGCCCAAGCACAAATACTCGTTCGCGCCGGAAATCCTCGAACACAGCCGCAACATCGCCCGCCATTACCGGCTCTATGACAACGCCCTCCTGCAGACCGCCGTCAGCGAGATGCGCTGGGACGAGGCCTCACAGTATTGGGTGATCAGCACCAACCGCGGCGATGCGTTCCAGGCCCGGTTCGTGGCCATGGCCAATGGTCCGCTCAGCCGGCCCAAGCTGCCGGGCATTCCCGGCATCAACGATTTCAAAGGCTACACCTTCCACACCAGCCGCTGGGACTACGGCTATACAGGCGGGGACTCCTACGGGAACCTGACCAATCTCGCCGACAAGCGGGTGGGCATCATCGGCACCGGGGCGACCGCCGTTCAATGCGGGCCGCACCTGGGGGCTTCGGCCAAGCAGCTCTACGTCTTCCAGCGCACCCCCTCGTCGGTGGACGTGCGCAACAACGCCGAGACCGACCCGGCCTGGGCGGCGTCCCTGGAGCCGGGCTGGCAGAGGCGCCGGCAGGAGAACTTCAACGTGCTGGTGGCCGGCGGCGATCAGGACGAGGACCTGGTCCACGACGGATGGACCGACATCTTCCGCAAGCTCACCGGCGCGGCGGCCAAGGGCGCGGCGCAAAAGCTCGGCCGCCGGCTCACCGGCGAGGAGCGGGCCGAGCTGATGATGCTGGCCGACTACAAGAAGATGAACCAGGTCCGCGCCCGTGTGGACGCCATCGTGCAGGATCCGGCGACGGCGGCGCTGCTGAAGCCCTGGTACCGCCAGTTCTGCAAACGGCCGTGTTTCCACGACGAATACCTGCAGACCTTCAACCGGCCCAACGTCACCCTGGTCGACACCCACGGCAAGGGCGTCGATGGCCTGACCGAGCGCGGGGTGGTGGCCAATGGCCGCGAATACGAGCTCGACTGCCTGATCTTCGCCACGGGCTTTGAGGTCGGCACCGCCTACACCCGCCGGGCTGGCTACGACATCGTCGGCCGGGACGGACGCACCCTCTCCGAGCACTGGGGCGAGGGCATCCGCACCCTGCACGGCCTGACCACCCACGGCTTTCCCAACTGCTTCTTCCTGGGCTTCACCCAGACGGCGATCACCATCAGCGTGCCCCAGGCCCTGGGGGAGCAGGCCCGCCACGTGGCCTATATGGTCTCGGAGGCCAAGGCCCGCGGCCACGCCGCCCTGGAACCCACCGCCGAGGCCGAACAGGCCTATGTGGATGAGGTGCGCAGCCTGGCCCGCGTGGGCCAGCGCTTCTATTCTGAATGCACCCCCGGTTATTACAACAGCGAGGGCAAGGTCGGGAACCGCGCCGGCTTCTTCTCCGACATGTATGGCGCCGGGCCTTTGCGTTTCTTCCAGGTGCTGGATGAGTGGCGCTCAACCGGTGAAATGCCAGGGATCGCGCTCAATTGATCGCCCGTCAGAGTTGACCTGGGCCGGCCCTGCGCTACCTGCTTTTCGACGCCCCACTATTGAACCGCAAGGATCGCCCATGGCCCGCTACGCCGACATCACCCAGACCATCGGCCGCACGCCGGTGGTGCGGATCAACCGCCTGGCGCCCGAGGGGGTGAACGTCTGGGCCAAGCTTGAGGCCTTCAATCCCCTGGGTTCGGTCAAGGATCGCCTGGCCCTGGGCGTCATCGAAGCCGCTGAGGCCTCCGGCGCGCTCAAGCCAGGCCAGACCGTGGTCGAGGCGACCAGCGGCAATACCGGCATTGGCCTGGCCATGGTCTGCGCCCAGCGCGGCTATCCCCTGGTGGTGGTGATGGCCGACAGCTTCAGCGTCGAGCGGCGCAAGCTGATGCGCTTCCTGGGCGCCAAGGTGGTGCTGACCCCCGCCGCCCTGCGCGCGGTTGGCATGATCGACAAGGTGCGCGAACTGACCGCCGCCCACGGCTGGTTCTGGGCGCGGCAGTTCGAGAACGAGGCCAACGCCGACAAGCATTCGGCGACCACCGCCGTGGAGATCATCGAGGATTTCAAGGATATTGGCCTCGACTATTGGGTTACCGGCTATGGCACCGGCGGCACCCTGCGGGGCGTTTCGCGGGTGCTGGCCAAGGAGAGCCCCAAGACCCAGATCATCGTCTGCGAGCCGCAGACCGCCCCGTTGCTGGGCAGCCACCAGCCCCAGGCGCGCAACGCCGACGGCACCCCGTCCGCTGGCCATCCCGCCTGGACGCCGCACCCGATGCAGGGTTGGACGCCGGACTTCATCGCCCAACTGCTGCAGGAGGCCGTCGACACCGATGTGATCAAGGCCGTCCTGCCCATCGCCGGACCGGTCGCCATCAAGGCCAGCCAGGACCTGGCGACGAAGGAGGGGATATTCTGCGGCATCACCTCCGGCGCGACGTTCGCCGGGGCGCTGCAGGTGGCGGCCACCGCGCCCAAGGGGTCGAACATCCTGTGCATGCTGCCGGACACCGGCGAGCGGTATCTGTCGACTCCGCTCTTCGCCGACGTGCCGGCGGAGATGACCGAGGAAGAGGCGGCGATCTTCGCCTCGACGCCGCTCGGGCGCGCTTGAGACGCCTCGGGTCGATCTAACCCGACCGGCATCATTTCAACCCGTCACCCCCGGGCTTGTCCCGGGGGCGAGGGATCGCTGGCAGTGAAATCGTCGCTCCGCTGATCGCAACGTCACGTTCGTGTTCCCTTGCCCCCGGGACAAGCCCGGGGGTGACGGACTTATGGGGTGAACCAACCTCGTTCGCGTTCGCTCTAGCTCGGCGGCCAGCGCCGCCAGGGCGCCAGGGGCCGATACTCGGAGGTCTCCGTCGCCCCGCGCCGGGTGACCTCCACCAACTGGCGTCGCTGCAGGTGCGCCACGGCGTCCTGCACGCCGCGACGCGACAGGCCCGTGCGCTCGGCGAGTTCCGCATGGCTGAGCGCCGCCTTGCCGTCGCCGGCGACGCCGACGATGGCCAGATAGACCAGGAAGGTCGAGGCGCGCCGGTCGTGGCCGACCAGGTCGGGCATGAGGGTGTCGATGACGTAGCGGTCGAGGGGAATGGGCGTGGTAGCCATTGCTATAGCAATACCTGCCGGTCTTCCCGCCCGCAACCGCGGCGGCGTATCCATGCCTCAACGGAGGCGACCATGATCAAGCAGCTGAAATTCGCAGGTATTCCCACGCGCGACCAGGATGCGGCCCTGGTGTTCTGGACCGAGAAGGTGGGCTTTCGCGTCGCCACCGACCAGCCCATGGGGCCGGGTCAGCGATGGATCGAACTCAGCATCCCCGGCGGTCAGACCGGGATCGTGCTGTTCACCCCGCCGGGTCACGAAGACCGCATAGGCAGCTTCTTCAACGGCTCGTTCCTGTGCGACGACGTCGACTACACCTGGCGCCAGATGACGGCGAAAGGGGTGGAGTTCACCAGCCCGCCGAAGAAGGAGTCCTGGGGAACCTCGGCGATTTTCAAGGATCCGGACGGGAATTCGTTCGTGCTGTCGAGCGGGTGAAGGTCACCGCTCCTCCCCCATTTATGGGGGAGGAGCTTTTAATGCGGCATCTCGCTTGGATCGGCCCCGTCCCTCGGCGCCCCGGTGCCGCTCGACCCCATGAACAGCTTCTGGCCGTTCGGGAAGGTCACATCCCGGCCATTGGCCTTGCAGGCGGGGGTGCAGGCCTTGTCCTTGCTCTGATAGCCATGGACGACGATGTCGGTTCCGGGTTTCAGGGTGTCGCGGGTGATGCCGGTGCGCAGCAGGGTGTTGGGGGTGCCGCCCTCGATCATCCACTCCTGGGTCTTGCCGTTCGTGACCACCAGCATGTGGATCCAGGTGTGGGGGTTGATCCATTCCACCTTGATCACCTTGCCGCGCAGCAGCACCGGCGCCTTGGCGTCGAATTCGGCGGCGAAGGCGTGGTGGGCCAGGGCCGGCCCGGCCGCGGCGGCGGTCAGCAGGGCGCCGACGGCGGCCAGGGCGAGGCGAGGGGCTCGGATCATTTGGGTGCTCCCGCGGCCGGGGCCGCCGTCTTTTCCTGGGCGCGGGCGCCGGAGAGGATGCCGGGCAGGGAATAGTTGCCCTCGTGGCAGGCGTATTCGTACATCGGCCCCTTGGCGGCGTGCATCGGCATCTCCCCGCGCCAAGTCTGGGTGTAGGCGGCGGGGTTTTCCACCGTGAACTCGTAGAGGATGTTGTCGGCCGCCACCCGGGTGAAACGCTCGGTGACCTTGCTATCCGGCGCGATATAGACCCGGTGGCGCACGTCGGCGGTGAACTTCTGGTTGGGGTTGATGTTGGTGGTTTCCACCACCAGGGTGTCGCCCTCCCAATGGCCGATGGAATCGCCCATCCAGGGGCGGATGTTGGCCGGCAGGTGGGTGGCGCCCAGGCGGATGATCCGCGCGTCGTGGTTCATCTCCACGACGATGACCACGAAGCCTGGCGACTGCACGATCTGGTAGTTGTTGTTGTAGATCACGTTCAGCATCGGCGGACCGCTGGTCGAGCCGAAGCCGACGATGCAGCGCTCGCCCAGGGAGCGGGTCTCCGGATTGTTGAAGTCGCGGAACTGCGACATCCCCGAGGCATAGGCCTCCCGGCCGCCTTGGGCGGAGTAAGGCACCTTGCCGGTGGGGGGATCGACGATCCACGAGGTGCGCACCTCGCCCTTCACCACCCCGAAGTGGGTGCCCGGATCGAGCCAGAAGGAGTTGTAGCCGCCGACCCCGTCGCCCCCTTGCGCGGGGGCGTCGCGGGCCTTGTCGTTCTCGGCCAGCATGGCCTTGTAGTCGGCCTCGGCCTTGGCCGCCTGCTGCGGCGTGAGGGTCGGGCCCGTCGCCCAGTTCGGCCGCTCAAGAACCGTCAGCGAGGCGTTGGACCACAGGCCCTGCAGGTCAGGGTCGCCCCAGGCGGTGTGCGGGCCTCGGTAGGGCGCCGGCTGGGCGGCGGCGGCTTGAGCTATCACGATGGCGACAAGGCCCGCCGCCAAGGCAAGATAGGACTTTGTTGACCAACTCAAAATATCCGTCACCCCCGGGCTTGTCCCGGGGGCGGGGGAACACAGGCTGTGAAATCGTCGCGCCGGTGCTCGCCACGTCCCGTTCGTGTTCCCTAGCCCCCGGGACAAGCCCGGGGGTGACGGGGATTGGGGCGGGGCAGACCGGGCCAGCTTGACCTGACAGCGTTCTAGGGCTGTCCGCGGGCGGCTCATGGCAAGGGCTCCTTGCGCAGCTTGCCGTACATCAACTCCTCCACGAACTCGACGCACTTGAACTGCAGCAACTGGGCGTCCTCGCCGACCCGGCGGTAGAGGGTCATGTGCATGGACCAGGGGCGGGTGAAGGTCTGGGGATCGGTGATCTGCGCCTCGTAGCGGATCGTGTCCGGGCCGGTGCGCGTGTAGCGCTCGACCACCTTCATGTCGGCCGAGTGAAAATCGCCGGCGCGGTCGAACCAGGTGGAATCGTTGAAGCCGGTGACCACCACCACCAGGGTGTCGCCCTCCCAATGGCCGACGGACTGGCCCATCCAGGCGTCCACCGGCGCCGGGCCGGGGTCCTTGAACAGGATGTTGCGCACCGCGCCGGCGTATTCATAGGCGATCAGCAGGGCCGACTGGCTTTGGAAGATCTGCAGCGGGTAGGGCATGTAGGTCGCCCGGGGCACGCCAGGCAGGAAACATTTGATCTCCGGGTCGCGCTCCAGCCAGTGGGCGGCGTTGTCCATCTTCTGGGCGAGGGCGGCCGGGGTGTAGGGAATCTCGCCCCCATCCACCACGCCGACGCCGGCGGGAACCGAACCCACCGCGCCCAGGGCCACCACCGCCTTGGCCGGCACCGGGACCACCGGACCCGGCCGGAACGCCATCGCGGCGCGGGCGGGGTGGGGCAGGATGTCGAAGTTGGCGGTGTTGAGCACCTGCCAGACGCCGTTCAGGTCCGGATGGCCATCGGGGCCCCTGGGCGGGGAATAGGCGGGCGGGGAATAGGCTGGCGACGACGGCTGCGCGGCCGCGTGCTGGGCGGCGCCGATCGACAGCAGGCCGGCCAAGGTCAGCATCGCCAATCGCGCGGTGGTTCGTAACCTTCGCATGCCGGCTCCCCCAACGCTGCCCCAACATCCAGGCGCGCCTCTGCGGGCGGCTCAAGGACGGCCGCAGGTTAGAACAGGCGGGATGGAATGGCTAGTTGGCCGCGGCCGTGTCGGCCTGCGCCAGGCGGCCGCCGCCGCCATCGGTGGGCGGGCAGCCGGTGAACTGGCCCACCTTGGCCAGGGTCACAGATTTCAGATTGATCGCCGCCATCGGCCGCATGGACGCGGCGCCCTGGCCGGTGAAGAGGTCGAGCCGCGCGCCTTTGATCGCCCCGCCCACGTCGGAGGCGTACCAGTAGCCGTCGTGCAGGCTGCCGTCGGCGAGCGGCATGCCGACGGTCTCCTTGATGAAGACGATGGAATGGCGGCTGACGATGTGGGGATCGACGGCCAGGGTGCGCATGGGCGAGACCGGGCAACCCAGGGAGTCACGGGCGCGGATGCCGTGGCCGCCCCCGTGATAGAGGGTTACGCGAAAGCCGCCGTCCGTCGGAACGTCAACCGCGGCGGACGCGTTGGTGGTCGAAGCGATCAAATCCCCGATGGGATCGTCACCTTGGGCTTGTGCGCCGGTGGCCAATGCTGCAAGCGCCAGCGTGGCGAGGCATGCCAGGATACGCTTCATGAGCGCCCCCCTGTTTGTTGCTCGTCTCGGATCGGCGGGGACTCCTACAGGGCGAAACGGCGAGGTCAACCCCGTCCGTCGGCCCGCGGACGGTTCGCGCGGGCGCCCACGTTGGCGGGCGGCTTTAGGTTGCGGAGGGCAAGATCTTGAAAATGCGCATCTATGGGGACTCGATTTCCGGTAACTGCCTGAAGGTGAAATGGACCGCCGATCACCTGGATGTGCCTTGCGATTGGACAGAAACAGGCGTCCTGACCGGCGCGACTCGGACACCGGACTTCCTGGCGATGAACCCCGCGGGTCAGGTTCCGCTGGTGATCCTGGCCGACGGCCGGCCGCTCGCCCAGTCCAACGCCATCATCCTGTATCTCGCCGACGGCTCGGACCTGATCCCCGCCGACGCCTACGATCGCGCCAGGATGCTGGAGTGGCTGTTCTGGGAGCAATACAGCCACGAGCCCTATGTCGCCGTGGCGCGGTTCCAGGTGAAATACCTCGGCAAGCCGGTGGAGAGCCTCGATGCGAAGCTGGTCGAGCGCGGCGCCGGCGCCCTGGCGCGGCTCGAACAGGCGCTCACCGGCGCGGATTTTCTGGTGGGTGATCGGGTGACTCTCGCCGATCTGTCACTCGTCGCCTATACGCGTATGGCCGGTGATGGCGGCTTCGACCTGGCGCTCTATCCGGCCGTGACGGCCTGGATCGGGCGCATCGAGGCGGCGCTGAACATCACCGATCCCGTCTGAAGGAGCCCGATCGATGCGACCCATGATCCGCCCCGCCGCGGCGCTCGCCTGCCTGGTCGCCGCCACCGCGAGCGCGCCCCAGGCCCTGGCCTGGGGATCCACCGGCCACCGGATCATCGGCGAACTGGGCGCGGCGAGCCTGCCGGCCGACCTGCCGGCTTTTCTGAAGACCCCCGAAGCCATCGCCGCCATTGGCGAGGGCGCCCGGGAGCCGGATCGCTGGCGGGCCGCCGGCAAGGTCCATGACAGCGACCGCGACGCCGCCCACTTCGTCGACGCCGGCGACGACGGCAAGGTGCTGGGCGGCCCGTTGCTCAGCGCCTTGCCCGCCACCCGCACCGACTATGAGACCGCCCTGCGCGCGGTGGGCGCCAACGGCCAGAGGGCCGGCTACCTGCCCTACGCCATCGTCGACGGCTGGCAACAGCTGGCCAAGGACTTCGCCTATTGGCGCATGGAGACGGCGGCGATCCCGCGCCAGACCAATCCCCAGCACAAGGCCTGGATGGTCGCCGATCTGCGCCGGCGCGAGGCGCTGATCATCCGCGACCTCGGCGTCTGGGCCCACTATGTCGGCGACGCCAGCCAGCCGATGCATGTCAGCATCCACTACAACGGCTGGGGCGCCTTCCCGAATCCCAACGGCTACACCCAGGATCGGGTGCATGGGCCGTTCGAGGGGATCTATGTCCGGCAGAATCTGACCGAGTCCAGCGTGCGCGCCGCCATGCCCGCGCCGCAGGTCTGCGCCGACACGGTTGAAGTCTGCACCGCGAGTTATCTGGCCACCACCCAGGCGACGGTGGAGCCCTATTTCATCCTGCAAAAGGCCGGCGGCTTCGCCCCCGGCGACAAGCGCGGGGTGGCCTTCGCCCAGGAGCGCGTGGCGGCCGGCGCGGCGAAACTGCGCGACATGGTGGTCGCCGCCTGGGTCGCCAGCGCGCAAGGGTCGGTGGGCTATCCGCCGATCACCGTCGACCAGGTGGTCAACCACGGGGTCGATCCTTACGACGCCCTCTTCGGTGAGGACTAGGCGTGAGGGCGCGACCGCAGTTCGGCGTGGAACGACCGGGGCTCAGCTATCGCGACCGGCCCTCGGCTTATGGTGTCGCGCTTCGCGAGGGGCTCATCGCCCTGGTGTTCGTCACCCTGCCGGACCGCGAGCCCTTTTTCGACCTGCCGGGCGGCGGGGTCGATCCGGGGGAGGGCGAGGCGGACGCCCTGATCCGCGAATTCGGCGAGGAGACGGGCCTGATCGTGCAGACCGGCCGGCTGATCACCCGCGCCGATCAGTTCATGATCAGCGCTCACGACGAGCCGTTCAACAGCCGTGGGGCGGTCTTCGAGGTCGAGATCGCGGGCGAGGACCCGGACCTGAAGGTCGAGGACAACCACCAGACGGTCTGGCTCGATCCCCGCGCCGCGGTGATCGCCCTGCGGCACGACAGCCATGCGTGGGCGGTGACGGCGTGGCTGCGGGAGGGGTCGATTGGCTAGGGCGGCGAGGGTCGGCCTCTCCTCTCCCATTTATGGGAGAGGTGGCCCCGAGCAACGCGAGGGGACGGAGAGGGCAAGTGTTTGATCCTCCACTTGCCCTCTCCGTCGCTTCGCTACGCTCGCGCCACCTCTCCCATAAATGGGAGAGGAGATCGGCCCTCGATCGCGAGCAAATTCAACGCGATCTCGCCGACCGCTACTTCGGCGTCAGCCTCGCGATCCGCTCATCCCGCAGCTGCGTCCGCCGCACCTTTCCCGCGTCGTCGCGGATGTTCTCGGTGACGAACTCGTAGCTGCGCGGTTGTTTGTACGGAACCAGCAGCCCCTTCAGGTGCTCGCGCAGATCGGCCTCGGTCAGGCCGTCGCGGGGTTGGACGATGGCGTGGATCGTTGCGCCCAGGTCCTCGTCCGGCAGGCCGATCACGGCGCTGGACTGGACCAGGGGGTGCTCGTCCAGGGCCGCCTCGATCTCGGCAGGATAGACGTTGGAGCCGCCGACCAGGATCATGTCGGTGCGGCGGTCAGCCAGGTAGAGGTAGCCGTCGGCGTCGAAGGAGCCGATGTCGCCCAGGGACTCCCAGCCGCCGGGCAGGGTGCGGGCGGAGGCGCCGCGATATTGGTAGGACGGCGCGGCGTCGGCGGGCCGGCGCATGAAGATTTCGCCGATCTCCCCAGCCGGCAGCGGATTGCCGGACGTGTCGAAGGCGCACATCTCGCCGACGGTCACCCGGCCCACCGATCCGCGATGCTCCAGCCATTCCGTCCCGGTGATCACCGTCACCGCCTGGGCCTCGGTGCCGGCGTAGAGCTCCATGATCACCTCGGGGCCCAGCCAATTGATCCAGGCTTCCTTCAGCCAGGGCGGGCAGGGGGCGGCCAGGTGCCAGACGGTCTCCAGGCTGGTGACGTCGTACTTGGCGCGGACGTCCTCGGGCAGGCGCCAGATGCGGCTCATCATGGTCGGCACCAAGTAGAGCCAGGTGGCGCGATGGCGATGCACGGCCTCCAGGGTCCGTTCGGCGTCGAACCTGGGCAGCACCACCAGGTGGGCGCCGCGGGCGAGGCCGCCGAAGCCGGAGGTGAAGGGGCCGTTGTGATAGAGCGGCCCGGGCATGACCATCACGTCCTCGGGGCGGGTGCGATAGGCGCCGGTGGGCCCGTCCAGGGCCACCACGCCGGGGCCGCCGGACAGGATCAGCTTCGGCCGGCCGGTCGATCCGCCGGAAGTGGGCGCCTTGTAGATCGGCGCGGTGCGGTCCTCGAGGGGGCTGTCGTCGTCGCTCAGCGCCAGGAGGGCGGGGACGTCGTAGCGCGGCCGGTCGCTCTCGATGGTCGCGCCGGCGAGTAGGATCGGCGTCTGCGCCAGGTCCATCACCGCGTCCGCCTCGGCGGCGGGGAGGCGGTAGGAGATCGGTTGCGGCGTGGCGCCCACCTTCCACAGGCCATAGCAGGCTTCCACGAAGTCGACGCTGTTGGGCAGGCCGATGGTGACCAGGTCGCCGCGCTTGACCCCCGCCGCCTCAAGGCCGCGGGCGATGCGGTTGGTGCGCCGGTCGAGTTCGGCCCAGGTGACCGTGCGGCGGTCGTCGCTGACGGCGGGAAGGTTGGGTCGCTCGGCGGCCAACTGGGTCAGGCGGGCGCCGATGGAGATCGGGGTGTCCATGTCTTCAAATCCAACTTAGGCGATCGGTGGGGCGATCGGGTAAGGGCGTTCAGAAATCGAAATCGGGCTCGTGCAGCGCGGCCCGCTGCATCCGCTTCGGCCGGGCCCACATCACCCCAGGATAGCCCTTCAGCGGGGCCAGGGTCTCGCCCCGGTACTCCCAATCGGCGGATTGTTCGACGGCCAGGTGATAGCGCGGCTCGCGGCCCGTGCGGGTCTCGAACAGGGCGCGGGGGATGTTGACCATCTTCGGCGCGTGGTCGCGGACATAGGTGAGCGGTGTGCCGCAGTCGCCGCAGAAACTGCGCAAGCCCTTGCCGGCCGGGTCGGCGAAGGCGCGGATGCTTTCCTCGCCCCGCAGAATGCGGAACCGGCTGCGCCAGGAGCCGACATAGGTTGCATAGGCGCAGCCCTGCGCCCGGCGGCTGGCCGGCGAGTGATCGTGCCAGGCCCAGACCGCCGGCACGTCGATCTCGAAGCGCACGGCGCCGCAGACGCAGCCCCCGGCGGCCTGGGTAGGCGACGCCTTTTTCGGCCTGTCGGCCAGGGCGGCCTTGCGCATGAAATGTCCTCAATCGAGCCCGCGGTGCGATCCGCCGCGACACCTGTTTCGCTGATCCGGGCAACCTCTGCTAGCATCCAACCGTTGCCGTGTTGAAACGCGGATTCGCAAGGACCCTTCCCGGACCATGGACGACCCCGCCGATTTCAGCGTCGAGCCTGACGAGGCCGGGGACGTCGTGGCGCTGAGCGGCGACTGGACGGCCGTGGCCCTTGGCCGAACCGGCGCCAGGCTGGCGGAGGCGATCGGCAAGGCGCGCCGCCCCCGCCTCGATCTGTGCGGCATAGGCCGGTGTGACACGGCCGGGGCGTTCGCCATCCTCACCGCCGCCCAGGGCCGGGTGCCGACGGATCGGATCGCCGCGTCGAAGCAGACCTCGCGCCTGCTGGAGCTGGTCAGCCACGGCATGCGCGCCGCCCCGGTGCCGGAACCGGTGAACCGGTCGCTGGAGGCCCTGCTGGAACGCCTGGGCCGCGGCCTGATCAATGTCTGGCACGATACCTACGGCACCATGGCCTTCGTCGGCCACCTGCTGGTCGCGTCCGGCCGGGTGATCGTCGATCCGCGGCGGATGCGCTGGGCGGCGGTGTTCAGCCTGGCCGAGCGCGCGGGCTTGGACGCCATACCCATCGTCGCCATCACCACCTTCTTCATCGGCGCCGTGGTCGGCTTCCTGGGCGCCAACGAACTGTCGCAGGTAGGCGAGCAGGTGTTCGCCGTCGAGCTGATCGGTTTTGCTGTCCTGCGCGAGTTCAACATCATCATCACCGCGGTGCTGTTGGCGGGCCGGTCAGCCTCGAGCTTCGCCGCCGAAATCGGCTCGATGAAGATGAACCAGGAAATCGACGCCATGCGGGTCATGGGGGTCGATCCCTTCGAGGCCCTGGTGCTGCCCCGGTTCCTGGCCCTGCTGTTCACCATGCCCCTGCTGACCTTCATCGCCACCCTCGCCGGTCTCGCCGGCGGCATGCTGGTCAGCTGGGTGGTCCTGGACCTCAGCCCGACCTTCTTCCTGCAGCGGATCGTCGACAACGTCGGCGTCACCCACTTCTGGATCGGCCTTTCCAAGGCGCCGGTGATGGCCATCGTCATCGCCGGCATCGGCTGCCGCCAGGGGATGGAGGTCGAGGGCGACGTGGAGACCCTGGGCCGCCGGGTCACCGCCGCCGTGGTCCATTCCATCTTCTCGATCATCCTGATCGATGCCCTGTTCGCGCTGCTCTATATGGAGCTGCACGTATGAGCGAATTCGAACCGATCGTTGACCTGGACGACGAACTCGACGAGCGGGCGCCGCCCATCGAGGTCACCGGGCTGGTGTCGAAGTTCGGCGACCGCGTCATTCACGACCACCTGAACCTGAAGGCCCGCCGGGGCGAGGTGCTGGGGGTGGTCGGGGGCTCGGGCGCGGGCAAGACCGTGCTGCTCAACACCCTGATCGGACTGAAGGTGCCTGAAGCCGGGGTGGTGAAGATCTTCGGCCAGGACCTGGACAAGGCCTCCACCGCCAAATGGGACGCCATTGAGCGCAGCTGGGGGGTGCTGTTCCAGCGCGGGGCCCTGTTCTCCAACCTGACCGTCAAGGAAAACGTCTCGGCGCCGATGATCGAGCACACCCGCATGTCCCGGAAGATGATCTCGGACCTGGCGGAGTTGAAAATCTCCCTCGTGGGCCTGCCGCCGGAGGCCGGCGCCCTCAAGCCTTCGGAACTTTCCGGCGGCATGATCAAGCGGGCGGGCCTGGCGCGGGCCCTGGCCCTCGATCCTCAGCTGCTGTTTCTGGACGAGCCGACCTCGGGTCTGGACCCGATCTCCGCCGGCGCCTTCGACGAGCTGATCCGCGATCTCTCCGCCAGCCTCAATCTGACGGTGTTCATGATCACCCACGACCTGGATAGTCTCTACGCAATCTGTGACCGTGTGGCGGTGATCGCCGACAAGAAGGTGGTGGCCGTCGGCACCATAGCCAAGCTGATGCGTTCACCCCATCCCTGGATCAAAGAGTACTTCATGGGACCGCGCGGCCGCGCGGCGGCCCAGTCGGAAACGGCGCGAGGAGCGCAGTAATGGAAAGAAACGCCAACTACGCCCTTGTGGGGTTCGCGTCCCTGGCCATCTTCGTCGGCCTGGTGGTGTTCGTCGTCTGGCTGGCCCGGGTCCAGTTCAGCCACGAATACACCATCTACGACATCGTCTTCGTCGGCCCCGTTCGCGGCCTGTCGGACGGGGGCGAGGTGCATTTCAACGGCATCAAGGTCGGGGAGGTCAAGAAGATCGCCCTGGACAAGGACGATCCGAAAAAGGTCGTCGCCGAGGTGCAGGTGACTTCCGATGTGCCGATCCGCCAGGACAGCTTCGCCACCCTGGAGCCCCAGGGCATCACCGGGGTCAACTACATCCAGATCACCGCCGGCTCGACCACCAAGAAGCTGCTCAAGGACGTCACGCCGCGGGGCCAGATACCGATCATCCAGACCCGCTCCAGCGCCCTGTCGGATCTGCTGGAAGGCAGCGGCACCGTGTTGAACGCGACGGTCGAGGCCCTCAACCGGGTGAACCGGGTGCTGTCGGACGACAACATCAAGTCGATGACTGCAACCCTGCACGACGTCCAGGCGGTCACCGCCGAGATGCGCAAGCGCAAGGAGTTGCTGACAGACGCCGACACGGCCATCAAGAGCATCGACCAGACCGCCCAGAGCATCAAACAGCTCAGCGACTCCAGCAACGCCCTGGTCAATGGCGACGGCAAACGCACCCTGCGCGAAGCCGCCGAGGCCGCCGATCAGATCAAGGCCGCGGCCACCGACACCCGCGCCATGATCTCCAAGCTGCAGGGGCCGACCACCGACTTCGCCACCACCGGCCTGCCGCAGCTGACCGCGGCTGTCGCCAGCCTGCAGCAGGCCGCGGACACCCTGAACCGACTGGCGAGCGAGGCCGAGCAGTCGCCGCGAACCCTGGTCGCCAAACCACCCGCCAAGGAAGTGGAGGTGAAACCATGACCGTGCGTCGTACGACGACCGCAGCCGCTCTGCTCCTGGCGGGCCTTGCGCTCGCCGGCTGCGTGACGCTGTTTCCGAAGACCAAGCCGGTGCAGCTCTATCGCTTCGGCGATCACCCGGCGCCCGCGGTGGCCGCGGTGGGTGGGGGCGCCTCCAGCTTCAGCGTGCTGGGCCCCGACCCGACCTTCACCCGCGAGGCGGAGGGCGACCGCATCCTCACCGTCACCGGCGAGGAGACGGCCTATGTCGCCGACGCCCGCTGGGTCGCGCCGGCCACGGTGCTGTTCAATGAGGCCGAGGTGCGCGCCTTCGAGGCCGCCGGCGGCCCGGCGCGCCTGGTCAAGCGCAGCGACGTCGCCGCGCCCAAGCTGGCGCTGCGCCTGGATGTCGAGAACTTCGAGGTCGATTATCCGCGGACGGGCCCGCACACGCCCACGGTGAACGTGCAGGTGCGTGCGGTGCTGATCCGCAGCGTCGATCGGCAGGTCGTCGCCGAAAAGACCTTCGGAGCCCGCAAGCCCGTGCGTGAAAACCGCATGGTCGGCATCGTCGGCGCCTTCGATACAGCGACCACCGAGACCCTCGGCCAGATCGTCGACTGGACGAATGCGCAGGGCTCGGGGGATTAGGCCGCCAGCCCGTTCAGCCGGCGCGCGGCGGTCACCGTGTTCTGCAGCAGGCAGGCCACCGTCATCGGCCCGACTCCCCGCGGCACCGGGGTGATCCAGCCGGCGACCTCGGACGCCTCATCGAAGGCCACGTCGCCGACGACGATCATCTTGCCCTCCGCCGCGGCCTTGGGCCGGCGCGAGGGGACGCGGTTCATGCCCACGTCGATCACCGCCGCCCCCGGCTTGATCCAGTCGCCGCGCACCATCTCGGCGCGGCCGACGGCGGCCACCAGGATATCGCCCAGCCGCGCCACGGCGGGCAGGTCCTGGGTGCGGGAATGGGCGATGGTCACGGTGCAGTCGGCGCGCAGCAGGAGCTGGGCGATGGGCTTTCCAACCAGGTTGGAACGGCCGATGACCACCGCGTGCTTGCCGCGCAGACTGCCCAGGGCGTCTTCCAGCAGCATCATGCAGCCCAGCGGCGTGCAGGGGACCAGCGCCGCCTGGCCCGTGGCCAGGCGTCCGGCGTTGATGGTGTTCAGCCCATCGACGTCCTTGTCCGGGCTGATCGCCGCCTGAATGACCACCGGATCGATGTGCGCCGGCACCGGGAACTGCACCAGGATGCCGTGGATGGTCGGATCGGCGTTCAACTCGGCGACCAGGGCCAGAAGTTCGGCCTGGGTGGTCGTATCCGGCAGGCGGCGGGTGACCGACAGCATGCCGGCCCCCTCGGTGGCGACGCCCTTGCTGTTCACATAGATCTGGCTGGCCGGATCCTCGCCCACCAGCACCACCGCCAGACCCGGCTTCAGGCCATGGTCGCGGATCAGCCCCGCGACCTCCTCGGCGATGCGCCCGCGCAGGTTTTCGGCGAAGGCCTGGCCGTCGATTACGCGCGCTTGGCTCATGGCGGATCCCTTGGCGGTCAGGCCGCCTCCTGGGGTGGATGGAAATCAGATCGAATTGCGGTGTCTTCTCCTCTCCCATTCATGGGAGAGGTGGCCCCGAGCAACGCGAGGGGACGGAGAGGGCAAGTGTGCGATCCTCCACTTGCCCTCTCCGACGCTTCGCTACGCTCGCGCCACCTCTCCCATGAATGGGAGAGGAGAAGGGGCCGTCGATAACGGTCAGATTCAACGCGTCCTAGGCCGGGTAGGCGCCGGATGGCAACCGATTCGAAGAGGTCAGCCGGCCAGAGCGCGGGCGGCTCGAGCGAGTGTGGTGATCCGGTCCCAGTCTCCGGCCGCGATGGCGTCCGCTGGCGCCACCCAGGCGCCGCCGACGCAGGCCACGTTGGGCAGGGCGAGATAGGTCGGCGCCGAGGCCGCGGTGATCCCGCCGGTGGGGCAGAATTTCACATGGCCGAACGGGCCATGCAGCGCCTTCAGCGCCGGGGCGCCGCCGGAGGTTTCGGCCGGGAAGAACTTGAACCGGGTCAGACCGGCGTCGAGGCCGCGCATCAGTTCCGTGGCGGTGGCGACGCCGGGCAGGAAGACGAGGGGGCTATTGGCGGCCGCGTCGATCAGAGGGTCGGTCAGGCCGGGGCTGATGACGAACCGGGCGCCGGCCCGCTCCGCGCGCTGGAAGTCGCGCAGGCTCAGCACCGTGCCCGCGCCGGTCACCGCGTCTTCGATCTCCCCGGCGATCCGCTCGATGGCCTCGACGGCGCAGGCGGTGCGCAGGGTGATCTCCAGCACCGGCAGGCCCCCGGCGACCAGGGCGCGGGCGAGGGGCAGGGCGTGCTCCAGCCGCTCGATGGTCAGCACCGGGATCACCGGCGCCAGGGCCATCAGCTCGTCGGCGGTCAGGCGGCTATTCATACCAGCTGTGTCCGTTGCGTTCGGTGAGGGCGAAGGCGCCGGCCGGGCCCCAGGAGCCGGCGTTGTACGGGCTGGGCTTGACGGCGTAGCGGCTCCAGCTGTCGCTGATCGCGTCGATCCAGGTCCAGGCCGCCTCCGCCTCGTCCCGGCGCACGAACAGGGTCTGGTTGTTGCGGATCGCCTCCAGCAACAACCGCTCATAGGCGATGCGCCGGCGCGGGGCCTGTTTCTTGAAGGCGTCGGTGAGGCTGAGGTTCAGGTCCACCGGGCGAAGTTGCAGGCCGTCCAGGCTCGGGGTCTTGTTCATCAGCGAGAGGGAGATTTCCTCCTCCGGCTGCAGGCGGATCACCAGCCGATTGGCCATCAGGTCGTCGCCGGCGAAGATCGAGTGCGGCACGTTCTTGAACTGGATGACGATCTGCGAGGCTTTGCTCGGCATGCGCTTGCCGGTGCGCAGGTAGAAGGGCACCCCGGCCCAGCGCCAGTTGTCGATATTGGCCTGGATGGCGACGAAGGTTTCGGTATCGCTGGGCTCGCCGCCGGCCTCCTCAAGGTAGCCAGGCACGGATACCCCATCGGCGACGCCGGATTTGTATTGCCCGCGCACGGTCTTGCGCTCCACGTCCCGCCCGACGAGGGGGCGCAGGGAGCGCAGCACCTTGACCTTCTCATTGCGCACCGAATCCGGATCGAGGCTCGCCGGCGGCTCCATGGCCACCAGGCAGAGCAGCTGCAGCACGTGGTTCTGGACCATGTCCCGCAAGGCGCCGTAGTCGTTGTAATAGGACCAGCGGCCCTCGACGCCGACGGTCTCGGCGACCGTGATCTGCACGCTGTCGATGGAGACGTGGTTCCACAGGGGCTCGAAAAAGGTGTTGGCGAAGCGCACCGCGATCAGGTTCTGGACCGTCTCCTTGCCCAGGTAGTGGTCGATGCGGAAGACCTCGGGCTCCTTGAAGGCCCGGGCCAGGTGGTCGTTGATCTCGATGCAGCTGGCCAGGTCGTGGCCCACCGGCTTTTCGACGATCACCCGGTTGCCGTCGCCGGTCAGGCCCGCGTCCAACAGGCCATTGCTGATGGACTCGTAGAGGCTTGGGGAGGTGGAGAGGTAGAAGATCACCTCCTTGAGGCCCTTCAGCGGCTCGACGAGGTGTTTGAAGCTGGCGGCCTTGGCCGCATCGACGGTGGTGTAGGAGAGGCGGGCGCGGAACCGCTTCCAGACATCCTCGGCGAAATAGCCGTCGGCGCGGGCGCGCACGGCCTTCTCGACCAGGGTGTCGAATTCGGCGTCGGTCAGCTCCGACCGCGCCGCGCCGATGACCTTGAAGCCGTCGGGCAACAGGTTCTCGCTCTCCAGGAAGTAGAGCGAGGGAAACAGCATGCGCGCGGCGAGGTCGCCGGTCGCGCCGACGAGGACGATGGCTTGGGCGGTCATGGACTTCGGGCAAACTCGCGGGCGAAGAGGGGAGGCTCGCGCGTCTTTACCTCGCGTCGCGCGGGGAAGGAATGGGGCGGCCGAACTTGATCGGAATGGCGACGGGGAACCCGGAACGGGGCCTCGCGGGTTTTGGGGTCAGGAGAATGCGTCCATGGCCCGAACCCACACCGCCCACCCGCACCACGCTGGCTCGGCGATTCTCGTCCTGGTGATCGCCTTCGCCGTGATCGCCGCTCTCGCCCTCGCCACACACCGGGCCGCGCCAGCGGCGCACGGCGACGACCTGGGCGATCTCATCCGGGCCTTCGTCCATCAAGTCCTGCCGGAGCACCCGTTGCCCTCGCCACGGCCGCAGGTGGCTGGGCCCGCCGGCGCGGGCTAGGCCAGCCGCAAGGATCGAGAGGGCGCCACGCGGGTGAAAATCGGGCTGAACTGGGTCCAAAGGCGGCGGCGTCGCCGTCCGCCCTGGTCCAAACTGGCTCAACTCGGGACAAATGACGTCGAATTCACGCCGCCGCCGGTCGATTTCGAGCCCTGTTGGCCGGATTCGGCGACCGCCTCGCCACTGTTCCACGGTGTTGGGCGGCGACTAATGTTCAGGAAAGAGTTGAGGTTTCTCTATTTAAGCGCTTGATTAATAGGCCATCAATCGAAGATCGAAGCAGAGAAACCTCGGGCAGGGCGACGCGCCAGCCGGGCGGCCAGCGAGTGTTTCACGTGAAACAAAAACAGAACTTCCGGATTCGCGGGTCTGCCCGCGCTTCGGGGGAGGTGCAGAGGACCTGGGCCATAGCCCCGTCCGTCAGCCGGTTTGGTCGTCGGCGAGGATCAGCAATGGCCGCTCAGTAGTGGAGCCGGCATTGAGCGATTTCCTGTTGTTGCGCCGCGCCCGCGCCGCTCACTCGATAGATCAGCCGATTCTCCAGTGTGACCCGGCGCGACCACCAGCCCTTGAGGTCGCCCTTCAGCGGCTCCGGCTTGCCCGTTCCGGTAAAGGGCGTGCGCTGGCACTCCTTGATCAGGGCGTTCAACCGGGCGAGGACATTGGCGTCGGCGGACTGCCAATGCAGATAATCTTCCCAGGCCCGGTCAGCGAAGACCAGCTTCACGGTTCGGCCAGGGTCCGTTCCACGCCTTTGCCCGCATCCAGTTGCGTGATCGCGTCACGTAGTCGCTCGGCGTTCACCGGGCTCGACAGCAGATGCAGAGTCTCTTCCATGGCGTTCCAGTCGGCCAGGGAGACCATGACCACGGCTTCCGCCTTCTGGCGGGTGATCACGACCGGCGCGCGATCCTCCACGACACGATCCATCACCTCCTTGAGATTGGCGCGGGTGTCGGAATAGCTGATCACGTCCATGTGCGGGCTCCCACGGATCGAGCGATGATCCACGGGCTTATATGTACAGAAATGCGTACAATTGCAAGATCGGCGCGAGACTGCCCAGGGCGTGGGAAGATTCTAGTTGTCGAACACGATCACCGAGCGGGCCAGTTCCCCGGTCTTCATCTCGGCGAAGCCTTCGTTGACCTGTTCCAGCTTGATTCGGCGCGAGATCAGCTCGTCCAGCTTCAGCTTGCCGCTCATGTAGAAGTCCACGAGGCGAGGCATGTCCACCGGGAAGCGGTTGGAGCCCATCAGCGAGCCCTGGATGCGCTTTTCGGCCAGGAAGTCGGGGCCGTGCAGCTCGATCATGGTGCCGACCGGGATCATGCCGATGACATTGGCGGTGCCGCCCCGGCGCAGCATGCGGAAGGCCTGTTCGGTGGTGGTCTTCAGGCCGATGGCCTCGAAGCTGTGGTGCACCCCGCCGGAGGTCAGGTCCATGACCTGTTTCACCGGATCGCCCTCGCTGGCGTTGATCACGTCCGTGGCGCCGAAATGCTTGGCCAGGTTCAGCTTGGAGCCGATCATGTCGATGGCGATGATCCGCCCGGCGCCGGCGATCGCCGCGCCGTTGATGGCCGCAAGACCGACGCCCCCGCAGCCGATCACCGCCACCGTCTCGCCCGCGCGCACATTGGAGGTCTGGATCACGGCGCCGACGCCGGTGGTCACCGAACAGCCGATCAGGGCGGCGCGGTCCAGGGGCATGTCCTTGCGGATGGTGGTGCACGCATGCTCGTGGATCAGCATCTGCTCGGCGAAGGAGGACAGGTTCAGGAACTGGTTCATGTCCGCCGGCTGGCAGATGCGCGGCTCTTCGCTCTTGGCCCGCTTGGTCTCCGGGCTGACGCAGAGGGACATGTGGCCGGTGAGGCAGAATTCGCAGTGACCGCAGAAGGCCGACAGGCAGGTGATCACGTGG
>FTAI01001398.1_pt1 | contig 30189 bp, 30 predicted proteins | sample 1638941 | NCBI WGS metagenome assembly FTAI01 (sample SAMEA3914813, study PRJEB12502) | metagenome | biome: forest; material: soil | place: Canada | collected 2011-07-07 | depth 0.3 m | reverse complement strand
GGTGCAATCCAAGTCGTGGCGGCCGCCCCCGATCTCGACACCTCGTCCATCGCGCGCCTGCGGCAGATGACCGCCGAAACCGCCGCCGCGTTCGGCAAACGGGTGTCGTCCGTTTTGCTGAACGGCGCCCTGATCGCCGGCCCAAACCCCATAGAGGGAGTTCAAGAATGACGGTTTCGCCAGTCAGCTCGACGACATCCGCCGACAGCGCCTTCGGCCTCAGTTTCCAGTCGCTATTGCAGATCATTCTGACCCAGCTGACCTACCAGGACCCACTGAAGCCGCTGGATAATTTCCAGTTCGTCTCGCAGCTGGCCCAGTTCTCCCAGCTTCAGCTCAGCCAGAGCCTGAATACGAGCATCTCAAGCATGCTCACCTCGCAGTCGTCGGCCCAGGCCGTCGGCTTGCTGGGCCACACGGTCGATCTGACGACCGGCACGTCGTCGACCGCCGCGACCGTGACCGGGACCGTCCAGGCGATCACCTACAGTAACGGACAGCCACAACTGACAATACAAACCTCGGGCGGCCAAACCTTGGCCAACGTTTCCATCTCCGCAATCACCCAAGTCAGATAGGAACCATCAAATGTCACTTAATGGAGCGATCTATATCGGCATGAGCGGCATGGACGCCTTTACCCAGGGCCTTCAAACCATCAGCAACAACGTGGCGAACCTGAATACGGCGGGGTATAAGGAAACGACGACCAGCTTCTCCGACATGTTCAACGCCAGCAACGAAGGCCTTGCTTCCTCCGACGAACAGCCGAACGGCAACGGCGTCGTATTTGCACCCACCCAGATCGACCTCGCCCAGGGCACGTTGCAGCAGACCGGCGGCAATCTCGATCTCGCCATTCAGGGCAACGGATTTCTCGTGCTGCTGGATGGCTCGAAAACCCTCTACACCCGCACCGGCAGCTTCGCGGTCGACAGCAGCGGCTATATCTCCGAACAGGGCACGCAGTACCATCTGGGCGTCCTCAATTCATCGGGTCAGCCGGTCGCGCTCAATCTCAACAGCCTTCAGACCAATCCGGCCGTAGCGACGACCAGCATCAAATTCGAGAACAACCTCTCGTCCAGCGCGACGAGCGATACGATCTCAAGCATCAACGTGATCGATTCCAATGGCACGGCTCACACATGGCAGGTCACCCTGGATCCTACCGCGTCGACGCCGGGTTCATGGGACGTCAAGGTGACCGACGAGACCGGCGCCACGGTAGGAACCGGGACGATCGTGTTCAACGGAGCGTCGATCAACTCCGCCAACGCGACGGTCACCGTGAACACCACCTACGCGGGCGCGAGCGCGCTGGCGGTGTCGCTGGACTTCTCAAACGTCACCTCCAATTCCACCGGGACAACCTCGACTCTGCAGGTCAACCAGGCCAACGGAAACGCCACCGGCTCTCTCACCGGCGTAACGGTGACGACCGCCGGGCAGGTCCAGCTCAACTACTCCAACAATCAAACCAAGTTGGAAGGCTCCGTCGCGCTCGCCAACTTCATTGACCCGCAGCAACTCCATGAAGCCAGCGGCGGGGTGTTCGAAAACGCGACAGGGGCCAAGGCGCAGTACGCCTCCAGCGCCCAGAGCGGCTTCGGAACGCTGGTGTCGCAGCAGATCGAAGGCTCGAACGTCGATCTGACGCGGGAATTCGGCGACTTGATCCTGATCCAACGGGGCTACCAGGCTTCGTCGGAGGTGGTCAGCACAGCCAACGACATGATCCAGAACCTGTTCAGCATGCGGGGCCAGGGGTGAGTGATCGCGTTCGCGAATGGCTGCCTCGGCAAGCCGTGGAAGGCGAGGCGGTTCGTTCAAAGGTCAGGGAGGCCGTGGCGACCTGGGCTCGGCGGTGGTTCGGCGCACGGCCGGTCGCCGTCACCAGCTTCGTGACCTTGGCCGGACCTCCGCCCCCCGATATCGACGGTGACTGGCGCCGGCACGCCGACCTGGTGGCCGTCAAACATTCGCGGGTGGCCAACAGCCGGCTGCTGGAGCGGGCGCTGGACCTGAGTCTTGAAGGGCTGGTCCTTAGCGAGATTGATCGCCGCGTGATCGCCGCCCTGGCTCAAAGGGTCATCGAAGACCTGGCGGCAACCCTGAAAGCGGCGTTGGACGTCGGTACAGCCGCCCTCCCCGATCCCCTTGGCCCCTTCGGCTGCGCGCTGATCGGCATCGCGGAAGGGCGAGATCAACTCCTGACCGTGGCGATCCCGCTGGAAGCCTTGGTTAGGCTTCGCAAGGCGGAGCTTGCGCCCGCCAGCCGCTCCGCGAATCCGCTAGCCGGTGTCTCCGAGGCGCTGCAACCGACGACCGTCGTCCTCGAGGCGAGCCTGGGCAAGGTCAAGCTGTCACTGGCCGAACTCCAGGGCCTGTCGCCGGGCGACATCGTCGTCCTGGACCGCGTCATCGAGGACGGCGGCGAAATTTCGCTGATTGAGTCCGATGTCGTATTCGCCCGCGCAACGCTCAGCGGGTCGCCAAACGGCCATTTGGCGCTGACCGTCCAAGCCCATTCCAATTGAGAGTGTCAATGCCGCCCCGCGTCCAGTCCGACCCACAACCCGCCGACCCCCGCCTCAAGACCAAGCCGATTGAGGACGCCGCGACCTCCCTGCTTCATCTCGACTCCTCGATCTTCAAGGAGGTTCAGGTCGACTTGAAGGCGCGGCTCGGCGAGGTGAAAATGACCGTTGAAGACCTGCTCGCTCTACGACCGGGGTCGGTGGTGACGCTGGAAGCCGGTTTGAACGACCTCGTGGAGCTGCGCCTCAACGACTCCGTCGTGGCCCGTGGCGAGATCGTCGCCGTCGGCGCCAACTTCGGCCTGCGCATCGTCGAGATCGGACGGTCGTCATGACCGGAGGTCGGTCATGGGCGGTCGCGGGTCTTGGCGCGGCTATGCTACTGCTCTCGGCGGGCGCCGGCCTCGCGCAGAGCCTGGGCTTGGCGAAGGAGCCGGAGGTCTCGTGGTGGCGGGTAGTCGGCGCCTTCGTGGTCTGCATTGCCCTGGCCGTCGGCGCCGCGTTCGCACTGCGACTGCGCCTGCGAGGCCGGCTGGCGGCCTTCCACCCGGAACCGCGGCGACTGCAGCTGGTCGAAAGCCTCCGCCTCAGTCATCAGATCGACGTCTGTCTCCTCAAGTGTGACGATCGGCACCTCCTGGTCGCGGCGACGCAGCAGGGGGCGTTTCTACTCTCGGAGGAGGGGCGACAGCCTTCGCCGAGAAAGCCGAAATGACATCGCGGCTTCTCCAACTGGCATTGATGATATTTCTGCTGGTCGGTCTGCCCCTGGCGGCCAGGGCCCAACCTGCAACGCCGCCGTCTATATCCGCGGCCGTCGCGCCGGCTCCGCCGATCCAACCGAAGAGGCGCGCCCACGTTCATCGCCTGAAGCGGGTCGACGAGTTTCAGGGGGTTAAGACCGCGTCGGCGGTCCGCATTGCGCTGCTGATCGGTCTCCTGACGCTTATCCCGGCGATGGCGATCTGCATGACGCCGTTCGTGCGGATCATTGTGGTGCTGTCGATGATCCGCCACGCCTTCGGCATGCCGGAGACGCCGCCTAACCAGGTCCTGGTGATCCTCGCGCTCTTCCTGACGACCTTCGTGATGATGCCGACCCTCACCCGCGTAAACGAGACCGCGTTGCAGCCGTTTCTGAGCGGTTCGATGACCGTTCAAGAGGGCCTCACAAAGGCCGCCGACCCGATGAAGGCGTTCATGCTCCGGCAGGTCCACGACAAGGACCTCGCCACCGTCTACGAAATCTCGAAACAGCCGCTTCCCGGCCGCGCCGCCGACGTCGGTCTGATGCAACTGACCTCCGCGTTCGTGCTCAACGAACTTCGGGTGTCGTTTCTCATCGGCTTTGTCGTCATGTTGCCGTTCCTCCTGATCGACCTGGTGGTCTCCAGCATCCTGCTCTCGCTCGGCATGATCATGGTGCCGCCGACGGCGCTGTCGCTGCCGATCAAGGTCCTGATGTTCGTATTGATAGATGGTTGGAGTCTGGTTCTTCTGGGGGTCGTTGGAAGCTTCAAGTGAACACCGAGGAGAACTCCAGGGCGTCACCGAACGTCGCCGAGCGTGACGAGGATGCGCGGGATCTGTGGATCGCGTTCAAACGCCACGGATCGCCGGCCGCCCGGGAGGCCCTGTTCTCAAACTACTTCGCCCATTCCCAGCGCATCGCCCGCCGCCAGTTTCGAGACCGTTCCGGCGCCGACATCGAGTTTCCCGACCTCTGTCAATTGGCCAGCGCCGGCCTGCTTGAGGCGATCGACCGCTTCAATCCCGAACTCGGCGTTCCCTTTCTCGCCTATGCCTCACGCCGAATTAAGGGAAGCATTCTGGACGGGATCGCCAAGTCGAACGAGCTGCGCGAACAGATATCCTCCCGCCAGCGGGCCCGTCGCGAACGAGCCCGGTCGTTGGCGGGAACCCTTTCCGACGACATGCCTATCGCCACGGCGATGCAGGCGCTCACCGAACTGACCATCGGCCTGGCGCTCGGCTTCATGCTTGAGGGAACCAACCTCTATGTGAACGACGACCAGCCGGCTGGCGACATGAACGCCTATGATAGCGTCGCTTGGAAGGAGACCGTCGGCCAGGTTCTCGGCGAGGTCGCGCGCCTGCCCGATCGTGAGCGGGCGGTCGTGCGACACCACTACATAAACGGCCTGACCTTCGAGCAGGTCGGCGCCCTTCTCGGGGTCAGCAAGGGCCGCGTGTCACAGCTGCACAAGTCGGCGATCGAACAGCTCAGACGGCGACTGCCGACCGGCGCAAATTTTCGACTGGAACGATGAGGAGACGGCGCAATGACCAGGCCATCAGGCGAATTCTGTCCCCCCGACCTCCTCGGACAGGCGATCGAGATCGCCAGGGCCGACGGCGCCGACGGCGCGCAGGCGGTCGCCGCCCTGATCACCCGCTATCCCCGCGATCCCAACCTTCATTTCCTGCTCGGCTCGCTCCTGGCTGGACTGCAGCGCTACCCCGAGGCCCGGCAGGCCATGGCGAAGGCCCTCGACATCAATCCCAACTACGCCCTGGCGCGATTCCAGTTGGGCCTTCTTGAACTGACCTGCGCGGACGTCGCCGCTTCCGAAGCGACCCTCTCGCCGCTCAATGAACTGGCGTCCGACGACCCCTTGCGCCTTTTCGCCGGCGGTCTTCGACGACTGGCGCACGATCAGCTCACGGATGCCGCGCGGCTGCTCAAGCAAGGCATAGCTCTGAACACGGACAATCCTCCCCTCAACGCCGACATGCAGTTGATCGTCGACGCCATTGAACAGGGCGGTCCGAAGGCTGGCGGAGGCGATCCGATTTCCGCGACCCATCTGCTGTTGCAACAATATTCCAACCGGCCGACCCAACACTGAAGGCCCAAGCCAGGCCAACCCACCGCGCGGCCCGGGTCACCTTTGCTCCCAACACAAAGACCATGGACCATGGCGATCAACGACCGGCGCGGCCTGGAAAACGCCCTCACGGCCATCGAGGATCAGCTCGTGCTCGACGCGACGAACCTTGATCTGCAGGTCCAGCGCGCCGGTCTCCTCGCCGCCCTCGCGCATACGGAGTTGGCCAGGCAAGCCTATCTGGCGGTGCTGCGGCAGGATCCGACACACTTCGCCGCGCTGATCAACTTTGGCGTTCTGCTGCACGAGACGAATTTCACGACAGCGGCGCGGACGCTGTTTGGCGAGGCGGTCGCCCGCCACCCCGGCGAGCCGCTGGCGCACGTCAACCTCGCCAATATCCTGATGTACGACGACGAACTCAACCTGGCGCGAAGCCACCTGGAAACCGCGCTGAGCCTGGATCCGGACAATATCCACGCCCATCAGCGCCTCAGCGGGATTCTACACGAACTCGGCGACACGGCGGGCATGCAGCGCCATCGGCAGCTAGGATTCGCCGGCCAACCCACTCAGTCGTTTCCCTATCTTGGTGATGGCGAAGGAGTCCCGCTGGTCGTCCTGACATCGACTCCTGGCGGCGACATCGCCTGGACCAAGCTGATTGATCCCTACCGGTTCGCCGTCACCAGCGTGGTCGCCGCATTCCACGATCCCGAGGCCCCCTTGCCGCCGCATCGGCTCATCCTCAACGCCATCGGCGACGCGGACCTGTCAGGGTCGGACTTGACGGCGGCGGCGGCGTTGACGGCCGGGTCCGCGGCGCCGGTCTTGAACGATCCAATCCGCGTCCTGGCCACGGGGCGGCAGGCCAACGCCGCCCGGCTCGGAGACCTGCCCGGCGTCGTGGCGCCAAGGATGGTCCAAGTCAGCCGCGCCGAGCTGGCGGACGACGGCGTCGTCGACCGGCTGGCGCTGGAGGGTTTGCATTTCCCGTTGTTGCTTCGCAGCCTGGGCTTCCACACCGGCCGAAATTTCGTGCGTGTCGATGAGCCGCAACGGCTCGCGGGGGTCGCCGCGACCCTGCCGGGCCTGAACTTGAACGTGATCGAGCGCCTGGACGCGCGCGGCGCTGACGGGCTGTCCCGGAAATATCGCGTGATGATGATCAACGGCGCGCTTTATCCGCTGCACCTGGCGATCGCAACCGATTGGAAGGTGCACTACGCCACCGCGGCAATGGCCGATAACCCTGCGCTGCGCGAGGAGGAGGCCCGGTTCCTGGATGATATGCCCAGGGTATTGGGCGAGCGTTGCATGGAGGCGCTGGAAAACGTTCAGACAGTGCTCGGCCTCGACTACGCCGGCGTGGACTTCGCGGTGAGCCGGACGGGCGATCTTTTGTTGTTCGAAGCCAACGCGGTGATGAACATCATCCCTCCGGACGATGCGGCCCAATGGGATTATCGTCGTAACGCCGTCGCGCGCGCCTTGGCCGCGGCCAGGGACATGTTCGCGCAAAGAGCGGCCAGCCGCAGCTAGACAAGGAACAGCCAGGTCGCGCCGCCGCGATCACCCCTGGCCCGACAACCGGTTTCCGATATAGGCTCGCCACCAGGGCGCCACGGTAAGGCCCCGTGGTGCGAGCGCCCATCGGGGCGACAAGGGCGACCTCAATGGATCCGATTTCAAACGTCGACAGCCTCGTCCTGCTGCTGCGACAACGCCTCACGGAACGATCTCGAACAGCTTCGCCCGCCACGAGCGGAAGCCGGCGACAGCCGCGGGCCGCCCCGGACGCCGCCGACCACCTGCGCGCTATCGCTGGCGTCGACGGGGTCAACGGGCGGCAACTCAAACGGGCCCTGGTTCAAAGTCTGCTCACGGAGCATTTTGGCGCCGCCTTCATCAACGACGCCAGGTTCCAGCTGATCGTGGACCAGGTTACCGATACGATCGAGCGAGAGCCGGGGCCGTCAAAAATCCTGGCCCAGGTCATTCGAGAGTTGCAGGCGTCGGCGCGCTGAGACTAGTTCGATGGCTTCCGCGCCGTGAGACCCATCTCCACCATCACCTGGGCCAAAGTCCGGCCCCCGGCGTCGATAGGCGTACCCAGAGCCAGATCGCGCACCCTCTCGGCCGCCCGCGTCTGTCCCTGACCGGATAGGATAAGCATCTTGGCCAGCGCCGCGGAGAAGCAGTTGCGATCGAGGCGCAGGGCGATGTCGGTTCGCCGCTTGGCGTCGTCCATTCGGCCCTCGACGACATCGAGGACCGCAAGGCCGCCATGGATCTCGGCGAAGGTGTCGTCGATCGCCAGCGCCGCTTCGAAGCGGGCCCGACTGGCGGCGTAGTCGCCCTTGACGAAATAGGCCCAACCGGCCGCCACCCATGAGCCTAGGTGGCCGCCGAACAGCCGGGCGGCGCTGTCGATATGGTCCGCCGCGGCGTTCGGCTCGCCCTTTGCCAATAGCGCCAACCCCTTACCCAATTGGGCTCGAGCATCCTCGGCATAGCCGTCAAGCGCGCGGTCGAATAGCCAGAGCGACTCGTCAATCTGATTGCGATTGAGCCGCAGCATGCCAAGCGCGGCAAGGCCGTCGTGCTGGTCACCCGCGCGAATGGCGTAGCGCTCGGCGAGGGCCAAATCTTCGGCGTCGATTGCAACCGCGGCGAGGGCTCCGGCCAGGGCCGCGTCGTCGGGATAGCGCTCGGCCAGCCGTTGGCCCCACGCCAGGGCCTCCTCAAGCCTACCCAGGTGGTGGAGCGCCTGAACCTTGAGGCTCGCCGCCCGAGGCGACTGAGTTGCGGCCGTCTCGTCCAGCAGGCTCGATGTTGTTTCAAAGTCCTGCAGCATCGCCGCGCACCAGGCACGATTGAATCGCAGCACCGGGTCGTTTGAATTGTCAGCAAGCAGGTCGTCGAAGAGCCTCGCCGCCTCAGAAAACTGCTGACCTTGGATGGCGGCCAGACCCCGCAGGTTGCATAGCGTTGCGGGGAGGGCCGATAGGCCGGCGTACCTATCCAGCAGCGCCATCGTCTGCGCCGGCTCGCCGGCGTCCAACGCCGTAGCCGCGGCGTCGGCGATTATTTGCAGATTGTTTGGATCCTGGTCGAGAAAGCTCGACAGCCGGGACAATCTTGACGCTGCGGACGCAGACGAGGCGGAAGCGGTCATTCGTCCCTCAAAACCGACTGACCCCATCGTCGCCGGGCGACTGCCAGCGGAGATCAACTCAACCTAATATCGCGCCGGTTCGATCGCAAGTTGACTGCTTACGACCTCAAGCGCCATGGACAGGGAGCAGGCCTCGCCGGGCGCGAGGAGGCGCACGCCCTCCGCCACGGGGTCCGGCGCGTTCAGGGCGTCCGGCCGGTGGCTGACCGGTTCGACGCAGAAGAAGTCCTCCCAAGGCGGGGCGTAGATGTGCAGCCAACGCATCGGCGGCGAGGCGGTCAGCTCAAGGCGAACGCCTTGCCCCGGCCAGCCGATCTCCGCGCGGCCGTTCCATCCGGTGTGGCAGTGGTCGACTAGCTCCCCGCGCTCAAGCGCCCCGCCGGCGCGCCAGTCGCCGAGCGGCAGGCCGTCCACGTGCCGTGTCGGCACGCAGAGGGCGTCGGCGAGCCAGACGCCGGCCAGATCGGCGGTCAGGCGGGCGCCGGCCTTGTTTGGGAAGTAGGGATGGAAGCCGAGGCCGATCGGGGCCGGTTCGTCGGCGCGGTTGGTCACGGTCAGCTGGGCCGTCAGCCCGCCACCGGCGAGCTTGAAGCTCTGGACGGCGTCATAGGCCCAGGGCCAGTCGCCGCCCGGGTAGCCAAAGCGGAGCGTGGCGTGATCGGCGCCCTGCGCCTCCGGGGTCCAGGCTTCGAGCCAGGCCTGGCCGTGCAGGGGATGCGGGTGGTCGCCCATGTTCGGCGCCAGCCTGACCTCGCGCCCGCCAAAGCTGAAACGCCCGCCCGCGATGCGATTGGCGAAGGGCGCCAGCGGAAAACAGGCCATCTGCAGAACATCGGTCGAGCCCAGGGGCGCGGGCCGCAGCACATCGCGGCCGCCAACGCTCAGCGCCGCGATCGCCCCGCCGATCTCCGGGGCCAGGACCATCTCCCAATCGCCTCGACGCAGAGTGATCACGAACATTCGAGCTAGGCCCCGGCCCACGACCTCTTGGTCGGCGGTTCTTAAGTTCGAGGCCTATAGCCCCCCTTCTCGTTCAAAATCTTGTCCGCGGACATCCGACGCCGGTTCGACGACGGCCGCCCCGCGTCAGAGCTTATAGCCGATCCGCAGCCACACCATCCGGGCCGGCAGGCGGTAGAAGGATTCGCTGCCGAACTCGCTGGCGGTGACCGGCGGGCGCTGGTTGGTCAGGTTGGTCCCCTCCACCGCCACGGAATAGCGCCCGAACCTGTAGCCGAGGGTGGCCGCCAGGGTCGTGTAGCCGCCCACCGGCGCGGTGTTCTCCTCGTCGAGGAAGCGGCGCCCCACATAGTTGACCACCAGCGAGCCGTTCAGACCCTGAGGCGGAGTGTAGAGCAGGCCCGCCGAGGCGAGGAGGTGCGGCGATAGGGGCAGCTGGTTGCCCGCGACCTGCACAGGCAGTCCCGTGACCGGATCGACGAACAGATAGTTGGTGTAGCGGGCGTCGTGATAGGCGACATTTCCGGCGAGGGCGAGCGCCTGGGTCACCTGCCAGCGCGCTTCCAGTTCCGCCCCACGCAGCCGCTCGCCGCCCGCGTTGACCAGGGCGCCGCTGCCGTCGCGGACCACCAGATTGCGGAAGTCGAGCTGGAAGGCCTCCAGGCCAAAGGTGAGGCGGCCGTCCGCCAGGGCGCCCTTGAAGCCCGCCTCGTAGCTCTGGGCCGTCTCCGGCTGCAGAATCGTCGGGGTGAAGTCCGGCCCGAAGTCGATGGCCGCCGGCTTGAAGGCGTTGCGATAGTCGCCATAGACCACCAATTCGTCGTGGCCGGCCGACCAGGCGCGGTAGCTGACGCCAAAGGTCGCCGAGGCTCGGGTCACGTTGCGGTTGGCGGTTTCCATGTCCACGGTCGGCGGCGGGGTGGTGAAGTCGCTGGTGTCCTTGTGCTCGTAGGTCTCGTTGACACGCAGGCCGGCGTTGATGTCCCAGCGGTCGTCCGGCTTGACGTCGACTTGGGCGTATTGGCCGGCGAACAGGCGCCGGTCGCTGACCGTGCCAATCTCATTGACCGGAACCTGGGAGGTCGGCGGCGGCGGCACCGAGCCATCGAGGGGGACATTGTAGCCGCTGTTGCCGTTGAGAGTGGTCTGGCGGCCGAGGCCGTAGAGCAGGTCCGCGCCCACGATCAGGGTGGTGTCGGCGCCGAAGGTGTGGGTCAGATGGGTGTCGGCGTAGCCGTCGTCGATCTCGCGTGTCTGGTGCTGGGTGTCCGCGTCGCCGCTCAGGTCCGGGTGCAGGAAGGCGCGGACGTCGACGATGTCGGAATGGGTGAAGGCGATCAGGCTGTCCCATTGTCCGAGCGTCGTCGGCCGCGAATAGCCGATGGCCAAGTGGTACTGGTTCTGGTCGATGCGGGCGTCCGCTGGATTGAAGTTGGCGTTGACCGGGGTGAGCGTGGTCAGGGCGGTCCCGTCACGAATGGTCGGGCTGGGGGGCGTATCGCGCACGATGGCGAGATCAGCGTCCACGGTTAGCTTGCCGGCGCCGATATTCAGCGCGCCGCGATAGAGGGCGTGGCCGTCCGCAACGGTTTCGCGCGTGTCGGCGAAACCGATGCTCTGGCCGTCGATAGCCAGGGACTGTTTGTAGTCGCCTATCGTCGGTAGGACGAAGGACGCCGATCCCTTGGCCGAGCCATAGGTCCCATAGGCGAGATCGACGGAGTTGCCCGCCTGGCCGGCCGGATAGTGGATGGCCTGCACCACGCCGACGAAGGAGGTCGCCCCATACATTACCGGCGCCGAGCCCTTCATCACCTCGATCCGCTGGACGTCGTTCAGGTCCAGGGTGGTGATCATCGGATTGAAGGCGCCGCCCCAGGGCACGCCGTCGACGACCAGCAGGAAGGCGTCGAACTCGTGCAAACCCCAGAGGGACGGCACGGCGCTGGACGGCCCCGCGTCGCCGCCAGCCGGCGCCTCGACGCCGGGAACCAAGGCCAGGGCGGAGGCCATATCCGCGGCGTCGCGGATCGCCAGTTCGTCGCCGCCGACCACGGAGATGTCGACGGGGATCCGGTCGAGTTGTTCTGGCGTGCGGGTCGCAGTGACGACGACCGTATCGAGAGCGCTATCGCCGTCGGCGGAGGATGAAGCGGTTGCGGCGTTGGCGCCGCCGGCGGCCAAGGTCAGCGCCGCTGAAATGATAACCCACGTCGAACGCAAAACCCGGCTCCCCCTACCTTTCACCCTCGCTCCAGCGCGCCTTGCGGCGGCCGATAGGGTGTTCGACTGCATATGGTAAAGGCGGTGGGGTATCCAGACCGGATCGCCAACCTTGCAAAAGCTTAACCCACACAATGCAGGGGCAGTCGCGGCGGGTCTCAGACCAGCTGCAGGTCGCGGGCCGGCGCGCCGGGAAACACCGTCTGCAGCCGGCCGGCGTCGAGGCCGTAGAGCCGCTGGAACAGGCCGCCGAACAGGCCGCGGTAATCGGTGAGCACGGGATAGTCGCGGTTCTGGTTCAGGCCCGCCTCAGTCACGCGCGCCTGGGGGCCGGCGAGGCGGCCGCCTTTGACGCCGCCGCCCATGACCCAATAGACGCTGCCGTGGCCGTGGTCGGTGCCCTTGTCCCCATTCTCGCGGAAGGTGCGGCCGAATTCGGAGATCACCACGACGACCGTGTTGTTCCAATCCTCCGGGCCCAGTTCGTCGGCGTAGCCCGCAAGGCCGCGGCCCAACTCCGCCAGCCGGCCGGCCAGATAGCCAGTGGCGGCGCCCTGGTTGACGTGGGTATCCCAGCCGCCGACATCGACGAACCCCAGGGAGAACTGGTCCTTCATCAGCCGGCCGATGCGCCGGGCCGAGAGCTCGAAGCCTTTGGGCGAGACCGCGCCGCGGTTGGCGGCGACCATTTCGGCGGCGATGGAGCGGTAGACCTCGCCTCGCACCTCAAAGCCCTCGGAGACCGAGGCGCCCAGGTCGCCGCCCTTGTACATCCCCTCGATCAGCCGCGCCTGACGGTCGTCGACCGCGGGCTTGCCCACGGCGTTCAGCCCGATGTTGGGGATCGGCGCGCCGCCGCGGAAGGTCAGGGGCAGCTGGTCGGTGAAGCTGATCGGCCGCGCGCCGGTCAGCACGCCGTTCAGCCGGCTCATGAAGCCGGAGTTGTAGCTGCGCGAGCCCTGCAGGGACTGGCCGAGTTCGATGGTGTCCTGGGTTTCGAAGTGGCTGCGGGTCAAATCGTCGGTCCCGGCGAACGGAACAAATGCGAGCTGACCCTTGGCCCAGAGCGGCGCGATGGTGTCTTTCAGCGCCGGATGCAGGCCCCAGTCGGCCTCCAGCGGCAGGGCGGCGTTGGGATCGGCCGGATTAGGCCTGGCGATCGCCAGAGTCGGCCGGGCCTGGTGATAGAAGTCGCTGGAGACCGGGATCACCACATTGGCGGCGTCATAGGCGCCGCGCAGGAACACCACCAGCAGGCGGGGCTGGTTTCGCGGCGCGGCATAGAGCCGGCCGGCGACGACCAGCGGCGCGGCGGCGGCCAGTTTGATGAGATCACGACGGTTCATGGGGTTACTCCAAAATCAGCCGCGCCCGGAGAGATCGCAGCGACTGCAATATCCCCCCGTCATCGCCGGGCTTGTCCCGGCGACCCAAGATCGCTGGCGACGCAGGAAAATCTCTGATGGCGCCACCAACGCCTTTCTTTGAACGCCCGTGTTCATGGGTCGCCGGGACAAGCCCGGCGATGACGGGGGAGAGAGCGGGACGGACCAGGCTTCACTACCCCTCATCGCCGCATAAACTCCGGCGAGGACAGGAACAGGCTGTTCCACTCCTGCGGCGAGACCGCTTGGTTCAGGGCCGCGAGGGTGGCCGCGCCCAGGGTGTCGCCGAGGCCGCGGTAGTAGAGGGCGTTCTGCAGTTGCGGAAAGGCCGGGCGCTCCACCGCGGCCGGGCCGTCGGGCTTGAACAGGCCGGCCGCGCCGCCGCCGATCTGGCGGGCGATCTCGAAGCGCACCGCCATCTGGCCGGGGCCGTCCCAGGCCGGGGCGGTCATCGGGAATCCGTCCGGCGTTTCGTGGTTGTAGAGGCCCTCGCCCATCCGGTTCAGCCAGCCCTGGATCGGGCCGGTGTTGAGGATGATGCGGTCGCCATAGGCCAGGCGCACGGCGGAGATCGCATAGTGGGCGGGATCCTTGAAACCATGACCGAGGGAGGCGGTGAACTCCGGCGAGCGGAACAGGGCTCGCAGCACCTCGGCGATGTCGCCGTCGCTGCCGCGGAAGGTGCGCGCCAGGCGATCGACCAGGGCCGGCGGTGGCTGATCGGAGACGAAGTAGGTGGCCAGCTGGGTGCTGATGTGGCGCGCGGTCGCCGGCTGCTGGCTGAGAATGTCCAGGGCCTCGTTCACCTCGGCGAAGCCGCGGCCCTTGATCGTGTGGCCGAGCAGGATCTTGTCTCCATAGTCGTGCCGGTTCGGATTGAACTCGAACAGGCCTTCGCGGATCAGCTGTCCCTGCAAGGCCGGCCGCACCTTGGGATCGTCGGGCCGCGGATCGATACCCACGCCGGTGAGGATGCGCGCCAGTTCCTGCACGTCCTTTTGGCTGTAGCCGGAGCCCACGCCCATGGTGTGCAATTCCATGATCTCCCGGGCGTAGTTCTCGTTGATATGGCCGGCGGCGTTGTCGGCGTTGTCCAGGTAACGCAGCATGGCCGGGTGGCGCAGGGTCGCCCCGAGCAGGTCGCGGAAGCGGCCCAGGGCGTGGGGCCTGATGGCGCGATCCTCATAGTCGCCGATCATGGCCCGGATGTTGGCTTTGTAGGCATGAACGTTGAAATGGTTGAACCAGAACCAGGTCATCTGCTCGCGCAGCTGATCGGGGGAATAGATGTCGCGCAGGAGCGAGCGGGCGGCGGCCTGGCGCATCAGGTCGGTCATCGCCTGCTGATAGGCCTGCTGGGCGAGTTTCTTCTGGTCCGGGTCGGTGAGCTGGTTGGCGGCGCGGTTCTGGGCCTCGATATTGACCACCAGCGCCGCCATCGGGGTGGTGGAAATCGGCAGGGCGTCAATCTGCGCCTGAACGGCCGGCGGCAGGTGATCGCCGGGAGCCGGATGCAGCTGGCGTTCGAGCCATCGGTCCTGACCCTGTCGCAGGATCGCCGTGGCGCTGGCTTCGTCCACGCCCCAGGTGACGCGGTTGAGCAGCGCCAGGGTCGCCCGAGACAAAGGCCGTCTCGCGTCATCTGAAGGCGCGGCGCCTTGGGCATGGGCCAGGGGCGACGTCGCGGCCGCAAACATTCCGGCGACGACCAGACGGCGAGAGGCGACGGCGAAAGGCGGCATAAAGCTCGTTCCTGGTTCCCACCCTGGCCACACCATGAGCCATCGGGCTGAACAGGCCCTGAACGGTTCAGGTTGGGCTTCGCTCCGCCCGCGCCCGGATCATCGCCCTCACCGCCGCCTGAGCCGCCGCTACGGGCGCGCGGCGATAGTCCCAGATGGGCTCTGGCGGCGGCTGGGGGATGACCATGGTGGCGTTGGCCTCGAACACCACCACCACCTCGCCGGCGGGTGACAAGGCGAAGTCCACGCCGGCGTAGTCGAGGCCCAGCGCCGCCTGGATGCGGGCCAGGGCTTCCATGGCGGGCCGGCCAAGGACGCCTTCCATATCCGCCAGAAAGGCCGCGTCCTGGGCCCGATGCGCCGGCTGGTCGGCCATGTCCGCGGTGAAGTAGTGGACCTTCCAGTCCTGAGAGACCGCCAGATGCAGGGGATAGAGGCGCCCATCCACCAGCATCGCGCGGAACTTGCGGTATTTGCCGTCGGCGCCGCGGGTGTCGAGAAAGTTCATCGCGATCACCTCATCGCCCGGCCAGGCGGCGATGGCCGGAGCAAGGGCGTCCAAGCTGTCGATCCGCGCGAAATGCTCGCCGCCATGGAAGCCCGGCGCCCGCACGGCGATGGGCAGGCGCAGGCCAAGGCCAGCGAGCGCCGCGCTGGTAAGCCCCGCGACGGCCTTGCGGGACAGGTTCCGCGTCGTCGCCGTGACCCCCCCCGCCAGCGCCCCCAGCCGCGCGGCGTTCTCGGCGCGGCCTGTCCGCAGGACCCGCGCGGGATCATTGAGAGCGGGACGGTCGGTGCGCTTGAGCAACTCGCCAGCCGCGACCAGAGCCTCGCCGCAAAGGTCGACGTCGCCGATCGAATTAACCACGACGTCGTGCGGCGGCAGCGGCTGGTCCGGCCCGAAGAACTGCGGAGCCAGGGCGGCGACCTGAAAGTCGCCAGGGCCAAGAATGTGCTGCAGCGGGATGTCCCCTTGCAGGCCTGAGATCAGCAGCAGGACGCGGGTGGGCTCGCCGGCGCCTTGGTAGGACTGTTCGATCACCGGCGCCGCCGCGAAGGCGGCCGCCAGATGGCGGCGGGCGACCTCGGCCTCGCCGCGCATCGAGGCCAGTCGCGCCAGGCCGCGATGGGCGGGGGGGAAGTCCGGCGCGGCGGCCAAGGCGGCCTCGAAGGCCGCCCGCGCCGCATCGCGCTCCCCCGCCTGCGCCAGGCAGTTGGCGAGATTGACCTGGGACATGGCGTCGTTTGGATGCAGCCGCGCGGCCTCTGAATAGAGGGTGCGGGCGGCGCTGGTATAGCCCTGGGCGTGGACCAAAGCGCCCAGGTTGTTGAGCGCGACCAGATGATCCGGCCGAAGGGCGAGCACCTGCAGGTACGCCTCCCGCGCCGCCTCCCCTCGCCCGAGTTCAGCCAGCAGGTTCGCCCGCGCCAGGCGCGCCTCGATATCGGCTTCGCCCGCCGCCAGCCGAGCCTCGATCGCCCGCAAGGCCGCCTCGCGCCGCGCATGGGCCTCCGACACAGTCATCTGGCGCTCCGGCGAGGCGAGGCGAATCGGCATCGGGAACCATCCGATGGGAAGCGCCGTTGAACAATCACTCGACGCCGCCGACGCCCCCCTCGGCACGGCGCCGGAAAGGCCCGACGCACCGCGCCGGGCCTTTTCTTTTCGCCGACATGCGCGTGGCCCGGCTCAGGTCATGCCGCCATCGACCTGCAGCACCTGGCCGGTCGTGTAGCCGCAGCGCATCAGGTAGAGGTAGGCCTCGGCCAACTCCTCCGGCTCGCCGATGCGCGGGATCAACTGGCGCTTGGTCATTTCGCTGAAGCGCTCTTCGCGGCCTGCCTCGGGGATCGAGTTCCAGACATCGGTGCGCATGAGGCCGGGGCAGACGCAGTTGACCCGCAGGGGTGCGAGCTCCACCGCCAGGCCCCGGGTCAGATGCTCGATGGATCCGGCCATCGCCGTGCTCAGCGCCGAGCCCTTGCTCGGCCGATGGGCGATCATTCCGTTGGTGAGGGTGACCGAACCGCCTGGGAGGATGGTTCGCGCAGCGTGTTTGCTGGCGAAGATCGCCCCCCAGTACCGCACCTTGAACATCGCGCCGGCCGCGGCGAGGTCGATGTCCTGCAAGGGTCCGCGCCCGGCGCGGCTCCAGTCGCCGGCGGTGAAGGCCAGGTGATCGAAAGGACCGACGGCCTCGAAGAAGGCGGCGACACTGGCCTCGTCGCCCACATCGACCGCGTGGCCGGACGCTCCCTCGCCCAGGCCGGCGACGGCGGCCTCGACATTGGCGGCCTGGCTGGACCCGATGATCACACGCGACCCGGCATCGAGCGCGGCCTTCGCGACGGCCAAGCCGATGCCGGACGATCCGCCGATGACCACGACGGTTTTGTCTCGCAAAATCTCACCCATGGCGCGCCTCGCTCTCGTGACCGGTTGGGGTCAGTTTAGCGGTCCGCCGGGCGGCCCGTAAGCACCTCCGGCGGCGAGGTCGACGCTAGTGGCGCGGATCGGCCTGGGCGTCGACTCCGACCAGGGATTCCCCCTCGGTGGAGTGGGCCAGGCCGTGGCGCATAGCGAGGACCCCACCGGCGAAGACGACCGCGCCGCCGACCAGCCCGGCCAGGAATCCCGCGTCCGTGCCGAACCACAGCACCAGGAAGACGATCACTGTCGCCAAGCTGATCGCCACCCATTTCACGCCCAGCATGAACCGGTGATAGGTGGCCGCGTGGTTGAGAATCTCGGCGTTTGCTTGCGTGTCCATCAGGGGCCCTCTCTTCGGCCATGGGGATCAGGCGACCACCCCTGACCCGCGAGCCGGGAGCCGCCGCGCGCTAACGATCATGAAGATTGCTCGCATTCAGCGTCGCCGTAAATAACGCCGATCGTTCGGCTGCGTTCCGGCCTAGCGGCGGTCGATGCAATCGGGGCCGATGTCGGCGATCCGGGTGACGCCGGTCAGGGCCATGGCGACGCGCATCTCGGCGGCCATCAGCTGCAGCATATGCGCCACGCCGGCCTGACCGCCGCCGGCCAGGGCGAAGGCCCAGGCGCGGCCGAGCATCACCCCCTTGGCGCCCAGGGCGAGCATGCGCACCACATCCAGGCCCGAGCGCACCCCGCCGTCGGCGAGCACGGTCAGCCGATCCCCCACCGCCGCGGCGATAGCCGGCAGACAGTCGGCGCTGGAGCGCACCCCGTCCAGCTGGCGGCCGCCGTGATTGGAGACCACCAGCCCGTCCGCGCCAAGCTCGGCGGCCTTCACGGCGTCCTCCACGTCGAGGATACCCTTGATGATCAGTGGCCCCTTCCATTCCGAGCGGATGAAATCGAGGTCTTCCCAGGTGACCGTGGCGTCGAAGTTGCGGCCCATCCAGGCGAAGAAGTCTTCCAGCCCCGACTTCGGCCCCATGAGGGGGGCGACATTGCCGAGGCTGAGCGGGCGGCCGTGAATCCCCACGTCCCAAGCCCAGCCGGGCCGGTCCAGCGCCTGCCCGATCCGCCGCAGATCGCCGCGTAATCCAGACGCGCCGGCGAGGCCCGATCGGCGGTCGCGGTAGCGGCTGCCGGGCACGGGCAGGTCGACCGTGAAGACCAGGGTCGAACACCCCGCCTCCCGCGCCTTGACCAGCAGGTCGCGCATGAACGGCCGGTCGCGGATCATGTAGAGCTGGAACCAGAAGGGTTTGCTCGCCCCCGCCTTCACCTCGGCGATGGCGCAGGCCGAGACCGTCGACAGGCAGAAGGGCACGCCGGCGGCCTCGGCGGCGCGCACGGCCTGCACCTCCCCGCGCCGGGCAAGCAGGCCCGCCAGCCCCACCGGAGCCAGGGCCACCGGCATGGCCAGGGCCTCGCCGAACAGGCTGGTCGAGAGGTCGATCTTGGCGACATTGCGCAGCACCCGCTGGCGCAGGGGCACGGCGCGCAGGTCGTCGATGTTCCGGCGAAGGGTGGTCTCGGCGTAGGAGCCGCCATCGACATATTCGAACAGGAAGTGCGGCACGCGCCGGCGCGCGGCCTCGCGGTAGTCGTCGATCGACGCCGGCTTCATGCGCCCGCCTCCCCTGTCGCCAGCCGGCAGGATGGAGCGCGCCGTGGCGGCCGGGTCAAGCCGAAGCTGAAATCGCCGTCGAATCCGGCGCCGAAGAACCCAAGGCGCGCGCCGCGCGTTGTCCGAACAGGGATGGAGTTGGCGATGCAGAAACGGTTCGAAATCAGACGCGGCCTGCATAGCTGGGAGGTGGTGCACAACGACCAGCCTGTGCGCTGCTGCCAAGCCAAGCGCGACGCGATCCGCGTCGCCCTGACCCTCGGTCGCCTGCAGCGACGCCTCGGCGACGACAGCGAGATCATCCTGTGCGACGAGGCCGGGACTCCGCTGGCCCGGCGCGTCATCCGCGCCGTGGCCCGCGAAGCATTCGAGCCCGTACGGGCCTGATCCGCGACGCTATCCCCGTATCTGCCACAGCAGGAAGGCGTAGGTGTCCGCCGCCTCGCGGTCCTGTTGAGCGCGGGTCGAGCCGATGCCGTGGCCGGCGTCGTAGTCCACCCGCAGCAGGATCGGCTTGCCTGAACTGGACGCCGTCTGTAGCCGCGCGGTCATCTTGGCCACGTGGAAGGGCGCGACGCGGGGGTCGGTGACCCCAGTGGTCAGCAGCACGGCGGGATAGGCGACGCCGTCCCGCACCGCCTGATAGCTGTCGATGCTTTTCAGCGCCCGATAGCCCGCCGGATCGGCGATGGCGCCCCACTCCGGCTCCTCGCCATAGCCGTTCTGCTCGGCGACATAGCGCAGGGGGTTGGACCAGCCCACCCCGTCGATGACCGCGGCGAAGAGGTCAGGCCGCTCGGTCATCGCACGGCCGACGGTGATGCCTCCAGCGGAGCGGCCGCCGATGGCCAGGTGTTTGGGCGAGGTCCATTTGTCGGCGCAGATCGTCTCACAGACGGCGATCAGGTCGCGCCAGGTGTTGGGCTTGTTTTCGAGCTGCCCGGCCTTGTGCCATTCGCGGCCGTATTCCCCGCCGCCACGCACATTGGCGTAGCCGACGATGAATCCGGCGTCGATCAACGCCAGGGTCTTGCCGGCGAAGCTGGGGGTATAGGCCGCCGATCCATAGGAGCCGTAGGCGGAGATCCAGGCGGGGTTGGAGCCGTCGCGCCTCAGCCCCTTCTTGTAGATCAGGGTGTAGGGGATCTTCACCCCGTCCTTGGCGGCGGCGAACATGCGCTTGGTTTCATAGGCGCTGACGTCAATGGCCGGCTTGGGCGTCAGGCCGGTGTCGGCGACGCGGCCTTCCGGAGCGACCGACCAGACCCCGGTGGGCGTGAGCCAGCCGGAGAGGTTGATCAGGACGCCGGGCTTGTCGGCGGCGCTGAACACCGCGCCGATCGTGCCGTCGAAGGGCAGCGCAATGTCGACCACCGCGCCGTCGTGACCGAGGCGGCGAAGGCGGCTGACGCCACCATCCATGATCTTGAGATAAAGCCCGTCCTTGGCGCGGTCGATGTCCTCAATCACCAGCGGCCCTTGCGGGACCACCTCGACGGCCTTGGCGAGGTTCGGATGGGCGGCGGAGGTTTTCAGGATGCGGCCGCGGGGCGTTCCCTTGTTGGCCAGCAGGAAGAGGTCGTCGCTGTGAATGTCGACGGCGGTGATCTCGTCCTCGAAGCCGGCGACCGGCGTCCAGTGGGCGCGGCCGGCGGCGGCGTCGGCGACGGGCGCGATGAAGATCCGGCTTTCCGGACGCACGTCGGAGAGTTGCAGCACCGCATAGGCCGAGCCCTGGAAGGTGCCGATATAGGGCGCCTGGATCTTGTCGTAGGCGATGTCGGCCGAGAGGCCACGCTTCATCAGGATCGGATCGGCGGCGGGGTCGGTTCCCAGACGGTGGAAACGCGCCTGGCTGTCGAGGAAGCGCTCCGGCGTATCCACGGCGCCGGTGAGCTGGTTGTAGAAGAAGCCCGAGCCGTCATCGAGCCATTGGGGATTGGCGGCCTGGGTGTTGGGGATGCGTTCGGGAAGATCGGTCCCGTCGGCGACCCGCATGATGTGCAGCAGGGAATCCTCGCTGCCGTCCTTCGACAGGCCATAGACCACATGGCTCCCATCCGGCGAGGCGTGCCACCAGTCCAGGGAGACGTGGCTCTTGGCGCTGCTGATCAGGGTCGGATCGACCAGAACGCGATCGACGCCGTTTTCGCGCACGAAAAGCTTGTAGTTGTCGGCGCCGAGAGGTCGCTGCTGGAAGAAGAGGCGGCCGCCGGCCGGCTCCACGTGGCTGGTGGCGGCGATGTCGCCGGTGAGCTGCTGGATGCGCTTCAGGAAGGCGTCCCGGCCCGGCAGGGCGTCGATGACGGCGCGGGTGCGGTCGTTCTGGGCCTTGAGGAACGGCAGCCAGTCCCGGTCCTTGTCGTTCTCCATCCAGCGATAGGGATCACGCAGGGTCTCGCCGAAGTAGGTGTCGGTCACGACCTCGACCCGCGCCACCGGGGCGGGCGGGACGACCACGGCGGCCATGGCGGTGGTGCGGAAGAGCGCGAGCGCCAGCGCGCCGCCGCCCCCAGCCAGAAGCTGACGACGATCCAGGGGCAGAGTCATGAGCGAGAGTCCCTTTTGAACTGCGCCGAGTAGAGCGGCGCCGTTCAAAAGGCGCAACCGTCAGCCGGCGAAAAGGTCCTCGAAGTTGCGGCGGTAGAACCGGTCCTTGGTCTCCTCGTCGAAGCCTGTGAAGGTGCTTTCGAACCGCTCGATGGGGTTCTTGGTGCCTTCGGGGTGCGGATAGTCGGAGGAGAAGAGGAAGAGTTCGGCGCCGCCTTCGCGGATGATCGTGCCGGCGTCCTCGGTGGCGAAGGGGGTGAAGCGCACGGCCCGGCGGATGAACTCCGACGGCGGGACCGACAGGGAGGCGATCACCGGGTCGGTCTTGCGCCAACCTTTCCAGGCCTGATCCATGCGGCGCATGAAGTCCGGCACCCAGCCGGCGCCCAGTTCGATCACCCCGCCTCGCAAGGCCGGGAAGCGTTCGAAGACGCCGTCGAGGGCCAGGGCGCAGAGGAAGTTCTGCGGGGCGAACGAAAGCGCGAAATAATCCTTGGCGCGCAGGTTCTCGCCGCCGCCCAGCCAGTCCTTAGGCCGGGGATGGCCGTTCTTGTGATAGGCGGGCTGCAGGTTGGAGGCCGCCGCGCCCACGTGCAGCACGAACGGCGTGCCGGTCTCGCTGAGCAGGCGCCAGACCGGGTCGAGGTCGGGGTGGCCGGGAGACCGTTCGCCGGCCGGGGCGGCAGGAATCCAGATCGCCTTGCAGCCGGCCTTGATGGCGACGTCGCACTCGGCGAGAGCGCGTTCGGGATCGTCCAGGGGCACGACGCCGACCCCCAGCAGGCGTGTGTCATCGGCGCAGAACTCGGCCATGGCGCGGTTGAGGGCCCGGGCGCCGCCGTATTTCACATCCATGTCCGGCGACGGCAGGAACTGGGAGCCGGCGAAGGTGGTGAACACCAGCTGGCGGGCGAAACCCAGGTCGTCCAGGGCCTTGCGGCGCTCGGCCGGGCTGATGGCGCCATAGGCGGCCCAGCCCTTGGGGCCGGTGACGACATTGCTGGCGATCTCGGCGGTGGCGACTTCGTCCTTCTGCCGCTCAAGGGCGCGGCTGATGGCCTTGGCGGCGCCGGAGCCGCCGGCCTCCAAGCGCATGCCGATCAGCCGATCGCGGATGCCCGGCTCGGCGTGGCGCTCCAGAAAGTCGAAGCTTTCCATGATGTGACTGTCGGCGTCGTTGATGACGCGCTCGCCCGCATAGGCCATGACCGCTCTCCCTGGAGTTTGTTTCCTTGGGGAAAGCGTACCGCTCCTTCGAATATCCGGCAAGCGCCCTCGTCAGGCGACCTTGGCGAGGAACCGGCGGCGCAGGACGGCGCGGATCGGGCCGTCATAGACCTTGTCGAGCAAGCCCGCGATGCCGACCAGGGCGGCCAGGAAGGCCGCGCCATAGGGCAGAGCGCGCCAGTCGTGGGGCACAGCGAAAACGCCCTTCAGGTGCGGTTCCAGCAGGTGCCCGATCGGCTGGTGAATGATGTAGATGCCGTAGGACATCAGACCGATGTAGCTGAACACCTTGCTGGTGAGCGGCCCCGGCTCGAACCGCGCGCCGACGGCCAGCAGCAGGGGGAAGGCGACGAGGACGGCGCCGAGTTCGTACTGGGAGACGATGTCGTCGCCGGGGCGGCAGGCCAGGATCAGGCCGACCAGGGCGACCGATCCCCAGGACACCAGGGCCGATGGCGTTTCGCCGGTTCCCACCAGCTTGAACACCAGCACCCCGGCGAAGAAGGAATAGCCGGCCCGGGCGATGGCCGCCCATTGGTCGGTGGGGTTGTAGCCGATATCGAGGGTGCCGGCGCTGAGCTGGCCGTAGACCACCGCGGCGCCCGCCACGAGCATGATCAGCAGCAGCACCCAGACGTTCATCAGCTTGACGAAGGCGGCGTAGAGGAAGTTGACCACCAGTTCGGGCAGCAGGGTCCAGGTGGGGCCGTCAAGGGCTGAGCCGCTGGCGCCCAGGCCTGGGAACATGGGGATGAGCACAAGACCGGTGAGCACCGCCTCGACCACCTTATAGGGCTGCCACCAGCCGTGGGGATCGGTGATCACCGCGATCAAGGCGCCGATCAGGCCCAGGCCCAGGCCGAACAGGTAGAGGGGATAGAGGCGGATGATCCGGGTCTTCATGAAGGTCCAGAGCGAGGCGCCGGACCGCAGCCGCTCGCCATAGGCATGGGCGACCACGAAGCCGGAAACCAGGTAGAAGAGGTCCACGGCCAGAAAGCTCTCCGGCACCCGGATCGGGCCGAAGAACACCGGCACGTGCCGCATCACCACCAGGAAGGCGCCGACGGCGCGCATGCCGTCCAAGGTCCGATAGGACCGCCGATCCTGAACCGCAGCCATAACGCCCCCTCGCCCCGTTTGTCGTGTTTCGTCGTTCGCGGACCTACACGCGCGTAGAGCGTGACCATGGGCTATCGGATTGATTCCGTAAAATAGGGGAGAAGGCCTCTTGCAGCCTACGCCCGCTCCACCAAGTCGACATCGACCGCCACCTTCAGCTCGCAGCTGGCCTCGCCGATGATCACCCCGCGCATGGGGTCGGCCTCGCGCCAGGTCCGGGTGGTGGCGACGCGGATCAGGCTGGCGGATTCCACCAGGCCGTTGGTTGGGTCGAACTCCATCCAACCGACGTCGGGCAGGAAGACTTCGCACCAGGCGTGGGTGGCGCCCGCGCCGCGCACCGCGGCCCCGGGCGAATAGAGGTAGCCGGTGGCGAACCGGGCGGCGAAGCCCAGCCGCCTCACACTCTCGATCATCAGCCAGGCGAAGTCGCGGCAGGTGCCCGAGCCGAGGCCCAGGGTCTCGCCGGGCGACTGGGTTCCCGGTTCATCGCGCACGCCGTAGGTGAAGGCGGCGTGTATCGCCTCGTTGAATCGCCTCAGAAAATCGATCGCCGGCTCGTCGGCGCTCGGCGCCAGATGGCCCAGCCAGTCGAGGTAGCGGTCGTCGTGATCGTCGGTGGCCGGCGCGATGAACGGCTCCAGGATCGGCCGGTCGGTCATGCTGTAGACGATAGGATAGGCCGAGCGGGGATTCTCCACACTGATCATCGCCCGCGGCGCCGGATAGCGATCGACGACCAGGTTGTTGACCACCCGCAGGCGACCGGCTGGCTCCGTCGGCTGCAGGTGACAGACACAGTTGCCATAGGCGTCGTAGGTCCATTTGACGTCGGCGGGCGGGGTCTCAAGATAGGCCTCGATCAGCCGGGTGGCGTGGGTGTCCAGCGGCCGCATCATCAGCCGCCAGGCCCCGAACCGCACCGGCCGGTCATAGGTGTAGACGCTCTCGTGTCGGATTCTCAGCCGCGGCATGGCGCTAGTCCTAACTGACGCGGCTGAGACCCGCGCGGTAAATCAGGTGGGCTTCTTGCCACCCAATTCGGCCATCAGCTCGGCCTTTCGCGCTTTCAGACGCTGACCCATCTCGTCGAGGTCCTCGTCGCCCTTCTTGGCCTGGGCGAAGAGGCCGCCGGGCTGCTCTTCTTCCTTGACGTGGTGGGTGATGTATTCGCCCAGCACCTTGACCTTGGCGTCGTAAAACTGGTCGGAGGGCTGCATGGCCTCGATCTCGGCGATCAGCTTCTTGGCCCCGTCGTGCTCGACATAGGCTTCGTCCAGCAGATCGTCCTCGACGTCGCCGCGCTCCTCCGGATAGAGGATTTCCTCCTCGATCTGGGTGTGGACCTTCAGGGCCAGGGCGATCTTGTTGAACAGGGCGAGCTTTTCGGCCTCGGCGGACAGCTGCTCGTATTCCTCGAACATGGCGGCGACCTCGCGGTGGTCGGCCTTGAGCAGGGTGATGGCCAGGGGATCGCGACGGCCGGTGCGCCGGGTGCGGCGGGCGGCGGTCTTCGGCTTGGCGTGAGAGGTCTGGGCGGTGGACATGGCGTTCCTCTGCATTGACGCCGCCCTATTGCGGCCCGCTCTCAATTCCTGGTCACGCCGCTGGGTTCCGTGACGATTTTCGCGCCGGTCGCGGACGGCGCCCAGGGCGGGACATTTTGCCCTCGCCAAGCGGCCGCTTCCTTGTGAAGGTCGGCCATGTTCTGGAAATCACCGACTGTTCGCATCCTCGCCGGCCTGATCATCGGCATCGCCGCCGGCGCCTATCTGGCCTCGGCCAAGGTGGACTGGCTCGCCCAGGCCACCACCATCACCGACGCCCTTGGCGGGGTTTGGCTGGATGCCCTCAGGATGACCATCATCCCTCTGGTCTTCGCCCTGCTGGTGGTGGGCGTCGCCCAGACCGCCGGGACCGTCAGGGCGGGCGGCCTCGCGGGCAAGGCGCTGATCGCCTTTGCGCTGCTGCTGCTGTTGTCGGCGAGCCTCGCGGCGATTGCGACCCCCGCCCTGCTGGACGCCTGGCCCGCCCCGGCCGCGGCCGCCCAGGCGTTGCGGGACGCCGGCCACAAGACCGGCTTCGTGCCGCCTCCTACCCCGCCCTTCGGCGACTGGCTGCGTTCCTTCGTGCCGGCCAATCCGGTGAAGGCGGCGGCGGACGGGGCCATGGCCTCCATCGTGGTCTTCGCCCTGACCATGGGCCTGGCGGCCAGTCGGCTGGAGGAGGCGCGGCGCAAGGTCCTGTTCGACTTCTTCGACGCCGTGCAGGCGGCGATGATGGTCATCGTCGGCTGGGTGCTGTGGGCGGCGCCCGCGGGGGTGATGCTGCTGTCGTTCGGCGTCGGGGCGCGGACGGGCTTCGGCGCCGTGGGCATTCTTGGCCACTATGTGACGGTGGTCTCGATCATGTGCCTGGCGGGAGGCCTGATCGGCCTTTTGGTCGCGCTCATCGGCGGCCGCGCGCCGGTCGGCAAGCTCTTCGGGGCCTTGATACCGGTGGAGGCCATGGCGATCTCCACCCAGTCGTCGCTGGCCTCCCTGCCGGTGATGCTCACCGCCTGCGACCGCTTGGGCGTGCCGGAGCGGGCGCGGGACCTGGTCCTGCCAATGGCGGTGGCGGTGTTCCGCATCACCAGCCCGGCGGGCAACCTCGCCGTGGTCATCTACATCGCCCACCTCTACGGCATCCACCTGGCGCCCGGGATCCTCGCCATCGGCGTGGTGGTCGCCTCGCTGGTCAGCGTCGCCGCCGTGGGGGTGGCCAGTTCGGTGACCTTCTTCACCACCCTGGTGCCCATCTCCATGGCCATGGGCCTGCCCATGGACCTTCTGCCCCTGTTTCTGGCGGTGGAGACCCTGCCGGACTTCTCGCGGACGATCGGCAACGTCACCGCGGACGTCGGGGTGACGGCGATGGCGGGGCGGTGGGCTAAGGGCGAGCCGCCAGCCGCCTCGTCAGCCGGCTAGGGCGTCCATCAACGGCTGCATCCGCCCGACCGTCATCGTTCGCTCGATGGAGGCCATCAGTTCGGGAATCTGGATCGGCTTGGTCGCGTGTTCGTTGAAACCGAGGTTCAGATAGTGGGGCCGGCCCCCGGAGGTTACGTCGGCCGTCAGGGCGATGACCGGCGCCAGCTGATTGGGGCCGTCCGCGGCGCGCAGGCGCGCCAGGGTCTGCGTGCCGGTCATATCGGGCATCTGAATGTCCATCAGGATCAGGTCGAAGGGCCGCGCGGCGGCAAGCTCAAGGGCGGCGGGGCCGCTGGAGGCGGTCGCCACCCTGTGGCCGAAGGTGAGCAGGATCTGCTGCAGGACCATCAGATTGACGGGGTTGTCGTCGACGATCAGCACATCGAGTTCCAGCGTCGGCAGGGCCTCCCCCGCCGGTTCACCTTCGTAAGCGACCGGCGATTGGGCCAGGGGGAAGGACGCCTCTATCTGGAAGGACGAGCCGCGGCCCGCCTCGCTCTCGACCCAGATGCGGCCGCCCATCAGCTCGGTCAGTCGCTTGGCGATGGCCAAGCCCAGGCCGGTTCCGCCAAACTTTCGCTCCTGGGAGTCATCGACCTGGGAGAAGCGCTCGAAAAGCACCGGCAGGTGTTCGCTGGGGATACCCATCCCCGTGTCGATCACCGCGAAGTGGACCATGGCCGCGCTCTCGCCATCCGGCCTGGCGCTGACCCGGACCGTGACCGAACCCGTGTCTGTGAACTTCAGCGCATTGCCCACCAGGTTGAACAACACCTGGCGCATCCGCACCGGGTCCATCCAGACAAAGGTCGGCAGGTCGTCATCCGCTTCGAGTCGCAGCGCCAGGCCCTTTTCGTCGGCGCGGGCGCCCCAGAATCCCACCAGGCGTCCAAGGAAGCGCGGCAGGTTTTCCACCTGGGGTGTGATGTCCAGCTGGCCGGCGTCGACCTTCGATACGTCAAGGATATCGTTCAGGATGGAAAGCAGATGCTCGCCGCTTTCGATCAGGGTCTCCAGCCGGTCGGCCTGGGCGGGATCGCCGCCTTCCCGTTTGAGCAACTGCGCCATGCCCAGGACACCGTTCATGGGCGTGCGGATTTCATGGCTCATGGTGGCCAGGAAGTTGGACTTGGCCCGATTGGCCTGGCGCGCCTCTTCGCGGGCCGCGTCGGCGGCGTTTCGCTCGGCGACCGCGCGGTCCCGCGCCTCTTCCAACTCCCCGATCAGGGCGAGATTGGCGTTGTAGGCGCCCTGCCATTCGCTGACCGTCCGGGTGGTGCCCTCGCAGATCATCGCCAACAGCACTGTCAGGCTGGCGACGCCGACGATCAGGCCGCCCGCGGCGGCCAGCGGGAACTTGAACAGCGCAAGGCCGGCCAGCATGACCACGACGGGTCCGGCGAAGGACCAGAATATCGCCCGCGACAGCGACCCGCTCGCGCCGGCCACGGCGATCAGCGTGGCGCAGGAAAGGCCCACATAGGCGACTTCCTTCGCGCCGCCGACGGCCGCCAGGACGATAGGGCCGGCCAGGTAGACGACAACGCGCAGGGCGCAAAACAATGCGAGGCGGCCAAATCCGCGCCGCGCGCCGACAGCGTCGCCCTCGGCGATCCAACCGGCGAGCTTGCGCTGAAAGAGATAGTCGAACCCGCAGCTCGCCACCCAGCCGGCGACCCCGACCAGCGGGTGCCCCAGCAGCGACAACGCCGCCGTGGCCAGGCCGTTGAAGATGACGTTCATCCAGACCGGTAGCGCCAGGCCGCGGAGCGTCACCTCCAGCGCGCTAACACTCTGGCCGTTCAACTGAGCGGCCAAAGGCTCCGCGTCGCTAATACTCGATGTCTTCATCGCTCCCCCACTCGAGCTTAGAAGAACACAAACTTCCTAAGTCAATGAAAACGGCAATACTCCATCTATGCGTGTGTCGGCGACGGAATTCCTCCGGAGCTCGCCGGGCGATCGGGCGGACTAAATCAAGCGGCGGGCGAACGCGTCGGGACAACCTCCAGTCAGGCCGCGTTGCTTCGCGACAGGGCCAGCGCACGCCTGGCCGGGCGACAGCCGCAAGGGTCTGGCGTCAGGTCGCTTGACTTCCTTACATGCGTAAGATATTTCTGACATATGAAAGACGGATCACCCTCCCCAACCGGCGACCAGCTGTTGGCCATGCTGGCCGCCCTGGCCAATCCACACCGGCTGAGAATCGTCGCCGCCCTGGCGTCCGGCGGGCGCAACTACATCAGCCGCCTGGCGCGGGACATCGGCATCAGCCGGCCGCTCATGCACCTGCACCTGCAGAAGCTGGAGGACGCCGGCTTGGTGACCAGCCAGTTGGAGCTGTCCGCCGACGGCAAGGCCCTCAACTATTTCGAGGTCACGGCCTTCGCCCTCGACCTCACCCCCGCGGCCATCGCCGCGGCGACGAAAACCCTTTCCGCCAAATCCGAGACCTAGAGGACCCCAATGACCACAATCATCTACCTTTTGACCCTGATGCTGCCGTTGGCGACGATCCTGATCGTCTTCGGAATGCGCTACTACGCGATGATCTAGCAGGCCCGGGCGCGCCTGGCCAACGAGGACGCCTACCGCCAGACGGCGGAAAAGGCGGCGGCGGCGCAGGCGGAGACGGCGAGCGCCCTGGCCGCCATTCAGGCCTCGATGACCGACACGGCGAGCCGGCTGGCCGCCATCGAAAAGGTCCTCAAGGCCGTCGAATAGACCCGAAACCCGGCGCCCGCTCCCAACTCAACAAAGGAATATCGAAATGACCGATCTACCGGTGTGGCGCCTCCATGTCCTGAGATCCGGCTATCTGCTGCTGGTCGTGGGCCTTGGCCTGGTGATCTGGCCCGGCATCATCCATCACGTTAAGCCCTGGTCTCTGATGGGCGGGGTGGTGCAGTGCATGCTGGGGGCGATGGGCGCCGTGGCGGTGCTCGGCCTGCGCTATCCGCTGAAGATGCTGCCCCTGCTGTTCTTTGAGATGGCCTGGAAGGCGATCTGGCTGGTGGTGGTCGCCCTGCCCCTCTGGCGGGCCGGGACCATGGATGCGAACACGCTGGAGATGGCGACGGAGGTACTCGTGGTGATCCTCATCGTGCTGGTGGTTCCCTGGGACTATGTGCTGGCGAACTTTGGACTGGGGCGCGGGGATCGGTGGGCATAGGGGGTCGCGGCAACGCTGTATGAAATCGGTTTGGCGGTTCTGTGCGGCGCGCGTTCGGTCGCCCCGTCCGACTCTCAATGGCGACGACGATTTACAGTCGGGATGACGCAGATACTTGTTGCAGCGCGTCTGGCGCGAAATGCGTCGCCGCAACAGGAGCACAAAGACGCCGCACCACCGCCGGCCGGCCAACCGATGGTGAAGCCCAGGG
>FTAI01000546.1_pt1 | contig 34024 bp, 24 predicted proteins | sample 1638941 | NCBI WGS metagenome assembly FTAI01 (sample SAMEA3914813, study PRJEB12502) | metagenome | biome: forest; material: soil | place: Canada | collected 2011-07-07 | depth 0.3 m | reverse complement strand
TCGGGCACGGTGAAGTGGTTCAACTCCACCAAGGGCTTTGGCTTCATCCAGCCGAACGACGGGGGCGGCGACGTCTTCGTGCACATTTCGGCGGTGGAACAGGCGGGACTGCGCGGCCTCAATGAAGGCCAGACGGTCAGCTACGATCTGGAAGCGGATCGCCGGACCGGCAAGACGTCCGCGACCAACCTTCGGGTCGACTAGACTTTCGGCGCGCGGCCCTGGGGGAACACACCCAGGGGCCGCGGCCCTCTTGATGAGCCGGCCGGCAGTTGGCGGCCAGGACGCGGGGCGGGGGTTTTCCGACGCCGCGCCCGGGCGACAAGCTTTGCCGCATCCGCCGGACCTGATGGCCGACGGAACGCGACGATGCGCGCGCGCCGGATGACTCTGGCCAGACCGCATCGCTAACATGCCGCCCACAACGGGAGGCGCGCGATGAGCGGATTTACGGGCCTGGGCCTGCACATGGGCAACCTGGCCAGGCTGTCGAAGGCCAGGACTCGGTCCATCAGTCCGGAAAACTTCACCGGCGAAAAGGGCGCCGGCGGCATGTCCACCGACGGCCCGGCCGCCAACGCGGCGCGGGACCTCGGGCAGGGCTGGAAGGTCTCACCCTATGTGGTCGTCCAGCCTGGCGACACGTTCGACCTGGCCAACATCGAAGGCTCCGGCGCCATCCAGCAGATCTGGATGACCCTGGCGCGGGGCAAGTGGCGCCATTCCATCCTGCGCGCCTACTGGGACGACCAGGAACAGCCCTCCATCGAAAGTCCCACAGGGGACTTCTTCGCCAACGGCTGGGAAAAGTTCGCCCAGGTCAGTTCCCTGGCGGTGTGCGTGAACCCGGGCCGCGGCTTCAACTGCTACTGGGAGATGCCGTTCCGGCAGCGCGCGCGGCTGACCATGACCAACCTCGGCGCCGAGCCGCTCATTGTCTACTACCAGATCAACTACACCCTCACCGACGTGCCGGACGACGTCGCCTATTTCCACGCCCAGTTCCGGCGCGCCAACCCCCTGGCCTACAAGCAGGTCTACACGATCCTCGACGGGGTGAAGGGCGCCGGCCAGTACGTGGGGACCTACATGGCCTGGGGCGTGAACAACGCCGGCTGGTGGGGCGAGGGCGAGATCAAGTTCTTCCTGGATGGCGACGGCGAGTTCCCGACCCTCTGCGGCACCGGAACCGAGGACTACTTCTGCGGCGCGTACGACTTCGACGTCGGCGTGGTCGAGCGCGACCAGAAGAGCGCCTATGCGGAGTTCACCACCCCCTACGCCGGCCTGCCGCAGGTGATCCGGCCGGACGGGGTCTATGCCTCGCAACAGCGCTTCGGGATGTACCGCTGGCACATCATGGATCCGGTTCGGTTCGAACAGGACCTGCGCATCACCATCCAGGCCCTGGGCTGGCGCACCGACAAGGTCCGCCGCTATCTGCCCCTGCAGGACGACATCGCCTCGGTGGCCTACTGGTACCAGACCCTCCCCACCGCCCCGTTCCCGGCCTTGCCGGACAAGGATTATCTGGAGGTCATCTAGGCGCGCGCTCTGCCTCTCTCCCCTCTACGGTCCTTTACGGAGAGGGACAGATCGCGAAGCGATCAGGGTGGGGGAGTCTGACAGTGACGGGCCGCCAAACACCGATTGTGGCCTTCAAAGCCCTTCCCCCTTCGGGCCACCCTCCCCACGAAGGACCATGAAGGGCAGGGCGGTGGCCGCTCCCCCGGAACCTGACTGATCCTTAATGCTGCGCCGACGCATCGGGGCTGGCGCCCCGCTACGGCCCCCCCTATGCATTGGAAAAGAGCCGTCGGGAGGCGGTCGATCATAGTGGAGCCTCGATGACAAGCACGGCGCCATCCGCCGACGCGCCCCTGGACGCCGTCGGCCCCGCGGCCCAGGCCAGCGCCAACCATGTGGCGCGCTCGCAGCGCCTTGGGATCGGAACCCTGGCCATCTATGGCTCGGGCATGCTGGTGCAGGACACCCTGGGCATTGGCCTGGCCTCCCTGCTGCTGTTCTACCTGACCATCGTCTGCGGCATGTCCGGCTCGGTCGCCGGCCTGGCGCTGGGCGTGGCCCTGGTGGTGGACTCCTTCATCGATCCGCTGGTCGGCTCGCTCTCCGACAACAGCCACTCGCGTCACGGCCGCCGCCACCCGTTCATGATCCTCAGCGCCATCCCCATCGCGGTGGGCTTTGGGCTGCTGTTCTCGATTCCGACCCAGCTCACCGGATGGAGCCTGTTCGCCTTCGCCATGGTCATGCTGATGATCGTCCGCGTCGGCCTGTCGTTCTTCCAGGTGCCCTACATCGCGCTCGGCGCGGAGCTCTCCGACGACTATGCGGAGCGCTCGACCATCGTCGCGGCGCGGGTCCTGTTCACCGTGGTGGCCGGCCTGGCGGCCGCCTTCCTGGCCTACGGCCTGTTCCTGAACGGTCCTGGCGGCGTGCACAACCGCGGCGCCTATGCGCCCTTCGCCTGGACCTGCAGCGCCCTGGTCCTGCTGGGCGCCGCGGTCTCCAGCTTCGGCACGCTCGGCATGCGTCACCGCCTGCACGCGGCGCCCGTCGACAACGGCGGCGGCGTCGCGCGGATCGTCGCCGAGGTCGTGGAGGTGTTCAAGAACCGCTCGTTCTGTATCCTGTTCAGCTCCTGCCTGATCCTGTTCATCGGGCTGGGCGTGTCCAGCCAGCTGGGCCTGCACGCCAACACCTACTTCTGGAAGCTGAAGTCGCCCCAGATCCTGGTGATCACCCTGATGCTCTCGCTCGGCTACTTCGTCGGCGTGTTCATCGCCGCGGCCCTCTCCCGCCATTGGGAAAAACGCTCGGTCGCCGTGCTGGGGATCAGCCTGATCGGCGTCGGCCAGCTCGGCCCGGTGTCGCTGAAACTGGCCGGCCTGATCCCGGCCGGCTCGGAGGTGCTCACCCTGATGATCGGCAGCTTCTGCGCCGGCGTCGGCGCCGCCAGCGCCCTGATCGGCTTCCAGTCGATGATGGCCGACGCCGCCGACGAGCACGAGCACCTGTTCGGGGCCCGTCGCGAGGGCCTGTACTTCGCCGGCATCAGCTTCTCCGCCAAGGCCTCCAGCGGCATCGGCGCCATCATCGCCGGCATCATCCTCGACCTGATCGCCTTCCCGCATGGCCTGGATCTGCCGGGCGCGCCGCATGTGGCCATCCCGCTGGCGACGATCCAGAAGCTGGCGATCTTCCACGGGCCAGGGGCCGCGGTGATTACCGGAGTTTCGGTCTCGATCCTGACCCTGTACCGGCGTGGCAAGCGCGATCACGAGGACATCCGCGCCGCCCTGATCGCCAAGCGTGGCGCGACCTGACCCCAACCCAAGTCGCGGCGCCAGGTTTGACAAGGCGGACGCGCCGGGCCTCTGATCGGGCCATGCGAACGCCACGGCCCGTCCCTTGACCACCAAGACCCAAGCGCCCGTCGGCGCCGTCCAGACCGCCCTGGCCCACACCGTGCGGCTGATGGCCAGCGACCCGGCCCTGGCCGAGGCGCAAGCGCGGGAAATTCTCAAGGCGGTTCCAGGTCACCCCGAAGCGGTGCTGCTGCTGGCCCGGGCTCGGCGCGAGCAAGGGGACGCGGCCGGCGCCCTGGCGCTGCTCGAACCTCTGGCGGTCGCCCAGCCGCGCGCCTCGGTCGTGCACATGGACCTGGGCGCCACCCTGGCCCTGCTGAGGCGCGGCGACGAGGCGGCCGTGGCCCTGGAACGGGCCGTCGCCCTGAAGCCGGACCTCGCCGACGCCTGGCGCCTGCTCGCCGAACAGCGGACCCTGGCCGGGGACGACGCCGGCGCCGAGGCGGCCACCTCCCGCCAGATCCAGGCCTCGGTGAGCGATCCCGATCTCCAGGCCGCCGCCGCCGACCTGGTCGAGGGACGCCTGGCCCATGCGGAGCGCGGCCTGCGGGAGTTCCTCAAGACCCACCCAACCGACGCGGCGGCCCTGCGCATGCTCGGTGAGATCGGCGCGCGGCTCGGCCGCTACGAGGACGCCGAGGCTCTGTTGGCCCGCTGCCTGGAACTCGCGCCCGGTTTCGAGTCCGCGCGCTACCACTACGCCACCGTGCTCCAGCGGTGCGGCAAGCCGGAACGGGCCCTGGAGGAGCTGAAGACCCTCCTGGCCCGCCAGCCGGCCAATCCGGGCTATCGGACCCTCAAGGCCGCCGCCCTCAACCATCTGGGCGAATACGCCAGCTCCATCACCCTCTACGAGGCGTTGCTGGCCGAATATCCGCACCAGCCCAAGGGCTGGATGAGCTACGGCCACGCCCTCAAGACCGTCGGGCGCCAGGCCGACTGCATCGCCGCCTATCGGCGCGGCATCGAACAGGCGCCGAACCTGGGCGAGGCCTACTGGAGCCTCGCCAACCTCAAGACCTTCCGGTTCACCGACGTGGAACTGGACGCCATGCGCACCCAGCTGGACCGCACCGACCTGGTCGCCGAGGATCGCTTCCACCTGGAGTTCGCCCTGGGCAAGGCGCTGGAGGACGCGCGCGACTACCCGGAGTCCTTCGCCCGTTACGCCAGCGGCGCCGCCTCGCGCCGCGCCGCGCTGGACTATGAGGCCGATGAGACCACCGCCCAGATGCGCCGCTCCAAGCGGCTCTTCACGCCCGCCTTCTTCAAGGCCCGCGCCGGCGTCGGCTGCCCGGCGCTCGACCCGATCTTCGTCGTCGGCCTGCCCCGGGCCGGCTCGACGCTGGTGGAGCAGATCCTCGCCAGCCACTCGCAGGTCGAGGGCACCATGGAGCTGCCCGATGTCGGCGCCATGGCCCGTCGGCTGAGCGGCGGCCGTGTGCGCGGCGAGGGGTCCGCCTATCCCGAACCGCTGGCCGACCTGGGGGAAGGCGATTTCGCCGCCCTGGGCGAAGAATTCCTGCAGCGGACACGCATCCAGCGCAAACTTGGCCGTCCGTTCTTCATCGACAAGATGCCCAACAACTTCGCCCACGTCGGGCTCATCCACCTGATGCTGCCCGGCGCCAGGATCATCGACGCGCGCCGCCATCCGCTGGGCTGCTGCTTCTCCGGCTTCAAGCAGCACTTCGCCCGCGGGCAGGCCTTCACCTACGACCTGACCGACATCGGCCACTACTACGCCGACTATGTGGAGCTGATGGCCCATTTCGACGCCGTCCTGCCCGGCCGCGTGCACCGGGTCTTCTACGAGGCGATGGTGGAGGCGCCCGAGCGCGAAGTCCGCGCCCTGCTGGACTACTGCGGCCTGCCCTTCGAAGAGGGCTGCCTGCGCTTCTACGAGAACGACCGGGCGGTGCGCACCGCCAGCTCCGAACAGGTCCGAAGGCCGATCTTCACCGAGGGCGTCGACCAGTGGCGCAACTACGAGCCCTGGCTTGATCCCCTGAAGACGGCCCTCGGTCCGGTCCTGCAAGCCTATCCCGAAGTTCCAACGTTTCCGGCCTGAGAGCCGCTCCGCCGCCGTGTTGCAAGCGTGGCGCCGACGCCTCGCCCCATGGGAAAACTTGAGAACATTGTGACGCGACCTTGACAGTCCAGCCGGGCGCAAGGGCACATTCGGCGCACAAGCAAGACGCATCGGGGGCCAGACATGCGCGCGACACGGTCAGGACAGCGGAAGTCGTCCCTCTATTGGCTGTCGACCAGCCTCCTGGCGTCCACCGTCCTGGCCAGCGGATCGGTCGCCTGCGCGGCCGAGGCGAACGCCGGCGGCGGCACGGCCGTGGGCGAACTGATCGTCACCGCCCAGAAGCGCGAGGAGAACATCCAGAGCGTGGCCGCCAGCGTCCAGGCGCTGGGCACGGCCAAGCTGGAGCAGCTCCACGTCGTCAACTTCAACGACTACATCAAGTACCTGCCCAGCGTGTCCTACCAGTCGCTGGGACCGGGCTATTCCAACGTCTACATGCGCGGCGTCGCGGCCGACAACCAGAGCAACCACTCCGGCTCCCTGCCCAGCGTCGGCACCTATCTGGACGAACAGCCGATCACCACCATCGGCGGCGCGCTGGACATCCACGTCTATGACATCGCCCGGGTGGAATCCCTGTCGGGGCCCCAGGGCACGCTGTACGGCGCCAGCTCCGAAGCCGGCACCATCCGCATCATCACCAACAAGCCGGAGTTCGGCGTCTTCAAGGGCGCCGCCGACGCGGAGGTGAACGGGGTCGACCACGGCGGCACGGGCTACAGCGCCGAGGGCTTCGTCAACATCCCCATCGCCGAACACGCCGCCGTGCGCCTGGTGGCCTGGGGCGAACACGACGCCGGCTACATCGACAACGTGCCCGGCACGCGCACCTTCAGCGACGGCGTCACGGTCAACAACAGCGCCTTCGTGAAGAAGGATTACAACACCGCCGACATCTACGGCGGCCGCGCCGAGATGAAGATCGACCTGAACGAGAACTGGACCCTGCTGCCCAGCCTCATCGCCCAGGATCTGAAAAGCAACGGCGTCTTCGGCTACGACCCGCACCTGGGCGACCTGAAGGTCCAGCACTTCCGTCCCGAGACCAATCACGACCGCTGGTACCAGGCCGCCCTGACCATCCAGGGCAAGATCGCCAACCTCGACCTGACCTATTCCGGCGGCCACATGGATCGCATGATCCACAGCCAGTCGGACTACACCGACTACACCTACTTCTACGACCAGATATACCACTCCGCGTCCGGCTTCTTTGACAACGCCGGCCACCTGATCGATCCGACCCAGAGCATCATTGGCCGCGACCACTTCACCAAAGACAGCCACGAACTGCGCATCGCCTCGCCGGGGAGCGACCGCTTCCGGTTCCTCGCCGGCCTGTTCTACCAGCGTCAGACCCACGCCATCCTGCAGGACTACGTGATCAACGGCCTGGCCGACTCCCTGTCGGTGACGGGCTGGCCGCAGACCTGGTGGCTGACCAATCAGCAGCGCATCGACCGCGACTATGCGGTCTTTGGCGAGGCCAGCTACGACATCACGTCCAAGCTGACGTTCACCGGCGGCGTGCGGGTCTACAAGTCCGACAATTCCCTGCGGGGCTTCTATGGGTTCAACGCTCTGCACGGCACCGGCCAGAACCTGTGCTTCGCCGGGCCCATCGTGCCCAACACGCCCTGCACGGACCTCAACGCCCGGGTGAAATACACCGGCGAAACGCACAAGGTGAACCTCACCTACCACCTCGAAGAGGGCAAGCTCGTCTACTTCACCTATTCGACCGGCTTCCGGCCCGGCGGGGTGAACCGAAACGGCGGCTTCCCACCGTACAAGCCCGACTTCCTCGACAACTTCGAGCTCGGCTGGAAGACCAGCTGGCTGGGCAACAGCCTGGTCTGGAACGGGGCGGTCTTCTACGACCGCTGGCGCAACTTCCAGTTCGCCTACCTGGGTCCCAACTCCCTGACCATCGTCGCCAACGCCGGCAACGCCAACATCTATGGCGTGGAGTCCAACGTCATCTGGCGTCCGACCCACGCCCTGACCCTGACCGCCGGCATGGCCTACACCGACGCCTCGCTCGCCCAGAACTTCTGCAACGGCGCGCCGGTCTGCGATTCGACCAACACCACCGCCCCCAAGGGCGAACAGTTGCCGGTGACGCCGAAGTTCAAGACCAACGCCACGGCCCGCTACGAGTGGAACATGATGGGGCTGAGCGCGCACCTGCAAGGCTCGCTCGTCTATCAATCGTCCAGCTGGTCCGACCTCTTGAAGGCCGATCGCGACACCCTGGGCAGGCAACCGGCCTACACCACCGTCGACTTCTCCGGCGGCATCGTGAAGGACAACTGGTCCGTGGAACTGACCTTGCTCAACGCCTTCGACACCCGCGCCCAGCTCTACCGCTATACGGAGTGCACCATCAGCGTCTGCGGCGCGGGCACCACCTATATCGTGCCCAACAAGCCCCGGACCATCTCCCTACGGGTGGGAACCAAGTTCTAGGCCGGGCCCGTTGACGGCGCCGGCGGCGCGTGACGAAGTCGCCGGCGGGAGGACCATCCATGCTCGCCGCCACAGCCTCGGCCGCCCTCTACCGCGACCCTGACGTCTTCGCGCGCGAGCGTCAGCGGGTGTTCTCCAAGTCGTGGCAGTTCCTCGGTCTCGAGGCCGACCTCGCCGGCCCAGGCGACTACATCGCCGAGACCCTGGCGGGATACCCGGTCGTGGCCATCCGCGGACAGGGGGGCGAACTGCGGGCCTTCCACAACGTCTGCCGGCACCGCGCCGGCCCCCTGGTCAGCGACGCCGCCGGCCACTGCGAGGGCGAGTTCGTCTGCCGCTACCACGGCTGGCGCTACGCCCTCGACGGGCGCCTGCGCAGCGCCACCGGCTTCGGCGTGTCCGAGGGCTTCGACCCACGGGAATTGGGCCTGTTCCCGGTGAAGATCGAGGCCTGGCGCGGCTTCCTGTTCGTCAACCCGGACCCGGACGCCGCGACCCTGATGCAGACCCTGGAGCCCCTCGACGTCCTGTTCGGCAACCGCGCCGTCCCCACCGCCAGCCTGCGCCGCAGCCACGACCTGGATTGCAACTGGAAGGTCTATGTGGAGAACTACCTGGAGGGCTACCACATCGACGCCGTCCATCCGGAGCTGGCGCGGGAGGTGGACGCCGGCCGCTACGCCGTGCGCATGGAAGGCGCCATCGCGGTGCACGAGGTCCCCGCCGTCAGCGGCGCCGCCGAGGGCCTCTGGGCCTGGATGTACCCCAACCTCGCCTTCAACCTCTACAACGGCGTGGTGATGGTCGAGCACATGCGCCCCCTGGGCCACGGCCGCACCCGCCTGGACTACCTCTACATGCACGAGGCCGGCGATCCCCAGATCGACGCCGCCATCGTCACCTCCGAGCGCCTGACGGCCGAGGACGCCTGGATCTGCGCTCGGGTGCAGCAGAACCTCGACGCGGGCGTCTACACCGCCGGCGTCCTCTCCCCCCGGCACGAGAACGCCGTCGCCTGGTTCCAGGCCCGCAACGCCCAGCTGATGGCCGGGTGAGCGGCGGCGGCGCCCCCGCCATTCTCTTCGCCCAAGCTTGGCGTGGGGGAAGCGGATCGGCGCCACCGGCGCCGAGACGATGGGGGTGCCAGCGGAGAACCGACCGACCGCGCCACGCTGGAGCCCCCTCCATCGCTTCGCTCTGGAGAGGAGAGGGCGGTTGACCACCGCCGGCGACCACAAGATCGGGCCGCTCCTGGCCACCGGCCTGGTGGCGGGCAACATCATCGGCTCCGGCGTCTTCCTCCTGCCCGCCACCCTGGGCGCCGTGGGCAGCGTCAGCATCGTCGGCTGGGTGATCGCCACGGTCGTCGCCTTCGCCACCACCGTCGTCTTCGCCCAGCTCGGCCGGATCAGTGGCTCGGTCGAGGGCCTGGTCGGCTATGCCGGGGAGGGCCTGGGGCGCTTCGCCGGCTTCGCGATCGCCGCGATCTATTGGATGGGCGCCTGGGTGGGGACGGTGGCCATGGCCGTGGCGGTGGCCGGCTATTTCGCGGTCTTCGTCCCCGCCCTGGCCAGGCCGTTTCCACTGACCCTGACCGCGGTCGGCGCCATCTGGCTTTTCACGGCGGTCAACATCTTCGGCGCCAAGGCGGCGACGCGGTTCTCGCTCGTCAGCCTGGTCGCAGGCCTCCTGCCCATCGTCTCGGTCGCCCTGATCGGCTGGGCCTGGTTCGATCCGAAGGTGTTCGCCGCGTCCTGGAATGTCTCGGGCCAGTCCGACGTGGGCGCCGTGAAGGCCTCGATGATCTCGGTGTTCTGGGCCTACACCGGCTTCGAGAGCGCGGCGGTGGCGTCGGCCGTGGTGCGCGACCCCCAGCGCAACGTCGCCATCTCCACCTATGCCGGGACCGCCCTGGCGGCCCTGGTCTACGTCGCCGCCTCCGCCGTCCTGATGGGCATGGCGCCGGCGAAGGAGCTGGCGGCCTCCACCGCCCCCTTCGCCTTCGCGGCCGGACGGGTGCTCGGTCCCGCGGCGGCCTGGGTGGTGGCGATCTGCGCCTTGGCCAAGACCTGCGGCACCCTTTGCGGCTGGATCCTGGTGGTGGCGGAGTCGGCCCGCGCCGGGGCCAATGTGCACCTGTTCCCCGGCCGCTTCTCCGGCCGGGACGGGCGGCTGCCGACCCGCATCCTGCTGGCCATGGCGGCGGTGATGTCGGCGGCGGCGCTGCTCACCGTTTCGCCCAACCTCGGCAGGCAGTTCGGCGTCCTGATCAACGTCTCCACCGTCTGGGTGATCATCCCCTACATCATCTGCTGCGGCGCCCTGTGGCGCCTGGCGGCGCGGCTGGTGGGGCGCGCCAGGACCGCTACGCGCCTGGCCGCGGTCGTGGCCTTCATCTTCAACGCTTGGCTGTTGACCACCAGCGACAGGCCGACGGTATGGCTCACGCTCGCCCTGGCCGTCATCGTCGCGGCGCTGTGGTTCGGGATCGCGCGAAGAGCGGGGAGGGCGGCATGAGGCTGGCGGGCAAGCGCGCCATCGTCACCGGCGGCGCCTCCGGCTTCGGCGAGGGAATCGTCCGCCGGTTCGTCGCCGAGGGGGCGAGCGTCGCCATCGTGGACCTGAACCTGCCGGCCGCCCGGGCCCTGGCCGCCGAGTTCGGCGCCGCCGCCTTCACCCTGGCGGCGGATGTCTCCAAGGCCGCCGAGGTCGAAGCCATGGCCGAAGCGGTGCTCGGCCGGCTCGGCGGCGTCGATATCCTGGTCAACAACGCCGGCGTCGGCCAGTCGCCCAAGCCCCTGGAGAGCGTCGACGAAGCGGAGTTCGACCGCCTCTGGGCCGTCAACGCCAAATCGGTGTACCTCACCGCCCGCGCCCTGGTCCCCGCCATGAAGGCCGCCCATGCCGGCGCGATCCTGAACATCGCCTCCACCGGCGCCGTCAGCCCCCGGCCGAACCTGGCCTGGTACAACGCCACCAAAGGCTGGATGATCGCCGCCACCCGCGCCATGGCCGTCGAGCTGGCCTCCTTCGGCGTGCGCGTGAACGCCATCAATCCCGTGGCCGGCGACACCCCGATGCTGGCCACCTTCATGGGCGAGGACACCCCGCAAGCCCGCGCCCGCATCACCGCCTCCATCCCCCTGGGCCGGCTCTCCACCCCCGCCGACATCGCCTCGGCCGCAACCTTCCTGTGCTCGGACGAGGCGTCGCTGATCACCGGCGTGGCGCTGGAGGTCGACGGCGGTCGCTGCCTGTGAGCGCCGGTTGCTGAACGCCGGTCAGTCGGTCATGGTCCAAGGTTGGACAAGGGCCGCCCTCAGATGACCGCGCACACCAAGCCGCCGACCAACGACCTTGAAGCCTTCTGGATGCCGTTCACCCCGAACGCGCGGTTCAAGGCCGACCCGCGCTTCGTCGAGCGGGCCGAGGGCATGTACTACTACACCCCCGAGGGCCGGCCCGTGCTGGACGCCACCTCCGGCCTGTGGTGCGTCAACGCCGGCCACTGCCGCCCTCGCATCGTCGAGGCCATCCAGCGCCAGGCGGCCCACCTGGGCTATGCCACCAGCTTCAACCTTGGCCACCCCAAGGCCTTCGAGCTGGCCTCGCGTCTGGCCAACCTGCTGCCGGGCGACATCGACCATGTGTTCTTCACCAACTCCGGCTCTGAGTCGGTGGACACCGCCCTGAAGATCGCCCTGGCCTACCAACGCGCGCGCGGAAAGGGGAGCAAGACCCGCCTCATCGGCCGCGAGCGCGGCTATCACGGCGTCGGCTTCGGCGGCATCTCCGTGGGCGGCATGGTCAACAACCGCAAGCAGTTCGGCACGCTGCTGGCCGGCGTCGACCACCTCCCGCACACCCACGATCCGGACCGCAACGCCTTCAGCCGCGGCCGGCCCCAGCACGGCGGAGAAGCGTTCGCCGACGCCCTGGAGCGCATCGTCGCCCTGCACGACGCCTCCACCATCGCCGCGGTGATCGTCGAGCCGGTGGCCGGGTCCGCCGGGGTTCTGGTCCCGCCCACCGGGTATCTGGAACGCCTGCGCGCCATCTGCGATCGGCACGACATCCTGCTGATCTTCGACGAGGTGATCACCGGCTTCGGCCGCCTGGGCGCCCCCTTCGCGGCGGAGTATTTCGGTGTCCAGCCCGACCTGATCACCATGGCCAAGGGCCTGACCAACGCCGCCGTGCCCATGGGCGCGGTGGGCGTGCGCGGCGGTGTTTATGAGACGCTGATGGACGGCTCCGAGGGCGGCATCGAGCTCTTCCACGGCTACACCTATTCGGGCCACCCCCTGGCCTGCGCCGCCGGACTGGCGACCCTGGACACCTATCGCGACGAAGGCCTGTTCGCGCGCGCGGCCTCCCTGGCGCGCGCCTTCGAGACCGCCGTGCACAGCCTGGCTGGCGCGCCGCACGTGGTCGACATCCGCAACCTCGGCCTGATGGCCGGCATCGAACTGGCGTCCCGGCCCGGCGAGCCCGGCGCCCGCGGCCGCGAAGCCTATCACCACGCCTTCGACCGGGGCGTCCTGATCCGCGTCAGCGGCGACACCCTGGCCTTCTCGCCCTCGCTGATCGTCGAACCGTCCCAGATCGATCAGATCGTGGCGGTGACGCGGGAGGTGATCGAGGGTCTGGAGTAAAGCCCCCTCTCACCGTCACCCTGGGGCCCTCGGAGGGGCCCCGCGCCTCCCGCAACAAACTTCACGGCCCGTGAAACCCACTGACCCGTTCGGTGTGGTTCGTGGACGAAAAATAGGAAATCCGCTCAACGCCCCCGCCCCCGCGCGCCTGCAGTGCCGCTGCGCCTGCAGTGCCGCTGGCGTCCGTCCCTGAAGCGCTGCATCCTGGCGACGTGACAGGACATCATCATTGACCCACCCGCACGAAGACCGGCTGCTGGCGGATATCGAGGACCGGCGGGACGACGTCGTCGCCCTGACGCGGGACCTGATCCGGCTGCCCACCGTCAATCCGCCGGGCGAGGGCTATCGCGAGGCCTGCGAACTGCTGGGCGAACGGCTGCGCAAACGGGACTTCACGATCGAGTATGTGCGCGCCGAGGGGACCCCGGGCGACAACGACCGCTACCCGCGCTGGAACGTCATCGCCCGCCGCGAGGGCGCGCGGCCGGGGCCCTGCGTGCACTTCAACAGCCACATCGACGTGGTCGCCCCCGGCGAAGGCTGGAGCGTCGATCCTTTCGCCGCGGTCCTGAAGGACGGCCGGGTCTACGGCCGCGGCGCCTGTGACATGAAGGGCGGACTGGCGGCCTCGGTGATCGCCGTCGAAGCGCTTCTGGACTCCGGCGCCGAGCTTCCCGGCGCCCTTGAGATCTCGGGCACCGCGGACGAGGAGACCGGCGGCTATGGCGGGGTGGCGTACCTGGCCGAAAGGGGCTGGTTCTCCAAACCTCGCGTCGACCACGTGATCATCCCCGAGCCGCTGAATGTCGACCGCGTCTGCATCGGCCACCGCGGCGTCTGGTGGGGCGAGATCGCCACCGAGGGTCGCACCGCCCACGGCTCCATGCCGTTCCTGGGCGACAGCGCCATCCGCCACATGGGCGCGGTGGTGGAGGCGTTGGAGCGCGTGGCCTGGCCGGCCCTCGACTTCCCCCCCACCGCCATGCCCGTCGAGCCGCCCGGCGCCCGCACCCCGAGCCTGAACATCAACTCCATCCACGGCGGCCAGCCGGACGTCGATCCTGGCGGCGGCCTTCCCGCGCCCCTGGTGGCCGACGCCTGCCGCCTGGTCTTCGATCGTCGCCTGCTGATCGAAGAGGACCTGGACGAGGTGAAGGCCTCCATGCGCGCCCTGCTGGACGGCCTGGCCCAGACCCGGACCGGCTTCCGCTACCGCTTGCGCGACCTCTTTGAGGTGCGTCCCTCCATGACCGAGCCGGACCGGCCGGTCGTGCGCCAGACCGCCGAGGCGGTGCGCAAGGTCCTGGGCCGCCCCGCCAAGCTGATCTGCTCGCCCGGCACGTACGATCAGAAACACGTCGACCGCATCGGCCAGTTGCGTGACTGCATCGCCTACGGCCCCGGTATCCTCGACCTGGCCCACCAGCCGGACGAATACGTCGAGATCGACGACATGGTCCAATCGGCCAAGGTCATGGCCCTGTCGGCCTACGCCCTGCTGACCGGGCCGGCGTGAGCTAGCCGCAAACGCCTGAACCCCTCAGCCTCCCAATCGCGGACCCAGCTTGGCCTCCCCGCCGCCAGGCTCTATCCAGTCCTGGTGAACGCACACGCCTGCCTGGGTCCCGCCGCGCCCGATTCACTCTTCTCCCGCAAATGGAGCGGATGTTGCCTCGCCGCGCTGGCCCTCCTGCTCCTGCTCCTCGCCGCCCCCGCCCAAGCCCGCGACACCCTGCGCTACGGCATGCAGCTGGAGCCGCCGATCCTGGATCCGACCTCCGGCGCCGCCGCGGCCATCGACGAGGTGGCGACCGGTTCGATCTTCGAGGGTCTGGTGCGCACTGGCCCGGGCGGCCAGATCGAGCCGGCCCTGGCGGAATCGTGGGAGGTCGCCCCCGACGGACGGGTCTATGTCTTCCACCTGCGCCACGGGGTGAGGTTCCAGGACGGCGCCCCCTTCGACGCCTCGGTGGTGAAATTCTCCCTGGACCGGGCGAGGGCGCCGGGGTCCCTGAACGCCCAGAAGGCCTATCTCAGTGTCATCGACCACGTCGAGACGCCAGACCCCTCTACCGTGCGGCTGCTGCTTTCACGGCCCTCGGCGGTGCTGATCCACGTGCTGAGCTGGGGCGACGCGGCCATGGTCTCGCCCCGCACAGCGGCCACGGACGCCACCGTCCCCGTCGGCACCGGCCCCTTTCGCCTGCAGCAGTGGCGGCGCGGGGACTCCGTCACCCTGGTGCGCAATCCGACCTACTGGGGCCCGCCGCCGCGTCTTCGGGCCATGGTGATCAAGTTCATCGCCGATCCGACCGCGGCCGCCGCGGCGATGAAGGCCGGCGACCTGGACGCCTTCCCGGGCTTTCCGGCCCCCGAGACCGTTGCGGAGTTCCGACGCGACCCGCGCTTCACGGTGGTGGTGGGCACGACCCAGGGCAAGACCATCCTGGCGCTCAACAACGCCAAGGCGCCGTTCAACGACATCCGCGTCCGCCGCGCCCTGGCCTATGCCGTGGATCGGCGCGCTGTCATCGACGGGGCCATGTTCGGCTACGGCCAGCCCATCGGCAGCCACTTTCCGCCCCAGGATCCGGACTCTATCGACCTCACCGGCCTCTATCCGCACGACGTGGCCAAGGCGCGCGCGCTGCTGGCTGAGGCCGGCTACCCCGGCGGCTTCGACGCCGTCCTGCGTCTGCCGCCGCCCAGCTACGCCCGCCGCAGCGGCGAGATCATCGCCGCCCAGCTGGCCCAGGCCGGCATGCGCGTGCGCATCGAGGACCTGGAATGGGCCCAATGGCTGGGGCGGGTCTACGGCGACCACGACTTCGACATGACCATCGTCGCCCACACCGAGCCGATGGACTACGGCATCTATGGCCGCGACAACTACTACTTCGGCTACCGCAGCGCGGCCTACAAAGCCCTGCTCACCGCCGCCGACTCCGCCGTCGATCCTGTGCAGCGGCACAGGCTGCTCCAGGCCCTCCAGCGCCAGATCGCCGCGGATTGTGTCAACGTCTTCCTGTTCGAACTGCCCCAGCTGGGGGTGTGGGACCGGCATCTGAAGGGCATTGTCATCGGCGGGCCGGTGCAGGCCAACACCATGGTCCGGGCCTGGTTCGACGAGCCGGCGGGGCCGCGCGAGGCAGCGGCGAGCGGGACCGCGGCGACGACGCACGGCTGGCTGGCGCCCGCGGCCCTGGCCGGCGCGGCCCTGCTCCTGCTGGGGGCGGCGGCGGCGCTCGGTCCGGCCTATGTCGGCCGCAGGCTGGGCGCCCTGGCCCTCACGTTCCTGGCCGCGACCGTTGTGATCTTCCTGCTGATCCAGGTCCTGCCGGGTGATCCGGCCGCCTACATGATGGGCCTGAACGCCAACCCCGAGGCGGTGGCGGCGATGCATGCCCAGATGGGTCTCGATGCGCCCGCCTGGCGCCGCTACTTGAGCTGGATGGCTGGGCTGGCGCGGGGAGACCTTGGGCTCTCCTACACCTACCAGGTGCCGGTGGCCGCCCTGATTGGCGAACGGCTGCAGGTGTCCCTGGCCCTGTCGGTTCTGGCCATGGCGCTCGCCCTCGCCATCGCCCTGCCCACCGGCCTGATCGCCGCCGGCCGCCGCGGCCAGCCCGCCGACAGCCTGACCATGGGCGCGGCCCAGGTCGGCATGGCCCTGCCCAACTTCTGGCTGGCCATGCTGCTGGTGCTGGTGTTCGCGGTGGTCCTGAGGTGGCTGCCGTCCGGCGGCTTCCCGGGATGGAGCGGCGGCGCCGGGCCGGCGCTGAAGGCGCTGATCCTGCCGGCCATCGCCCTGGCCCTGCCACAGGGGGCGATCCTGGCGCGGGTGCTGCGCTCGGCTCTGATCGAGACCCTGAACGAGGACTACATCCGCACCGCCCGCGCCAAGGGCCTCAGCGAAGGCCAGGCGCTGCTCCGCCACGCCCTGCGCAACGCCCTGATCCCCACCCTGACCATCGTGGGCATGCAACTGCCCCTGCTGATCGCCGGCGGGGTGATCGTGGAGAACGTCTTCTACCTGCCCGGCCTCGGCCGCCTGGTCTTTCAGGCCATCAGCCAGCGCGACCTGATCGTGGTGCAGGGCGTGGTGGTGCTGCTGGTGTTCCTGATGGTCTCCGTGACCTTCCTGGTCGACCTGGCCTACGCCGCCGCCGACCCGCGCCTGAGGCGGCGAGCATGACGGGCGCCCCCCGCAGGCGCCTCGCGCCCGGCCTCGCCCTCGGCCTTGGTTTCACCGCCATCTTCCTGGCCGCGGTGTTGCTGTCCTTCGTCTGGACGCCGCACGACGTCAGCCAGCTTGACGTGGCCCGCCGCCTGCTGCCGCCGTCGCCCGAGCACCTCTTGGGGACCGACCACTTCGGCCGCGACGTGCTGTCGATGATTATCGTCGGCGCCCGCAACTCCCTGGCGGTGGCCCTGGTCGCGGTGGTCGTGGGCGCGGGCCTTGGCGTTCCGCTCGGCCTGCTGGCGGCGGCGCGGGGCGGGGTGGCAGATGAGCTGGTGATGCGCGGCTCGGACCTGGTCTTCGCCCTGCCCTCGCTGCTGCTGGCGATCCTGATCACCGCCGTCTTCGGGCCTGGGGCCGTCAACGCCATCATCGCCATCGGCGTCTTCAACATCCCCGTCTTCGCGCGGGTCACCAGGGGCGCGGCGCTGCCGCTGTGGACGCGGGAGTTCGTCCTGGCCGCACGGGTGGCCGGCAAGCGCCGCGCCGCGATCAGCCTCCAGCACATCGCCCCCAACCTCGCCGGCCTGCTGATCGTCCAGGCCACCATCCAGTTCTCGGTCGGCATCCTGGCCGAGGCGGGCCTGTCCTACGTCGGCCTCGGCGCCCAGCCGCCGACGCCCAGCTGGGGGCGGATGCTGAACGACGCCCAGACCATGATCGGCTTCGCGCCCTGGCTGGCGATCTTCCCCGGCCTGACCATCGCCATCACGGTGCTGGGCCTCAACCTCCTGGGCGATGGCCTGCGCGACGCCCTCGATCCCCGCCTGGAGCGCCGGCCATGAGCGCGCCCATGCTGCAGGTGGAGGGCCTGACCTTGTCGCTTGGCGGCCAGGCCGTGCTGGCCGATGTCGGCTTCGAGGTGGCGGGCGGCGAGATCCTGGGCCTGGTGGGGGAGTCCGGCTCGGGCAAGTCCCTGACCGCCCTCTCGATCCTGCGGCTGTTGCCGGCCGGCGCGGCGGTGTCGGGCGCTGTGCGGCTGGACGGTCGCGACCTCATCAGCCTGCCCGAGGCGGCCATGCGCCCGGTGCGCGGCGGCCAGATCGGCCTGATCTTCCAGGAGCCGATGACCGCCCTCAACCCGGTGATGACCATTGGCGATCAGGTGGCCGAGGTGTTCCGCATCCATCGCCGCGCGGGACGCTCTGAGGCGCTGCGGGAGGCCGCCAACGCCCTGGCTCGCGCCGGCCTGCCGCCGGCCGAGATTCCGCCGACGCGCTATCCGCACGAACTGTCCGGCGGTCAGCGCCAGCGCGTCGCCATCGCGCTGGCCACCGCCCTCAAGCCCGGGCTGGTCATCGCCGACGAGCCCACGACGGCCCTGGACGTCACCACCCAGGCCCAGATCCTGGAGCTGCTGAAGGGCCTGGCGCACCGGGACGGCGCCGGCCTGATCCTGATCACCCACGATCTGGCCGCCGTCTCGGGCATGGCCGATCGCGTGGCGGTGATGCGGGGCGGACGGATCGTTGAGACCGGTCCCACGCAGCAGGTGCTGGCCGGCCTCGGCGATCCCTACGCCGGCATCGCCGTTACCCCGCGCTCGCCCTCGACCGCGCTGCCGGTGCTCGAGGCCCGCGACGTCGTCCGCACCTACCCCGGACGGCGGGCCGGTTGGCGGCGCGGCGCAGACTTCCGCGCCGTCGACGGGGTCAGCCTGCGCCTGCAGCCGGGCGAGCGCCTCGGGCTCGTCGGCGAGTCTGGCAGCGGCAAGTCGACCCTCCTGCGCGCCCTCCTGGCCCTCGAGCCGCCCCAGTCCGGCGAGATCCGGCTGGACGACCAGCCCTTCGGCGCCTCGGCCACCCGCGCCCAGCGCTCGGCGATCCAGGCGGTGTTCCAGGACCCCTACGGCAGCTTCGACCCCCGCTGGCGGGGGGAGGATCTGGTTGCTGAGCCGCTGCATCTGCTGGCCACTCCGCCGCGGGGCGCCGAGCGGCGCGAGCGCGTCGCCGCCATGCTGGGCCAGGTCGGCCTGCCCGCCGAGGCCGCCGACCGCTATCCGCACCAGTTCTCCGGCGGCCAGCGCCAGAGGATCGCCATCGCCAGGGCCCTGATCACCCAGCCGCGGGTGGTGATCCTGGACGAGGCGGTCTCGGCGCTGGACGTGCCGGTGCGCGCCGAAATCCTTCGCCTCCTGGCGCGCCTCTCCGACGACCTGGGCCTGGCCTATGTGTTCGTCACCCACGACCTCACCGTGGCCCGCGCCGTGACCGACAGGCTGATGGTGATGAAGGCCGGCCGCATTGTCGAGGAGGGGCCTACGGCCGAAATCTTCGCCGCGCCCAAGCACCCCTATACGGCCGCGCTCATCGCCGCGACGCCACGCATGGCGAGCCTATGACGCCGCACCCGAGGCGGGAACGACTATCCCTGCGCCGGAGCGGCCGCGCGGTCCTGCGGCCGCGACTGGTGATCCCACCGCGGCCGTTCCGCCCTCACCGTCTCCACCGCCTTGTCCCAGAAGGCCGCGTTGCCGGCCAGGAACTTGATGTTGAAATGGTCGGTGGTCCGAAACTCGAGGACTTCGACCCCGTCCGGCCCGGGGACATAGGTGTAGGCCGCATCCCGCGGCACGAAGAAGCCGTCGCCGGCGCCCAGGGTCTCGGCGCCCAGGGTCAGGTTTCCGGCGACGATGTAGTACAGGCAATCGGCGTTGTGGCTGTGCCGGGGCAGGGGAAAGCCGCTCTTGAACCAGGCATAGGTGAGGCTGAGGCCCGGCGCCGAGAACAGCAGCTTGACCATCTGCCCTTCGCCCGCGCCGACTTCGGCCAACCGCGCGAAACGCGCCTCAAGTTCCGGCGTGACCCCGTCGTAGTCCATCACGTCGATCTCCGAGAACGGCGGCGCGTCGGCAGCGCGGTAGATGGCGAACTTGCCGGGCGAAACGCCCGCGGCCTTATCCATTGTCACAGACATCGACTTGCTCCTGCTTTGTCGCGCCCGGCGCGCTCACGCCGGCGAGACGCCATTGACCAGTCCAAGACCGGCGGTCCTGTAGCCCAGCAACACCAGCATCTCTTCCGAGGCGAACTGGCGGATCGAGGGGTTGAGCGACAGGAACCAGTTCTCCTGGGTCCGATAGATCGTCTTGGTGTACCAGGCGAACACGCCGGCCCGGCGCTGATCGCGGGTGCTGTTGAGGCCGGTCTTGTGCCAAAGCCGGCTCTCGAACACGACGATGGAACCCGCCGGCGCTTCCAGCGGCACGGTCGAGACATCCGCATCGCCGGCCTTCGGCGCGCGGTTCAGCCGGTGGCTGCCGGGCGCGACGCGGGTGGCGCCGTTGGCCTTGGTGAAGTCGTCCAGGCACCAGGCCACGTTCATCCCCTGCGGCTCGGCCGCCCATGGCTCGGGCACGAAGATCTGGTCGGCGTGCAGGACCATCTCGCCGCCGCCAGGACCGGTGATGTTGGCCGAGATGTTGCCGAGCAGGGCCGGCCAGCCCAGCACCGCGCGGATGAAGGCCAGGGCGGTGGGGTGTTCGACCATGTCCTCGAACACCGGGTCGCGGCTGAGCACGTTCCAGACGCGCTGGTTGGTCTGGTCGTGGGCGTAGTCGAGCCCGAACTTCTGTTCACGGGCCCGCCCGCGGTCCTCGTCGGCGGCGCGGTAGAGCGCGTCCCGCGCCCGGCGCAGGGCATCGCCTTCCAGTACGCCGGGGATGACGCATAGGCCAAAGTCGCGGATGTGCGCGAGGCCCTCCTCGATATCGCGGGCCGGCGGCGGCAGCGCCGTCTCGGCCTGGCTGAGGGCCACGGCGCTCACCCGGATGCGCCCCTATGACCGCGCGGCGACAGGGCGGTGGAGGCCAGGGCGACGTTGGCCTGGGCGTCAAGCCCCAGCCAGCGGCGCAGCTCCGGCCCGACTTCGGCCTGGACGGTCGGCGAGAGCGCCGCGTTCCAATTCACCTGGGGCCTGAGGAACGCCGCCGAGTAGAAGCCGAACAGCAGGGCCCGGTCTTCATGCTGCGTGATGTTGGCCCCAGAGGTGTGCCAGACCCGGCCTTCCATGGCGATGATCGAGCCGGCCTTGGCCTCGAAGGGACGCATCCTGGACAACGGATCGGGCGGCAGGTCCGATTGCCGGACGCACTTGTGGCTGCCGGGCAGGAACAGGGTCGCGCCGTTCTCGAAGCGCACGTCGGTGAGGCACCAGATGATGTTGAGCGCCCAAGCGTGTTCCCACGGCTCGGGAACCACGATGGCCTGGTCCGAATGCAGCGGCATCGACCGCGATCCAGGGCGCGCCACATTGGCGGTGAAGTTGGAGATCAGGAACTCCGGCCCCAGCAGGGATCGCACCAGCTCCACGGCCACCGGATGCCGGATCAGCTCGCGGAACACCGCGTCGATGTCGAGCAGGTTGAAGACCCGCACATTGCTGGCGTTGGGGTCCAGGACGGGCATGTAGGTGGCCACGCCCCGCCGTTCGCTCTCCGCCGCCGCGGCCCAGAGCCGGTCCAGAACCGCGCTCGTGGCGGCCGGATCAAGGACGCCCGGCAGCACGCACCAGCCGTCTTGCCTCAGCGACACCTTGGCGGCGTCCAAGTCGCCGCCGCCGCCCCGGACGGGATCGGAGGGCCGTATCGCCGTGGGCGCTTGGGTTTGGCCGGCGGTCATAGGGTCGTCTCGTCTCCATCGCCTCCTCTGCGGGAGGCTGTCGCAATTTCTGGAGCCTGCTCCAAGTTTGTCAACGCAATTTCCAGAGTCTACTCTGACTTTTGTTCCGGCGCCGATTGCGGTAGTCGAGGTTATGGGATGCGCTCCGACGGGGGCGCGACAGGAACGAGCATGTCGGACGGGGCGGACATTTCGAGGCGGGAGCGGGCCAAGGGCGGACGCCGCCGCCGCATTCTCGACGCCGCCTACGCCCTGTTGCGGGAGGTCGGCATGCAGGACGTGACGGTCAAGGCGATCGCCGCGCGCTCAGGCCTCAGCGCCGCCACCGTCTACAATCTCTTCGGCTCCAAGGGGGCCATCCTCTCGCAGGTGTTCGACCTGGACCTTCGGATCTTTGAGGAGCAGGTGACGGGCGCGGCGTCCGCCGATGGCCTGGAGCGGATCTTCGACGCAATCGCCATCGCCGCCGACCTCTACCGCGCCGATCCGAGCTTCTATCGCCTGACGATGGTGGCGCGGGGCGGCGGGGGTCGGGACGCCGGCTTCGACGCCACAGTGCGGGCGCCGCGCATGCGGTTCTGGCGGCGCCTGGTCCAGGAGGCCATCGACGAGGGCTGCCTGCGCCCCGACGCGGATGCCGCGGCGCTCAGCGTCGTGCTGGTCCAGATCGCCGCCGGCGCCCTGATCGACTGGGCCACCGACGCGATATCGGTGGACCAGCTGGAGATCGAGACCAGCTTCGGCTTCGCCGCGGCGCTGTCGAGCTTCGCCGCCCGGCCGGCGCAGCCGAAGCTGCGGCGGCGCATGGAGGGCCTCAGGCGCGCCATGTCGGCGCAGTCCAGGGCGGCCTAGGGGGAGCGCCCATGGCGAAGGTGGAGCCTCTCAGCCGAAAGGCCATGCAGCCGCTGATCGAGCCCTACGGGCTGGCGGAGGCCGTGCGGGCGGGCGACCTGCTCTACATCGCCGGACAGACCGGCATGAACGAACAGGGCCAGATCGTGGATGGCGGGCTCAAAGCCCAGGCGCTGCAAGCCTTTGCCAACATCAAGGCGATCATCCAACTGGCCGGCGGCGAGCCGAGCAACCTCGTCCACCTGACCTGGTACCTGGTCGAGGGGCCGGATGGCCGGTCCTTCATGGAGGACGCCCTGGACATCACCGCGGCCAGGGCCGAAGTCTTTCCCGGGGTCGTGACCGGATCGACGGCCGTGCGGGTCAAGGAACTGCTGACCCCCGAGATCCTGGTGGAGATCCAGGCGATCGCGGCCCTCTGATGAGCACAGCCCAGAGCGCGGACGTGATCGTCGTGGGAGCCGGGGTCGCAGGCCTCAAGGCGGCGCAGACCCTGGTCGCGCAGGGGCGGACGGTGCTGGTCTTGGAGGCCAACGAGCGGGTGGGGGGGCGGCTAAAGGCGACGAATGTGGGGGGCTTTGTCGGCGATGTGGGGGGACAGTGGGTCGGCGTCGGTCACAGCGTGCTGATCGACGAGGCGCGGCGACTGGATGTGGCGATCTATCCGCAGTACGCCACCGGCAAGACGATGATGCAGATGTTCGGCAGGACGGTCAGCTTCGCCGGCAATGTCCCGCGCATGCCGATGCTCTCGCTGCTGGAGCTGGCCCGGCTGCAGAGCCGGTGGGACCGGGAGATGCGCACCGTGCCGGCGCAGGCGCCATGGACGGCCCCCAGGGCGGCCGAGTGGGACGCCCAGACCCTGGAGACCTGGATCGTGCGCAACCTGCACACCGCCGCCGCGCGCCAGTTCGCCCGCATCGTGCCGCGCGGGGCCTGGGCGGTGGAAGCTTCGCAGGTCTCCTATCTATGGTTCCTCGACGCCCTGCGTAGCGGCGAGGGCCTGGCGAACCTGATGGCGGTGAAGGGCGGGGTGCTGGACGGCAAGTTCCTGGGCGGCATGCACCAGATCGCCGCGCGCATGGCGGCCGAGCTGGGGGAGCGCATCGTCCTGGGCGCCCCGGTGCGCCAGATCCGCCAGGACGACGAAGGGGTGCAGGTCAGCACCGACAAAGGAGAGTTCGTGGCCCGCTTCATCATCGTGGCCGCGCCGCCAGGCCCGGTGGGCCGCATCCATTTCGAGCCCCACCTGCCCGCCGTCCGTGACGGCCTGCAGCAGCGCATGCCCATGGGCGCCATCATCAAGGCGATCGTGGCCTATGAGACCCCCTTCTGGCGGAAGGCCGGCTTCTCGGGCCAGGTGGCCACGGACGACGACACCCTGGGCATCGTCATGGAGGACGTTCAGCGCGAGGGCCACGCCGCCTTGCTGTGCTTCATCGAGGGCCCGCATGCGCTCAAGATGAGCGCCGCGGGCAGGCCGGCGCGGCAGGCGGCGGTGATCGCCTCCCTGGTTCGCTTCTTCGGTCCAGAGGCGGCCAACCCCACCGGCTACGACGACAACGACTGGCTGCTGGAGCCCTACACGCACGGCTACGTCGGGGTGATGCCGCCTGGCGTCATGACCCGCTTCGGCCGCGCCCTGAGGGAGCCCTGCGGGCGGATCCACTGGGCCGGGACCGAGACGTCCACCGAATGGGCCGGCTACATCGAAGGGGGACTGCGGTCGGGACAGCGGGCGGCTCTGGAAGTCGCCGCGCGACACAATCAGTAGAAGGTCAGGCGTCCGGATCGAAGGGCGCCGAGACCAGGCCAGGGATATCGAGGGGCATGGAGTAGAGGTCGCCGCCCGCACCGCCATCGGCGTCGCGCGCCGTTGTGACGAACAGGGTCTTCAGGTCCGGGCCGCCGAAGCAGGGCATGGTCGGCCGGCGCACGGGCAGCGGATAGGCGGCCATCAGGCGGCCGTCCGGGTCGTAGCGGTGCAGACGGCCCCCGTCCCAGAGGCAGGACCAGTAGCAGCCCTCCGCGTCGGTGGCCGCGCCGTCGGGGCGGCCGCGGTCAGGGGCGTCAGGGTCCAGGCGTGCGAAGACCCGCCGGTTGACGGCTTCGCCCGTGGCCGGGTCGTAGTCGTAGCGCCAGATGACGAACCGGGGCGTGTCCGAATGGTAGAGCGTTCGGGCGTCCGGCGCGAAGGCCAGGCCGTTTGAGGTCATCAGGTCGGTGGCCAGCGTGGCCAGGCCGCGGCGGTCCCAGCGATAGAGGGCCGCCACGCCGCCGGCCTTGGCTTCGTCGATGGTCCCCACCAGGAAGCGGCCGGCCGGGTCGGTGCGGCCGTCGTTGAAGCGGCTCCTGGCGGGATCCGCGGGATTGTCGGCCAGCTTGACGGTCTGGACGCCTCCATCGTCCAGCCGCCAGATCCCCGAGCGCATGCCGGCGATGAAACCGCCGCCCTTGGCCGGCGCGATGCAGCCGGCGTTCTCCGCCAGGCCCCAGGCGTCGTGGGCGTCGGTGGCGGGATCGAAGCGGTGCAGGCGCTTGGCGTCGATGTCGACGAAGAACAGCCGCTGCTGGTCCACAGACCAGACCGGCCCTTCGCCCAACGCCGCACCGACCGCCAGAGCCGTTTCGAACCGCGCCTCACCCATGCCAGCCGCTGACGGCGAACCCTCAGATCCGCTCGATGATGATCGCCGGGGCCATGCCGCCGGCCGCACACATGGTCACCAGGCCACGCTTGAGGTCACGGCGTTCCAGTTCGTCCAGGATGGTGCCGATCAGGATCGAGCCAGTGGCGCCGATGGGATGGCCCAGCGCCATGGCGCCGCCGTTCACATTGACCTTGTCGCGGTCGAGCTTGAGGTCGCGGATGAACTTCTCGGCCACCACCGAGAAGGCCTCGTTGATTTCGAACAGGTCGATGTCGTCGAGCGTCAGGCCGGCCTTCTCCAGCACCTTGCGGGCGGCGGGGACGGGGGCGTTCAGCATCAGGGTCGGGCTGTCGCCCATGTTGGCCATGGCCACCACGCGGGCGCGGGCCTTCAGGCCATTCTTGGCGGCGTACGAGGGCGAGGCCAGCAGCACGGCGCCCGAGCCGTCCACGACGCCCGACGAGTTTCCGGCGTGGTGGATGTGCTGGATCTTGAGGTCCGGATAGACCTGCCGGATCAGGCCGCCCAGGGTGGTGCCCTGCTCGTCGATCGGAACCTCCGCCATGGCCTCGAACGAGGCCTTCAGGCCGTTCAGCCCTTCGATGGTGGTCTGCGGGCGGGGGAATTCCTCGTGGTCGAGGGCCAAGGAGCCGTCTTCCTTGTAGACCGGCACCAGGGAGCGGTCGAAGTGACCGCCTCGGATCGCCGCGTCGGCGCGCTGCTGGCTGACCAGCGCCAGTTCGTCAACGGCCTGGCGGCTGATCCCTTCCAGGGTGGCGATGGCGTCGGCGCAGACGCCCTGGTGCGATTGCGGGTGCCGCGCGCGCAGGCGCAGGTTGCCGCCGTCCATCAGCATCGGCCCGCCCGAGCGGTCGGCGGTGGACGACGTATAGGACATCATCTCGCAGCCGCCGGCGATGACCAGGTCTTCCATGCCCGACATGATCGAGGCCGCCGCCAGGTTCACCGTGGTGATGCCAGAACCGCAGAAGCGGTCCAGGGTCATGCCGCTGGCCTTGACGTCGTAGCCGGCGTCCAGCGCCGCCATCCGGCCCAGGTCGCCGCCCTGCTTGCCCCGTTGGCTGCTGGTGCCCCAGATGATGTCGTCGACTTCGCTGGTCTTGAGGTTGTTGCGCGCGGCCATGGCCTTCAGCACCGTGGCCGCCAGCTGCTGGGGATGGATATCCGCCAACGCGCCCTTGCCGACCTTGCCGATTCCGCGGGGCGTTCGGCAGGCGTCGATGATGAGGGCTTCGGGCATGGTCTTGTCCTTCCTGAGCAGTGCTGTCCGGGCCGGGCCGTAAGCCGGCGCCAGCATCCTGGCGCGCACACTTGGCTACCCGCCGTCGGGTCAGTCCAGTCAAAAAAGACTCCGGCGCGGATCGATTCAGCAGGCCACGGCGCCGGGGGAGCGCCGCGACGGGTAGAGGAAGGCGCCGCCGAGGGCGCCGTCCCGCAGGGTGATGCGAAGCTCGGCTGTGCGGCCGTCGTCGGCGGCCTTTTGGGCGAGGGCGCGCGCGGCGGCTTCGGCGCGGCCCCCGGACGGGAAAAACAGCGCCTGGTCCAGCGCATCGGATTCAACGGCCCAGCCTTCGCCGGCCGGCGCGACAGAAATCAGGAGAGCCATCAACAGCTCCTTCGGAAGGCAAATTATCAAGGGAACGAAGCGCGATGTCCGTTCGAGTTCGGTGCGGCCCACAGGGCCGCGCCCTTCAGGGCGAGATCAGACCGGCATTCGGCCGTTCAGAAAATGACATCGCCACATGGGGCGTCCCGCAACGCTAAGGTCGATGGCCCTAAATAGGCGCCCCGCTCGCCGTGGGCCACCCAGAAGTCCTGAAAACCGGTCCCGGATTTCTAGGCGCGTGAGATTTGAACCATCGCGTCCTCAGCCGTCGGCTGCGACGACACCTTCTCGCGCATGGCGAGAAGGACAGGTTCGGCGGTGGCTGGGCGAGGGCTCAGCGCCTTGGCTCGGCGCAGGTGAGGCTGGCGCGGTGCAGTCGGCATACCGCGATCACAGCGTCGGTGAGGTCGTGGAAGGCGCCCACCCAGTCGGCCCCCTTGCGATCGAACACGAAGTACCCGAAGCGGCCCATGGTGAAGGCCTGGGCCGTGGCGCCGTCGATGGTCACCGCACCGACGGCGGGGGGCGGCAGATCGCTGGGGTCCTGAAGGTCGCCGCCGGTTCCCACGATCAACTCCGGCGGCCGCGCGGCGCCGAAGTCCAGGCTGGTGAAATTGTGCACGTGGCCGACGAGGACCAGGTCGATCCCCGCCAGGTTGCGATCCTTGATCGCCGCCCGCTCGTTGATGTTGCCCAGGCCGTCGCTCAGCGCGGCGTCCTTGCGCTGGACGGTCCAGATCGGGCGATGTGTGACCAGCCAGGCCGGCGCCCCGGCGCGCAGCCGGTCCATGGCGTCCAGGCGCGCCGTGAACTCTTCCTGCTGGTCCGGCTTGAGCTTGAAGTCGTCCGGATCGGCGCTGTCGACGATCAGCAGGCGGGTTCCGCCGATCGGCACGGCGAAGGTGTCGCTCTGGGCTGGGCAGTCGCGGACCGCCGGCGAGGCGTCCAGCAGGCGGAACCAGCCGGCGCCGCCGCGGTTGCAGTCCTCATGGTTGCCTCGGGCGAAGACCCAGGGCGCGGCGGCCAGCAAGGGGGCGGCGGGGGCGAAGAGTTCGGCCTTCCAGGTCTGCCACCTGTCGCCGAAGGGACTGCCGGCGCACTTGGCCTCTCCGGCCGGACAGGGCGTCTCGCGATAGTAGTAGTCGCCGACGTGCACCACGAGGTCGGGCCTGCGCCGCGCCGCCAGGGCCGCGACCCTGGCGAAGGGCCAGCCGGCGACGGGATCGTTGCAGTCCTGGACCAGGGGACCTTTGAGGCGGCAGCCGGTGTCGCCCAGGATCACGATGCGGTTGGGCGGTCCTCTTGGGACGGGCAGGATCTGGCCCTGCAGGTTCGCGATCCGCGAGCCCCGGGGCAGGGCCGCGACGCAGATGCGATCGGGGAAGGCCCCGGACGGCGCGGCGCGCAGCCTCATGGCATGGCGCCGGCCATTGATCACCAGCCTGGGGCAGACGCTCGCTGGGGTGACCACCCGGACCTCCGGGCCTCGCCCGGTGACCTCCACCCAGGCCGAGGGCGTCTCGACAGCGCGCGCGACGCCGGCCATGGCCAGGACCGCGAGCAAGCTCGCCAGAAGCTTCATCCGCGTCGCTCCCCAAGTCGCCGGCCCGTCGCCAGAAGGTCCGACCCGGCCCGAAGGCCTATTTGGCGCCCTGTTCCACCGTCCAGCCGCCACCTAGCGCGCTGATCAGGTCCACGGCCGCCGCCAGCTGGTTGGCCTGGTTCTGCAGCGCCGACTCCTGGGCGCTCAAGGACGAGGCCTCGGCCACCACCACGGCGGTATAGTCCACCGTGCCGGCCCTGTACTGATTGTTCAGGATACGCGCATCGTCGACGGCCGCCGTCATGGCCGCGTCGCGCTGGGTCTGTTCGACGGCCAGCACCCGCCAGGCCGCCAGATTGTCCTCCACCTGGCCCAGCCCGGCCAGCACCGTCTGGCGGTAGAGCGCCACTTCCTGGTCGTAGAGGGCGCGGCTCTGGCGCACCTGGGCCGACCGGGCGCCGGCGTCAAAGATCGTCTCCGCCGCTTGGGCGCCGATGGCCCAGGTGGTGCTGGATGCGCTCAGCAGGCTGCCAAGCTGGCTCGATGCGACGCCGCCCTGGCCGGTCAAGGTGAGGCTTGGGAAGAAGGCGGAGATGGAGATGCCGATCTGCTCGTTGGCGGCGGCGGCCCGCCGCTCGGCGCCGGCGATGTCGGGGCGCCGCTGCAACAAGGTCGAGGGCACGCCTACTGGAATTTCGGGTGACTTCAGCGTCCAGGGGGCTGGCGCCAGAGTCAGCTCCGCCGGCGCGCGGCCGCTCAGGATGGCGATGGCGTGCTCCAGCTTGGCGCGCTGCTGGATCACGTCAGTGTTCGTCGCCTGGGCGTTGAAGAGCTGGGTCTGGGCCGCCAGCACGTCGCTGCGGGCCGCCACGCCTGCGTTATATTTGTTCTGCGTCACGGTCAGGGACCGTTCAAAGGCCGTCGTGGTGGCGTCCAGAAGGCGCTTCAACTCGTCGAGTTCGCGCAGCTGGATGTAGTCCAGCGCCAGGCTGGTCTGGGCCGACAGGCGGGCGTTGGCCAGGTCGGCGGCGCTGGCCTGGGCGTTGTCCTTGGCATTGGCGATGGTGCGCCGGATGCGGCCCCAAAGATCCGGCTCCCAGGTTCCGGCCGCGCCGAGCTGGAAGGAGTTGCCGCTGCGGCCGGCGCTGTTTCCCGAGCCGATGCTGGCCCCGCCACCTCCCGATTTGCTGGCTGACCCGTTCAGGCTGATGGTCGGAAAGAGCGCCGCGCGTTGCTGGCTCACCAGGGCTTCGGCCTGGCGGTAGGCGGCTTCGGCGGCCTTCAGGTTCTGGTTGGAAACCTCGACCCGCTGTTCCAGATCGTTGAGCACCGGATCGTTGAACACCGTCCACCAGTCGCGGCGGTCGGCGGCGTCGGAGGGGTTGGCCGGCGTCCAGCCTTCGGCCTCCTTGTAGGCCGGCGTCACCGGGGCGCTGGGGCGCTGGTAGTTGGGGCCGACCATGCACGCGCTGAGCGCGCAGCCCAGCATCAGCAGAACCGGCAGGAATCGGGCGCGGGGGTGGGAGTGAGAGCGGGACTGGGTCATGGGTCAGGCGGCCGGAGCAGGTTGAGGCTGGGCGAGTGCGGCGCTGGGTCGGCGTCGGCGCAGCTTGTCGAGGTACAGATAGACCACCGGCGTGGTCAGCAGGGTGAGGACCTGGCTGACCACCAGGCCGCCGATGATGGCGATCCCCAGCGGCCGGCGCAGCTCCGAACCCTCGCCCCAGCCGATGGCGAGCGGCAGGGCCCCCAGGATCGCGGCGAAGGTGGTCATCATGATCGGGCGGAACCGGGTGAGCGCGGCCTGGTAGATGGCCTCGCGCGGCGTCAGGCCCTGGTCGCGCTCCGCCACCAGGGCGAAGTCGATCATCAGGATGGCGTTCTTTTTGACGATGCCGATCAGCAGGATCACCCCGATCATGGCGATGATCGAGAACTCGGTGTGGAAGATGATCAAGGCGATGGCCGCCCCGACCCCGGCCGAGGGCAGGGTGGAAAGCACGGTCAGGGGGTGGATGTAGCTCTCGTAGAGGATGCCCAGCACCAGGTAGATCGCGATCAGGGCCGCCAGGATCAGGATGGGCTCGTTCTTCAGGGAGTCGCTGAACACCTTGGCCGTGCCCTGGAAGCTGCCGTGCACGGTGGCCGGCATGCCGATCTGGGCCTGGGCCTGGGCGATTTCGGCCTGGGCGTTGCTCAGGGATTTGCCAGGCTGCAGGTTGAAGGAAATGGTCGTCGCCGGTTGGGCGTCCTGGTGGTTCACCGTGGTCGGCGTCGAGGAGTCGGCCCATGCGGCGATTTCGGACAGCGGCGCCATGAGCTCCGGCGTGCCGCTGACGGCCACGCCTGTGGAGGCGCCGCGGGCGGGCGGGGCGGTAGGGCCGGCCAGCGGCGCCTGGGCGCCGGAGACACCGAGCTGGGCGGAGACGGCGCTGGCGCCCAGCACGCCGGCGGTGGTGCTGGCCGAGGTGACCACGGTGTTGGCTGAGGATTTGCCGTTGCTGATGTAGATGTTCTTCAGCGCCTCGGTGTTCTGGTTGAAGGCCGGATTGACCTCCATCACCACATGGTACTGGTTCTCGTCCTTGAAAATTGTAGAAACTTGGCGCTGGCCGAAGGCGTCGTACAAGGTGTTGTCGATCTGGCTGTTGGTCAGGCCGAGGCGCCCGGCCTTGTCCCGGTCGATGGTGAGGAAGGCCTGCAGGCCGTGGTCTTCCTGATCGGAGTTGACGTCCACCAGCGACGGCCGCGTCTTCATGGCCTCCGACAGCTTCGAGGCCCAGCTTCGCAGGTCGGCCAGATTGCCGGCCTTCAAGGTGTATTGATAGGTGGCGTTACCCTGCCGCCCGCCCATCCGGAAGTCCTGGACGGGATTGAGGAACAGGCTGGCGCCGGTCACCCTCGCCAGCCTGGGGCGCAGCCGGGCCACCACCTGGTCGGCGCTGGCGTCGCGCTGGGACCGGGGCTTCAGCGCCACCTGAAGGAAGCCGCCGGCGGCGTTGCGGCCCGCGAAGGCGACCACGGTCTGCACGGCCGGATCGCGCTGCACGATGCCGACGAAGCGCCGCAGGCGTTGCTGGCTGATCTGGAACGAGCTCGACTGATCCGTCTGCAGCCCGCCCTGGAGCGCGCCGGTGTCCTGCTGCGGGAAGAAGCCCTTGGGGATGATGGTGAAGAGGTAGACGTTGAGCGCGATCGTCGCCACGAGCACCGCCAACACCACCGGACCGGCGTCCAGAGCCCAGTTGAGGGCGCGCCGATAGACCGACAGCATGCCGCTGAAGGCGCCATCGGACACCCGGGCCACCCAGCCTGGGCGATGACCCGCCTTCGGTGGCTGGATGAGGAAGGCGCACATCATCGGCGTCGTGGTCAGCGAGATCAGCAGCGAGACGGTGATCGCCGTCGACAGGGTGATGGCGAACTCGCGGAACAGGCGGCCGATGATGCCCCCCATCAGCAGGATCGGCAGGAAGACCGCGATCAGCGATATGCTGATCGACAGCACCGTGAAGCCGACTTCCTGGGCGCCCTTCAGGGCCGCCTCCATGCGGCCCATGCCCTCTTCGACGTGGCGGGTGACGTTCTCCAGGACCACGATGGCGTCGTCGACCACGAAGCCGGTGGCGATGGTCAGCGCCATCAGCGACAGGTTGTCGAGGGAAAAGCCCAGCAGGAACATCACCCCGACGGCGCCCAGCAGGGAGACGCTGACCGCCACGCTGGGGATCAGCACCGCCCGGCCGTTGTGCAGGAAGAAGGCGACCACGCCCACCACCAGCACCAGGGAGATCAGCACCGTTCGCTCCACATCGGCCAGGGACGCGCGGATGGTGGTGGTCCGGTCCACGGCCACCTGCATGTCGATGTCGGCTGGCAGCACGCTCGTCAGGGCCGGGATTTTGGCCTTCACCCGATCGACGGTGTCGATGATGTTGGCGTTGGGCTGGCGGCTGATGACCACCACGACGGCGGGCTGGCCGTTGATGAGGCCGAGGTTGTGGATGTCCTCCACCGAGTCCTGGACCTGGGCGATGTCGGTGAGGCGCACCGGCGACCCGTTCCGCCAGGCCACGATCAAAGGCGCATAATCCTTAGCCGTCGCGCCCGCGTCGTTGGTGTAAAGCTGGAAGCGCTGGGCGTTGTCTTCGATGACGCCCTTGGGCCGGTTGGCGTTGGCCGAGGCCAGGGCGGCGCGGACATCCTCCAGCGAGACGCCATACTTGGCCAGGGCGACGGGGTTCATCTCCACCCGCACGGCGGGCAGGGAGGCGCCGCCGATGTCCACCTCGCCGACGCCCTTCACCTGGGAGAGCTGCTGCTGGATGATGGTGGCGGCGGCGTCGTAGATCTGGCCGGGCGTCTTGGTCTTGGACGTCATGGCCAGGATCAGCACCGGCGCGTCGGCCGGGTTGCGCTTGTTGTAGGTCGGGTTGCTGCGCAGGGTCGCCGGCAGGTCGATCCGCGCGGCGTTGATGGCCGCCTGCACGTCGCGCGCCGCGCCGTTGATGTCGCGGTCCTGGCCGAACTGCAGGGTGATGTTGGTCTGGCCCACGCTGCTGCGCGATGTCATCTCGTTGACGTCGGCGATGACCCCCAGGTGTTTCTCCAGGGGCGAGGCGACGCTGGTGGCCATGGTCTCGGGGCTGGCGCCGGGCAGGGTCGCCGTCACCGAGATCACCGGGAAGTCCACCTGCGGCAGCGGCGAGACCGGCATCAGGAAAAACGCCGCTATGCCCGCAAGCGCGATGCCGATGGTCAGCAGGATGGTGCCGATGGGCCGGCGGATGAAGGGGGCCGAGAGGTTCATGGCGCGGCCGGCGCCGGCGTGGGCGGAACGCCCGGGCCGCCGGCCTCTTCCTGCGCCGCCGGGGTCGGGCTTTTCGGTCCCTCGCCGGCCGCGCCTTCACTGCCGCCGCGCTTGCGCCCCAGGCGTTGCGCCACCTTGTCGAACTGCAGATAGATCACCGGGGTGGTGAAGAGGGTCAGGGCCTGGCTGACGATCAGGCCGCCGACGATGCTGATGCCGAGGGGATGGCGCAGCTCCGAACCCACGCCCCAGCCCAGCATCAGGGGCAGGGCGCCGAACAGGGCCGCCAGGGTGGTCATGATGATGGGCCGAAACCGCAGCAGGGCGGCCTGGTGGATCGCCTCCCGCGGCGCCTTGCCCTCCTGGCGTTCGGCGTCGAGGGCGAAGTCGATCATCATGATGGCGTTCTTCTTGACGATGCCGATCAGCAGGATGATGCCGATGATGCCGATCACGCCCAGGTCCTGGCCGAACATCATCAGGGCCAGCAGGGCGCCGACGCCCGCCGAGGGCAGGGTCGAGAGGATGGTGATCGGGTGGACATAGCTCTCGTAGAGCACGCCAAGCACGATGTAGACGGTGACGATCGCCGCCAGGATCAGCCACAGCTCGTTGGCCAGCGACGCCTGAAAGGCGTTGGCCGCGCCCAGGAAGGTGGTGGTGATGGTGACCGGGATGCCGATCTCCTTCTCCGCCTTGCGGATGGAGCTCACCGCGTCGCCCAGCGCCACGCCTGGCGCGGTGTCGAATGACAGGTTCGCCGACGGGAACTGGGAGACGTGATTGATCTGCAGGGGCGCTGTCACCTTGTCGATGGTGGCCATGGTCGACAGGGGTGTCGGCGCGCCGTTGCCCGCCCGCAGGTACAGGGTCTGCAGGCCCTCGGGCGTCGTCATGGTGGCGGGGTCGGCCTCCAGGATCACCCGGTACTGGGTCGACTGGGTGAAGATGGTCGAGATGATCCGCTGGCCGAAGGCGTCGTAGAGGGCGTCGTCCACCGTCGATGGCGTGATCGCCAGCCTTGCGGCGGTGTCGCGGTCAATCTTCACGAACGCCGAAAGGCCCTGGTTC
>FTAI01000514.1_pt1 | contig 37157 bp, 34 predicted proteins | sample 1638941 | NCBI WGS metagenome assembly FTAI01 (sample SAMEA3914813, study PRJEB12502) | metagenome | biome: forest; material: soil | place: Canada | collected 2011-07-07 | depth 0.3 m | reverse complement strand
TCGGCCAGGGCGCGCAGGGTGTTGTGGTGGAAGTTGGCCACCCGCTGCGCCTTGTCGGGCACCACCAGCGCCCTTTGGCGCAAGGGATCCTGGGTCGCCACGCCGGTGGGGCAGCGGTTGGTGTTGCAGCTGAGGGATTGCACACAGCCGAGCGCGAACATGAAGCCCCGGGCCGAATTGGCCCAGTCGGCGCCGATGGCCAGGACGCTGGCGATGTCATAGGCGCTGACCACCCGCCCGGCCGCCCCGACCCGGATCTGCTGGCGCAGGCCGGCGCCGACCAGGGTGTTGTGCACGAAGAGCAGTCCCTCGCGCATCGGCGCGCCGATGTGGTCGGAGAACTCCACCGGCGCGGCGCCGGTGCCGCCCTCGGCGCCGTCCACCACGATGAAGTCCGGCCGGATGCCGCTCTCCAGCATGGCCTTGACGATCCCCATCAGCTCCCAGGGATGGCCGAGGCACAGCTTGAACCCCACCGGCTTGCCGCCCGAAAGCTCGCGCAGCTGGGCGATGAAGTCCATCATCTGCCGGGGCGTCGAGAAGGCGCTGTGGCGGGGCGGGGAGATGCAGTCCTTGGCCATCGGAACGCCCCGGGTCTGGGCGATCTCGGCCGTGACCTTGGCGGCGGGCAGGATGCCGCCATGGCCGGGCTTGGCGCCCTGGCTGAGCTTGATCTCGATCATCTTGACCTGATCGGTGGTCGCCTGCTCGGCGAACCTGGCCGGATCGAACCGGCCCTCGGCGTCGCGGCAGCCGAAATACCCGCTGGCCACTTCCCAGCAGATGTCGCCCCCGCCCGCCCGGTGATAGGGGCTGATGCTGCCCTCGCCGGTGTCATGGTAGAAGCCGCCCTGTTTGGCCCCCTCGTTCAGCGCATGGATGGCGTTGGCGCTCAGGGAGCCGAAGCTCATGGCCGAGATGTTGAACACCGACGCGCTGTAGGGTCTGGCGCACTGGTCGCCGCCGATGCCGATGCGGAACGTCTGCGGATCGGAGGCCGCCACCGGGCAGGTGGAGTGGCCGATGAATTCATAGCCGTCGCGATAGACGTCCATCAGGGTGCCGAAGGGGTGCTCGCCGGACTCTCCCTTCGCCCGCGCATAGACCAGGGAACGCTGGCTGCGCGAGAACGGCGCGGCGTCCTGGTCCGCCTCGATCAGGTACTGGCGGATTTCGGGCCGGATCATCTCCACCATCCAACGGATGTGGCCAATGACAGGGTAGTTGCGCTGGATTGAGTGCCGGCTCTGGGTAAGGTCGTGCAGGCCCAGGATGACCAGCAGGCCGCCGACGATGGCCAGGGGCCAGCCGTCCTCGGCATGGCGCAGCCCGATGAGCGCCACGCCCGCGGCCGCCGCCAGGATACAGATCAGAAAGGCCGTGTACCGGCTCGGACGAATTCCCATACCTGCACCTCTGGACCGCCGCATCTGGCGCGGGCGACCCTCGGGCGAGGCGGACGGCGCCGTCAAGGCGTCCCGTAGGCGCGCTGGCGCCGGTTCGATGGAACATCCGGCGCTTGACTCACCTAACGGCGTGATAATTGCCAATACAAGCCGCAGGATTCAGGGACCGGGGGGACGGCGATGGGAAGGCTGAAGTGGGCGGGCGGCGTGATCGTCGTTCTCGCGGCGGTGGGCGCGGCGGATCGCGGGCGCGGACCGGCGACACCCTGATGGGCCCGGCAGCGCCATCACCGGACGCGAAGCCCGGCCTGTCGTCCACGTCGCCTGGGCCGACGCCATGCCCTACCCCCGCTGGCTCGGCCGCGACCTGCGCACCGAGGCGGAGTGGGAATACGCCGCTCGCGGCGGCGTGGCCGCCAAGCGCTACGCCTGGGGCGAGCAGCCGCAGGATCTGGCCGATCCTCGCGCCGACACCTGGCAGGGCGTCTTCCCCGCCGTCGACAGCGGCCAGGACGGCTACAAGGCCAGAGCCGCGCCAGTGGGCTGCTATCCACCCAATGGCTTTGGCCTGGTGGACATGGCCGGCAACGTCTCGTCCCCAAGCATGTGATCAAGGGCGGCTCGGTCCTCTGCTCGGACGACTACTGCTTCCGCTACCGGCCCGCCGCCCGCACGCCCGGCCCGCCTTACACGGGCGCCGCTCACATCGGCTTTCGGACGGTGCGGCGGCTAGCCGCCACCGACTCAATACGCCAGCCCCTACGCCACCCCCGCGCGCAGGAAGTCGTGCATGTGTGCGGCGCCCACCAGCCTGCCGTCCTCGCAGACGAACAGCAGCATGATCGGCCGCGGCCGTTCGTTCATCACCCTCAGGGCCTCCGAGGCCATGGTCTGGGGCGAGACGGACACGGGGGTGCGGCTCATGTAGTCGACGACCTTGGCGTTCAGGCCCGCGGCCGGCAGGGCGCGGCGCAGGTCGCCGTCGGTGAAGGCGCCCACCAGGCGGCCGGCGGCGTCCACCACGGCGGCGCCGCCATAGCGCTTGGCGCTGATCTCGACGATGGCGTCGGCGATGGTGGCGGTTTCCAGCACCGCGGGCGCCGCTTCGCCGGCGCCCATCAGCTCGCCCACCGTCACCAGCCGGCTCCCCAGCCGCCCGCCCGGATGAAAGGTGCGAAAGTCGGCGGCGGAGAACCCCCGCGCTTCCAAGAGAGCGATGGCCAGGGCGTCGCCCAGGGCCATCTGCATGGTGGTCGAGGTCGTGGGGGCCAGCTGGTTGGGGCAGGCCTCCTCGGCGCGCGGCAGCAGCAGCACGATGTCCGCCGCGCGCGCCAGGGCGCTCGCCGCCTCGGCCGTCACCGCGATCAGAGGCGTGTCGAAGCGCTTGCAGTGGTCGATGACGTCCTTCAGCTCCGGAGTCTCGCCCGACTGCGACAGGGCCAGCACCACGTCGCCGGCGGCCAGCATGCCCAGGTCCCCGTGGCTGGCCTCGGCGGGATGCAGGAAGAAGGCCGGTGTGCCTGTGGAGGCGAGGGTCGCGGCGACCTTGCGCGCCACATGGCCGCTCTTGCCCATGCCGGTAACGACCACTCGGCCCTTGGCGGCGCGAGCGGCGTCCACGGCCGCGGCGAAGGGCGTCCTGAGCCCATTGTCCAGCGCCGCCGACAGGGCCGACAGCCCCGCGATCTCGGCAGCCAGGGTGCGGCGGGCCGAAGCGCCATGGTCTTCGGCCTGGGGGAGCTTTGGTTGCAAGCGGAGACCGGAGCCTTGATATCGGAGGCGGCAACATAGGGTGGGCGAGGCGATGCCGAAAGTCGGCTCTGATCAGGGTGGGAGCGAAGCGACCGTGGCGCCCGCCGCGGTGATCTTTGACCGCGACGGCGTGCTCAACCTCGACCACGGCTATGTGGGCCAGGTGGAGCGGCTGGACTGGACTCCCGGCGCCCGCCGCGCCGTGGCCCGGCTGAACGCCCAGGGGACCCTGGTCATCGTGGCCACCAATCAGTCCGGCGTCGCCCGAGGCTACTTCGACATGGCCGCGGTGGAGGCGGTCCACGCCGCCATGCGCGCCGACCTGGCGGCGGAGGGCGGCCACCTGGACGCCATCTACGTCTGCCCTTTCCACGAGGAGGCCGTCGTGGACGCCTGGCGCGCCGCCGACCACCCCGACCGCAAGCCCAACCCCGGCATGATCCTCCGCGCCCTGGCCGACCACCGCCTCGATCCGGCCGAAGTGCTGCTGGTGGGCGACAAGGCGGGCGACCTGGAAGCGGCCCGCCGCGCCGGCGTTCGCGGCGTGCTGTTCGACGGCGGCGACCTCGAGCGGTTCCTGGCTGGGCTGGGCGTGTTCCGGTGAGCGGCGAAACAGTCCGTCACAGGCTTTGTGTCGCCCCGCCGGACTCGCGGCGCTAGGACCGCTCTCCATGATCCCCTTCATCGACCTCGCCGCCCAGCAGGCCAGGCTCAAGCCTGCCATCGACGCCGCCATCCAGCGCGTCATGGCTCACGGCGCCTACGTCATGGGCCCCGAGGTGGCGGCCTTCGAGAGCCAACTCGCCGCCTTCGGCCAGGCGGCGCACGCCCTTTCCTGCGGCAATGGCACCGACGCCATCGCCCTGCCGCTTATGGCCTGGGAGATCGGGGCCGGCGACGCGGTGTTCTGTCCGTCCTTCACCTTCGCCGCGACGCCCGAGGTGATTCCCTGGACGGGCGCCACGCCGGTGTTCGTGGACATCCTGCCCGACACCTACTGCCTGGACCCAGCGCGCCTGGACGCGGCCATCGCGGCCGTAGCATCGGAACGGCGGCTGCGCCCAGCGGCGGTGATCGCCGTCGACCTGTTCGGCCAGCCCGCCGACTATCCGCGCCTGGCCGAAGTCTGCCGGCGCCATGGCGTGAAGCTGATCGCCGACTCCGCCCAAGGGTACGGCGGCACCCTGAACGGCCAGCACCCGATCGCATGGGCGGACGTCGTCACCACCAGCTTCTTTCCGGCCAAGCCCCTGGGCGCCTATGGCGACGGCGGCGCGGTGCTGACCAACGACTCCGCGCTTTGGGAGCGGATGGATTCCCTGCGGGTGCACGGCAAGGCGGTGGCCGGCGACGTCGCCGGACGCCACTTCGACCATGACCCGAAGTACCTCAACATGCGCATCGGCATGAACTCGCGCTTGGATACCCTGCAGGCCGCCATCCTGATCGAGAAGCTGGCCGCCTTCCCGGACGAGATTATTGCCCGCCAGGCCGCCGCCGATCGCTACGCCGAGGGCCTGAAGGGACACTGCCTGGCCACCCCAGCCGTCATCGACGGCGGCGCCAGCGTCTGGGCCCAGTACGTGATCGAACACGCAAACCGCGACGCCCTGGCGGCGCACCTGAGGGCGCAGGGGGTTCCCACCGCCGTCTACTACCCCGTGCCGATGCACCGCCAGGCGCCCTACGCCAGCTTCCCCCAAGGCCCCGGCGGCCTGCCTGTCTCTGACGCCAAGGCCGAACTGGTGCTGGCCCTGCCCATGCACGCCGACCTGACCGCCGACGTCCAGGACCGGATCATCGGCGCCGTGCGCGGCTTCAACGGGTAGGGTTGCCCGTGTCCGCCTGGTCGATGGCGTCCAGCCGCGCCTTGCCGAACCCCTGGACCGCCACCGCGCCGGCCTTGTCGAAGCTCATCAGGGTGTCGCCGGCGACGCCATAGGCAGGCCATGCGGGCAGGCCGGGGCCGTTGGGGTCGCCGGTCCGGGCGAAGTTCAGCCAGTAGCCGTTGAGTGTCCCCGCCATGGCCGCGTCGGCGTCCGACCACGGGCTGGTCCAGCGCAGATCCCGGTTCTTGAACACCATCTCCATCTCGGCGTCGTGGCCCGAACCCGTGGCCTTGCCCTGGGCGGCGTCGGGGACGTAGCCGTAGCGGTAGAGCCAGACCTTGCCGCCCCGCGCCGCCACGGCCTTGGCCCGGGCGCGGGCCGGCGCGGTCATAGCCGCCTCGCCCCAGAGCTTGTCCAGGGCATGCTGGCGGTCGAGGCCCTGGCCCAGATAGAGGGCCAGCAAAGCCTGGCCCTCGGCCCCCAGCCCCGCCAGCCAGCGCTCGTCGGCGCCGGGCAGCCAGCGCAGCAGGCTCTCCTCCTGGCTGTTGGAGCCCTCCAGATAGGGGACCGGCGCAGCCAGGCCGTCGCGGAAGGCGCGGTCGGTGGAGGCTGTGACCAGCCGGCCGTCCAGGACCGGGCCCATGGGGACGGTGACCGGCCCGTCCCAGACCTTGTCGGCCGGCAGGGCGCGCAGGGCGGAGAGATCGGCGGCGCCCACCTTGTTCCCCCAGGCCCGGCCCGCCGCCTCGGCGTCGGCGAGGGGAATGAGGCCGGCGCTGGCGCCCCCCGACTCCGAGATCGCCTTGTCGAACATCCCCCGCGCCCGGGGCGAGGTCATCAGGAAATTCACCGACGAAGCCCCGGCCGATTCCCCGAAGATCGTCACATTGGCCGGATCGCCGCCGAAGGCCGCGATATTGCTCCGCACCCATTTCAGCGCGGTGATCTGGTCCATCAGCCCGTAGTTGGCCAGGGGCTGGCCCTCCTGCTCGCGCGACAGGTCCGGATGGGCGAAGACGCCGAACCGACCCAGGCGATAGTTGATCGTGACCAGGATCACCCCCTCGCGGGCGAAGGCGGCGCCGTCGTAGCTGGGGAAGGAGCCGGCCCCCATGATGAAGGCGCCGCCGTGGATCCAGACCATCACCGGCAGGGGCTTGGCCGCCGCGCCCGCCGGCCGCCAGAGGTTGAGGTAGAGGCAGTCCTCGCTGGTGGGATTGTTGAAGCCGGGGCCTGGCGGATAGGCCTGGGGTTCCTGGATACAGTCCTTGGAAAAGGCCGTCGCCGGCCGCACCCCGGACCAGGCCGTAACGGCCCGCGGCGGGCGCCAGCGCAGGTTTCCCACCGGCGGGGCGGCGTAGGGCAGGCCCAGGAAGGACTCCACCCCCGGCCCCTTGGGCGTCCCTTCGACATCGCCCGTCGCGGTATGGACCACCGGCCCGGCGAGGGCGGCCGCCGACCAGGCCAGCCCGAGCGCCGCCGCCATCCACGCCCACATCCTGGCCATCGCCACCTATCTCCGCCTCACGCCGCCATCCTGGCACGGCCGGGGCGGGGGTTCTTGTCCCCAGACGAACGGCGACTTGCCGACGGCGACGTGCGATCGCCGGCCTGACCGATCCCTGGGCGACCGCCGCCCGTCAGGCGCCCAACATCCGCTCCAGCGTCGCCAGCTCATCGGCCTCCCGGGCCGGCTTGTCCCAGCGGATGCGGCTGATGCGGGGAAAGCGCATGGCCACGCCGGACTTGTGCCTGGTGGAGCGCTGCAGCCCCTCGAACGCCACCTCCAGCACCAGGCCGAACTCCCGGTCCGCCCGCACCGAGCGGACCGGGCCGAACCGTTCCAGGGTGTTGTCGCGCACGAACTTGTCGAGCTGCTTCAGCTCCTCGTCGGTGAAGCCGAAATAGGCCTTGCCCACCGGCGTCAGGGCCCAGACCCCCTCCGCATCCTGCTTCCAGACGCCGAAGGTGTAGTCCGAATAGAAGCTGGACCGTTTGCCGTGTCCCCGCTGGGCGTACATCAGCACCGCATCAATCAGGCGCGGATCACGCTTCCACTTGAACCAAGGTCCCTTGGGCCGCCCCGCCTCATAGATCGAGCTCCAGCGCTTGAGCATGATCCCTTCGGAGACCTGCGGATCGCCCGCCGGCGGGTCGGCGCGAAGAGCCGCCAGGTCCGGCCAGTCCCTGAACGGCTGCAGCGGCGACAGGTCGATCCGGGGCGAGGCGGCCTTGGCCACGAAGGCCTCCAGCAGGGCGCGGCGCTCGGCGAACGGCAGGGCGCGCAGGTCGCTCTCGTCCTCCAGCAACAGGTCATAGGCGCGAATGCCGGCCGGGTAGGCGGCCAGCATCTTCGCCTCCACGGTCTTGCGGTTCAGCCGCTGCTGCAGGTCGGCGAAGGGGGCCAGGACGCCGTCCCGCATCACCAGCAGCTCGCCGTCGATGACGCCTTCGAAGTTCAGCTCGGCCAGCACGTCGGGGAAGGCGCCGGAGATGTCGTCGCCCGCCCGGCTGAACAGGCGCCGCCGGCCGCGCTCGCTCACGGCCTGGACCCGGATGCCGTCCCACTTCCACTCGGCGGCGTAGTCTGCGGGATCGAGCCTGGTGAAGTCCACGGCCTCGTCGATGGCCTGGGCCAGCATCACCGGCCGGAACCGGCCCGGCGCGTCGGCGGACGGCCGCTCGCTACGCCCCTCCAGCCAGGCGAAGAGGTCCTCGTAGGGCGGCCGCAGGGCATGCCAGACCTCCTCCACCTCCGCCAGGGGCACGCCGCCCAGGTCCGCCGCCGCCTGCTTGGCCAGGCGGGCCGACAGACCCACGCGCAGGCCGCCGGTGAGCAGCTTCAGCAGAGCCCAGCGGCCGTCGGGATCCAGCGCGTCCAGCCAGCCCTCGATCAGTCCCTGCACGGCGTCGCGGGGCGCGACCGAGAGGGCGTCCACCACCTCCGACAGCTCCGGCTCCCGGTTGGCCCCCGGCTTTGCAGGCCAGACCAGAGCCACGGTCTCGGCCAGATCGCCCACATAGTCGTAGGACCAGGCGAACAGCACCGGGTCCATCCGCGCCTCCACCGCCTTGCGGATCGCCGCGGGCTTGGCCGCCGCGAAGCTCAGGGTTCCGGTCAGCGCCGCCAGGGCCCAGCCGCGGTCGGGGTCTGGCGTGTCGCGCAGGAAGTCCCGCGTCAGGGTCAGCTTGGCGTTGCGCGAGCCGGTCAGGGACAGCCGGTCAAGCAGGTGGGCGAAGGCGCGCATGGCGGCACTGTAACCCCCAGGCGCGCCCTCCGGGCAATCGGGGCCTCAGGTTCCCACGGAGCCGCCGGACGCGGGCGGGGCCTTGCCCGGCCTGCCCCGCCGCGCCAGCCAGACGATCGGCGCGCCCACGATGATGAAGGGCAGGATGTAGCTAGCCAGGATCAGCAGCGCCGCGAACACCGACATCATGTGGCCCCAGAACGCTTTCGACGCCGCCGCCATGGGCGCCGTGGAGCCCTGCGGCGCGACCTGTCCGTTGGACTCATAGGCGATGGTCAGGGTCTGCATCGCCACGCGGTCCTGCATGTCCTGCAGGGCGGAGGCCTGAGCGTTGAGGTCGTTCTGGACCTGGGTGATCTCCTGCTCGACGGCCAGGCTGTCGTCCAGGTGGCGGGTCCGCCTGGCCAGCAGTTCCCTCAGCCGCGTTTCTTCCTCGGCCCGGGTTTTCTGCGAGGCCTGGCCGTCGCCGATGGCGCGGGCGAGGTCCTCGCTCTGGGTCCCCGACTGCAGGATCCGGCCGCCGGCGTCCTTGACGTCCGCCTCGGCCCGGCCGCGGAAGGCGCGCATCCAGGCCGGGGTGGCGCGCAGGTCCAGGGTGGCGCTCTCGTCGTCCTTGCCCTCCGACCGGGCCTGGGCGCCCACCACCTGGCATTGGGTGGGACTGGCTCGTTCGCAGGCCTCCTGGTGGCTCTCCATCAACGGCCGCACCTGGTCCGAGGGCAAGGCCAGGTCCAGGTGATAGGCCATGGCCAGCATGGGCGTGCGCGGCGTCGCCGCCGTGGCGCGTTCCGCCGACTTCGCGGTGTCGCTGGGCGCGGCGTCGGCGCTGGCGGCGGGCCGCTCGACGGCTCCGGCCGACACCTCCGCCGGCTTCTTGTTGCAGGCCGCCAGGGCGGTCAGGGATACGGCGGCCAACAGGAGAAGGGCTCGTCTCATCACGCAGTCCTCACGACATGATCACGCCCCCGTGAGCAGTGAATCACGGTTCTGTGAACTCCGCAAGCGCGGTCTTCAGCGCCCAGAGATCAGCTCAATCTTCCTCGTCCTCGTATCCGACGATGGCCAGGGCCCGGGCCTTCAGACCGTTGAGGCCGGCCCAGCGGACCAGGGCTTCCTCGCGGCCGTGGGTGACCCAGACTTCCTGCGGCCGCAGCTCCGCCAGAGTCCCGGTCAGTTCATCCCAGTCGGCGTGGTCGGAGAGGATCAGGGGCAACTCGACGCTCCGCTGGCGGGCGCGGGCGCGGATGCGCATCCAGCCCGAGGCGAAGGCGTCCACCGGATCGGGGAACCGCCGGCTCCAGCGGTCGGCCAGGGCCGAGGGCGGGGCGATGATAATCTGGCCGGCGAAGTCCGACTTCTTCTCGGTGGTGGCCGGTTTCAGCGGTCCCAGGTCGACGCCGAACTCCTCGTAGAGGGCGTTCAGCCGCTCCATCGCGCCATGCGCATAGATCGGCGCGTCCCAGCCGGCCTCGCGCAGCAGACGGATCACCCGCTGCGCCTTGCCAAGCGCATAGGCGCCGACGATGTGGCAGCGGTCGGGGAACTGGGCCACCGAATGCAGCAGGCTGGCGATCTCGCCAGCGTCATCGGGATGGCGGAAGACCGGCAGGCCGAAGGTCGCCTCGGTGATGAAGACGTCGCAGGAAACCGGCTCGAAGGGCGGGCAGGTTGGATCGCGCCGGCGCTTGTAGTCGCCGCTGACCACCATGGTCAGGCCCTTCCAGCGCACCACGACCTGGGCCGAGCCCAGCACGTGGCCGGCCGGGACCAGGGTCACCAAAACCCCGTCGCGCTCGATCGCTTCGCCATAGGCCAGGGGCCGCACCTGGCCGGCGTAGCCTTCGCCGTAGCGGACGGCCATGATCGCCAGGGTTTCCGGCGTAGCGGCCACATGGGCGTGTCCGGCGCGGGCGTGGTCGGCGTGGCCGTGGGTGATCACGGCCCGCTCCACCGGCCGGACCGGGTCGACATAGAAGTCCCCCGGCGGGCAGTAGAGTCCGTGCGGGCGAGGACACAGAAGATCTTCGGGCTTGATCACGACTTGCATATAGGGCCGGTTTCCGAACCCTGCGTCACGTCCCTATGAGGCGAACATGGACGACCCTCAGATCGATCTGAAGACATTGGCGACCACCATGACCGACGGCACGCCGCAGTCCGCCGCGCTCGGGTTCCAGTTCGTGTCGGTGGAGCCCTGCATCGGCGTCCTGAAAGTGGGTTGGCGCGAGGACCTGGTGGGGGATCCGGACACCGGGGTGATCGCCGGCGGGGTGATCACCACGCTGCTGGACCACGTCTGCGGCCTGTCGGTGAAGGCGGCCAAGGCCGATTTCAGCGGCACGGCGACCCTGGACCTTCGGATCGACTACATGCGCGCGGCCCAGCCCAGGCGCGGCATCTTCGGCCGCGCGCACTGCTACAAGGTCACCCGATCGATCGCCTTCGTCCGCGCCAGCGCCTATGAGGACGACCCCGAAGATCCCATCGCCACGGCCCAGGGCGCCTTCGTCCTGACCGGCGCCCCCACGATCGCCGTCCCCCAAGGCGCGGCGACGCGAACGGGCGCCAAGCCATGAGCCAGACCCGCTCCGAGCGGTTGACCGCCCTGATGGCCTCGGTTCCCTACATGCGTTTCCTGGGCATGCGGGCCGAGCTGGCGGGCGATGAGATGACGGCCATCCTGCCCTTCGCCCAGCATCTGGTCGGCAATGTGATGCTGCCCGCCCTGCACGGCGGCGTGCTGGGGGCGTTCCTGGAGATGACCGCCCTGGCGCAGCTTTCGGTGCGCGAACCCCTGCGGCGCATGCCCAAGACCATCGACGTGACGATCGAATACCTGCGCCCCGGCCGCGCCCTGACGACCTACGCCCGCGCCGATGTCCGCAAGGTCGGCCGGCGCATCGCCAACGTCCACGTCGAAGCCTGGCAGGACAGCCGCGCCTCCCCCGTGGCGGCGCTGAGGGGGCATTTCATGCTGAGCGGGGGCGAGGAGTAGGCTCGGCCGAGAGGCCTGAACCCCTCATTTTCCCACGGCTTCGCCGCGGGAGGCTAAGGAAATCCATCGCTTAGAGCAGGGGCGCACCTGGCGCACCGGCCAAGACGCCCTCGCCCCCGCTTGCAGGCAGAGAGTGGGGTGAGGGGGCGTCGACGCCCGCTGAACCCCTCCGGAGAGGCCCGTCACGCGGACGGAGCCCTGAGCCGACCCTCTCCGCATCCCTACTTCGCCGAATAGGCCTCACACCCCTCCGGCGGCGGGCCTTCACGGGCCTGGGCCAGTTCGAGCTTCGCCGCCGCCAGGTCCGCCTTGAAGGCCGGGTCGGCATGCTCGCGGGCGACCATGGCCGAGGCCAGCAGGCGGCCGGCCTCCACGTCGCTCTCATAGTGGACGCCGCAGATGGCGCGGCTCTCGCCGAAGTCGCGGCCGTTCTCCATCAGGGTCTCGGCCCGGTCCGGCGCGATTTCCGACAGAACCATCGCCCACGCCCAGCCGATCATGGAGTGGCCGGAGGGATAGGAAGCGTTGGTGATCATCCAGGACTCGCGCTTGACGCAGATGGGCTTGTCGTTGCCGACCAGGGGGCGGGGGCGGGCATAGTGGTTCTTGGGCGGATCGCCGGTGTCGCGGACGTCGTACTGCAGCTTCAGGAGCAGCGTCGTCAGCCTGGGCGTGTCGGCGCCGATGCGTGCGCCGACCGCACAGGAGAAGCGCTGGACCACGCCAGTGCGCAGGTCGGCGTCGCGGGCCGCCAGGGTCCATCGCCAGGAGCCCGCCAGGCTCCGCGTCTCCTCGAAGTGCGCCTGGTCCGCCTGGCCCGTCAGGCCCTGCGTCGTCGGCGGCGGCCCCATGAGCGCGACCCCGTCAAGCGAGTCCTTGGGCAGATAGCCCTTGGCGGTCAGCCAGTCGGCCTGCCGCGGCTGGGCGATGACGGCCGCCGCCTGCTGGGCGAATCCGGTCTGCCAGGCGGCGCCGGCCAGCGCCAAGGCGCCCAGGAAACTCACCGCAGCCCAACGCCCAACCCGCATCACCGCTTACCTCGCAAAGCCAGGGTTGTTCGCATACGACGCAAACACGGTTGTCGCCAATACGGCGCCGTCTAGCGCAGCACGGTCTTGCCGTTCTTGATCACCGTCGCATTGCGGGCCTTCACATGGGCCTCGAAGCTGATCGTCTTGCCGTCGATCCACAGGTCCACGGTGATGGTCTCTCCGGGGAACACCGGGGCGGAGAACCGCACCTGGTGGCTGAGGATCTGGTCGGGATCGAAGCCCGTCACACCCTCCAGCACCGCCCGGCAGGTTATGCCATAGGTGCACAGGCCGTGAAGGATCGGCCGTGGGAAGCCGGCGCGCCGGGCGAAGTCCGGATCAGAATGCAGCGGATTGCGGTCGCCATTGAGGCGATAGAGCAGCGCCTGGTCGGGACGGGTGGCGAAGTCCAGGGACTTGTCCGGCGCGCGGGTGGGCGCCACGTGCGGCTCGGGAGCGCCTTGGGTGGGTCCGCCGAATCCGCCGTCGCCCCTGGCGAACATCGAGCCGGTCAGGGTGGCGACCTTCTCGCCCTTCTCGTCGGTCCAGACGGTCTCGCTGATGACGACTGCGCCCTTGTCCTTGCCCTTGTCATAGGCGCCGATGGTGCGGCCCTCGGCGGTGTAGGTTCCATCGGCGCGCAGCGGCCTGTGCAGTTCCACCTTCTGCTCGCCGTGGACCATCATCAGCAGGTTGATCTGGCTGGGCCGGTGGCCGGGCGGCATGTCGGGGGCGGCGCCGACGTTGCGTCCGGCCCCGGAGGCCAGCACCGTGACCGCCGTCGGCACGACCTTCAGGCCCCGCTCATAGACGAAGGGCAGCTCGGTCTCGTTCATGGGATCGGCGCCCAGGCCGATGCCCAGGGCGTAGAGGATCACGTCCTTGTCGCCATAGGTGAAGGTGCGCGGGGCGGTCTTCTGGTCGAGGATGTCGGGATAAAAGATGGCCATGAAAATGCGTCTCCCAGGTTCAATGCCGGCATTGAACCTGCTAGCGGCCCGGTGACGCAAGGGGCGGTCAAGGTTTCGTCCGGCGCGCGGCTCGGCGGGACCCGGGGTCGGCGGTTTTCGGATGTCGTGCGCTGGGGATTGCGCTTTGATTGCCGCTGCGATCATCATCGGCTAGAAGGCCGGCCTATCCGGCTTTCGGCGACCTTTTCGCCGGCCTTCCCTCCTAGACCTAGAGTCCTAAATGGCAACGCCCGCCCAGACCGACACCTCGCAGATCACCGGCTCGGTGCTTTTCTATTCCCAGCCCGAACCCCTCAACAGCGAGACCCACGCCAAGATCGGCCTGCGCCGCCTGGACAAGCCGTTTTCCTTCGCCGGCAAGACCCACGTCGTGCCGCTCACGGTCACCGAATTCCCGGTGGCGGCGCTGAGCTATCCGGTGATCTTCGCGGGCGACAAGTTCCAGCCCCTGGCGGTGATGGGCATCAATCAGGAAGAAAACCTGTTCATCCAGCCTGACGGGGCCTTCGTGGTCGGGGCCTACATTCCCGCCTACATCCGCCGCTATCCCTTCGTTCTGGCCAACGATTCGCAGAACTCCCAGCTGGTGGTGTGCATTGACCGCGCCGCCTCGATGCTGGGCGAGCTGCCGGACCTGGCGTTCTTCGACGCCAAGGGCCAGCCCACTGAATACACGCAAGGCTGCATCCAGTTCTGCAACGACTTCGAGGCCGAAGCCCGCCGCACCGAATCGTTCTGCAACCTGCTGCGCGAACTGGATCTGTTCGAGGTCCGCAAGGCCACCTTCACTCCGTCCAACGCTGACGGTTCGGCCGGCGAGGCGCAACAGATCGCCGAATACTTCGCGGTCTCCGAAGAGAAGCTCAAGGCGTTGCCGGAAGCCAAGATCAAGGAGCTGTTCGACAACGGCGCCCTGGCCCAGATCTACGCCCACCTGAATTCGCTGCTGGGCTGGGACCGGCTGATCGCCCTGGCGATCGCCCGCCAGCAAGGCCAACCCATCCCGGCGAACCTGAACTAGGGTTCCCCGGCGGACCGACAAGAAGCGCCGGCCGCACACCGCGGCCGGCGTTTTTTCTTTGGGCAGGCGGCAGGCGCCGTCACCCCGCATCCTCCCACGGCTCCGCCGCGGGCCTTCCTTCTCCCCTCCGGGAAAAGGGCATCAGGCGCTACCGATCCAAGCTGGGAACACTCTTCCGCTGGAGAGGGGCCCCGCGTCCGAAGGACGTGGGAGGGTGAAGGGTTGCGCCCCTTCCCGTCATTCCCTACCGCGCGTAGACGCTCCGGGTGAGGCAGGAGAAGACCAGCCGGCCGGCCTCGTCCAAAAGGTCGTGCTGGGCGATGACGATGCCCTTGCCCTCGCCGACGGGGTCCTTGCCCATGATGGTCATCCGCCCGCGCAGCAGTTCGCCGGCCGGCGGATTGCGCGCCCAACGCAGGGCGTCGACGCCGACTCGCTTGGTTTGCGGCCACTGCGAGGCCGCCTCGGCGTCCAGGCGGGTCCAGATGGCGAAGACCATGTGGTCCGGCGCGCCCCGGTCCGCGGTCCAGCCTGGGGCGAAGGCGGTGATGAAGGCGTCCAGCGCCGCCGGCTCCACCACCACGGCCCCCAGCGAGGCCACCTGGCCGATCTCGATATCGTCGAAGGAGGCGGGCATGGGTGAAGGGCTCCTGGATAGGCGCGCATGATCAGCATGCGTCGGCGCCGCTTGTCGAGGCGCCTCGCTTTCGCCGGTGCGGCCGGCGCCGTATAGAGGCGCCGTGACCGTCTTCTTTCGCGCCTTACTGGCCCCGCTCGCCGCCCTGATCATGACCGCAGCGGCCTCGATCGCTGTCGCCGCGCCCGTCCAGGCCCTGCATCTGACCGCCGATCTGGTGGCCGAGACCACCTCGGCGGCGCCAGGGTCGACGGTCTGGGTGGCGCTGGTCCAGAAGATCGACAAGGGCTGGCACACCTACTGGCGCAACCCCGGCGACGCCGGCGAGGCGACGAAGATCGTCTGGAGCCTGCCGCCGGGGTGGCAGGCGGGCGACATCGTCTGGGCGACGCCCAGGCAGCTGCCCGTCGGGCCGATCATGAACTATGGCTATGAGGGCCAGGTGGTTCTGCCCGTGCCGATCCAGGTTCCGGCCAGCGCCAGGCCGGGCCAGACCCTGACGCTGAAGGCGGCCGTGGCCTTTCTGGTGTGCGCCGATGTCTGCGTGCCGGCCGACGCCAATCTGCAGCTCAACCTGCCGGTGGCCGCCGGGACGCCCGCGCCGGATCCGGCGGGCGGGCCGGTCATAGCCGCCGCCCTTGCCGCCGCGCCCAAGCCTCAGGGCCTGAACGCCGCCTTTCAGATCGCGCCGGGAAGCCTGAAGCTGGCCATCGCCGGTGCGCCGCTGAAAGGCGCCGCCGACCAAGACGCCTACTTCTATCCCTACGACGACAAGCTCATCGACCACGCCAAGCCTCAGGCCATCGATCGCGGCCCGGACGGCCTGACGTTCAGCCTCACCCCCGGCTATGCCTTCACCCAGGCCAAGGCGCCCACCGAAGCCGCCGGCGTGCTGGTGGCCGACGGCAAGGCCTATGAAGTCACCGCGCCGGCCGGACCGCCGCCGGCGGGGGCCGCGGGTCTGGGGGCGCCGGTGAAGGCCGCGCAGGCCGGCGGTGGCCTGACCCTGCCGCTGGCCCTGGCCTTCGCCTTCCTGGGCGGCCTGATCTTGAACCTCATGCCCTGTGTGTTCCCGGTGCTGTCGCTGAAGGCCGCGTCGCTGGCCGGCCACGGCGGCGAGGCGCGGTCGGCGCGGGCTCAGGGCCTGGCCTTTTTCGCGGGCGTCATGGCCACGTTCCTGGCCCTGGGAGGGCTCCTGGTCGCGGTGCGCAGCGGCGGAGCGGCGGTGGGATGGGGCTTCCAACTGCAGTCGCCGCCGGTGGTGGCGGCCCTGGCCCTGATCATGCTGGCGGCGGCGCTGAACATGTCGGGCCTTTTCGAGATCGGGACCTCGGTGCAGGGCGTGGGTCAGGGCCTCGCGAGCCGCGGCGGCCTGATCGGATCGGCCTTCACCGGCGTCCTGGCTGTGGTGGTGGCGGCGCCCTGCACCGCGCCCTTCATGGCCGGCGCCCTGGGCTACGCCCTGACCCAGCCGGAACCGGTGGCCCTGGCGGTGTTCGCCTGCCTGGGCCTCGGCTTCGCCGCGCCCTTCACGGTGCTGGTCTTCACCCCGGCGCTGATGCGTCGCCTTCCCAGGCCCGGCGCCTGGATGGAGGTTCTGAAGAAGGGCCTGGCCTTCCCCATGTACGGCGCGGCGGCCTGGCTGGTCTGGGTGCTGCAGCAGCAGGCTGGCGCCGAGGGCCTGGCGCGGATCCTGGCCGCCGCCGTGGTGCTGGCGTTCGGCGCCTGGGTGTACGGCGCCGCGCAACGCCGCCAGATCGCCGGCGGACGGGCCGTGGCCCTGTACGGCGTCGCTGGCCTCGCCCTGGCTGCGTCCATCGCGGCCGTGGCCGTGGGCGGCTACGCCAGCGCGCGGCCGGCCGCCGGCCAGGCCGCCGCCATCCAGGCTCCGGCCGAGGGGGTCCCGTCGGAGCCGTGGTCGCCGGAGCGGGTGACGGCGCTGCAGGCCCAGGGAAAGCCGGTGTTCGTCAACTTCACCGCCGCCTGGTGCGTGACCTGCCAGGTCAACGAAAGGGTCGCCTTCTCCACCGGCGAAGTGGCGCGGGCCTTTAGGAGCACGGGCGCGGTCTATCTGGTGGCCGACTGGACCAACCGCGACGCGGTGATCGCCAAGGCCCTTTCGGATCAGGGCCGGGTGGGGGTGCCGCTGTATCTGGTCTATGGCGCAGGCGGCGGCGCGCCCAAGGTCCTGCCCCAGTTGCTGACGCCGGCCCTGGTGGCCGACGCCCTCAACGGGGCGGCTAGGCCGCGGGCCGTGGCGGCGCGGTGATCACCTCGATATTGTCGCGCAGCAGGTAGGTCATTTCCTTCAGCGCGTCGGTGCGGGCCTTGGGCGTGGCGGCCGCCTCCAGGTCCTTGAGGCGCACCGGCAGATCCTGGGAAATGCCGCGCAGGATGCACTTCAGGTCGTCCTTGGCCCCGCGCTGGGCCAGGGTGACGTGGCCCTGCATGTCCAGGTCCGACAGCTGGCCGACGCGGACCTTGAACGCGGCGTAGCCCGGCAGGGTGGCGACGTCTCCGCTGACGTCGTTCTTCAGGAACCCCTCGGTCTGCGCCTTCAGGCTGGCGGCGCGGCGGGCGATATCGGCGAACAGCGGCTCGGAGGCGACCGAGGGCGGCGGCGTGTCGGCGACGAGGTGCGTCCCGCCGGCCGGGCTAAGGGGGGATGTGGAGGCCAGCCAGAGGAAGGCGGCGGCGGTGATGGCGTCACAGGACATGGGCCCTCGGGGGCAGGGATCGGCGAGGCGCCAGAGATAGCGCCGTCATGGTAAACGATCGGCTACCGATTCTGCTGGAGGGACGATGAGCGACCGTGACGCCGCCTGGGCGACTTTCGAAGCCGCCGCCCGGTCGGCGGGATCCATCGCCGCCCTGTTCGACGCCGAGCCCGACCGGCTGCAACGCCTGACGGTGCAAGCGGCGGGACTGTACCTCGACCTTAGCAAGCATCCGCTGAGCGCGGCGGGTCTGGCCGCGGCGCTGGACCTGGCGCGGGCGGCGGGGCTGGAGGCGGCGCGGGCGGCGCTGTTCGGCGGCGAGGTCGTCAATGCGTCGGAGGGGCGGCCGGCGTTGCACATGGCGTTGCGGGCGGCGGACGGGGCCGACTACCGGGCGGCGGGGGAGCCGGTCTCGGTCGAGGTCGAGGCGGCCAGGGGGCGGATGGAGGCCTTCGCCGAGGGAGTGCGGAGCGCCGCGATCCGCGGGGCGACGGGACGGGCGTTCCGGGCGGTGGTCCACATCGGCATCGGCGGCTCGGATCTGGGGCCGCGGCTGGTCTGGGAGGCGCTGAAGCCGCTCGATCCAAAGATCGAATTGCGCTTCGCCGCCAACGTCGACGGGGCCGAGATCGCCGCCGCCCTGGCGGGGCTGGATCCGGAAGAGACCCTGGTGATCGCCGTCTCAAAGACCTTCACCACCCTGGAGACCCTGGCGAACGCAACGGCGGCAAGGGATTGGCTGGCGGCGGCGCTGGGGGCGGAGGGCGCCGGGACTCACTTCGCGGCGGTCAGCGCCAATGTCGCGGCGGCTGGCGAATTTGGGGTTGCGGCGGAGCGGGTGTTTCCGTTCTGGGACTGGGTGGGCGGCCGCTATTCGATCTGGTCGGCGGTGGGGTTGTCCTGCGCCATCGGCCTTGGATGGGAGGCCTTCGCCGCATTCCTGAGCGGCGGACGGGACATGGACGAGCATTTCCGAACCGCGCCGGCGGCGGCGAATGCTCCGCTCCTGCTGGCGTTGGCGCACCTGTGCAACCGCAACGGACTGGGACGGCCGGTCCGCGCCGTGGTTCCCTACGCCCGGCGCCTGACGCTCCTGCCGGCCTTCCTGCAACAGCTGGAGATGGAGTCCAACGGCAAGCGGGTGAGCGCGGTGGGCGCCCCCCTGAGCCGGCCGACGGCGGCGGCGGTGTTCGGGGACGCGGGGACCAACGGCCAGCACGCCTTCTTCCAGTTGCTGCACCAGGGAACCGATGTCATTCCGGTGGACATTGTCGCGGTGGCGAAGAGCGAGGAGGGGCCGGCGGGGGCGCACGCCAAGTTGCTGGCCAACGCCATCGCCCAGGGCGAGGCGCTGCTGCGCGGGCGCAGCGAGGCGGATGTAATAGTTGAACTTCAAACTAAAGGCGTGCCGCCGGCCGAGATCGCCCGGCTCGCGTCCCAGCGGACATTCCCGGGCGAGCGGCCGAGCAGCTTCATCCTGCTGCCGGACATCAGCCCTCAGTCACTGGGCGCCCTGGTCGCCCTCTATGAGCACAAGACCTTCGTCGAGGGCGTGCTGTGGGGGATCAACAGCTTCGATCAGTGGGGCGTGGAGCTGGGCAAGACCCTGGCGACCAGGGTGCTGGGCGAACTGGAGGGCGCGCCGGCCGGCCGGCACGACCCCTCCACTGCAGACCTCATCGCCCGGCTGAAGGGCTGATCCGCCGGACCATGGCGCCCGCCAGGCGTTCGGCGACCTTGCCGGCCACGCGGTCGATGACCTCGCCGGCGTCGAAGACGTGGTCGTGACCGCCGATCCGGCCGGGGCGCCAATAGCCCTCGGCGGCGATGCGCTCGCGCGGGAAGCCGCGGGCGATCAGGCCCTGGCGGATGGCGCGCACGGTGCTGGTCTCGCCGATGAGGCAGGCGTGGCCGACGCCCGGCGGCGGGGCGAACAGACCGAGGCGGTCCACAAGGGCGCGGCTGGGAGCCTGCGCCGGGCCGCCGCGGGCGAACCACTGCAGGTCGACGTTGGCGAGGGCGGCCGGTGTCTGTCGCTCGTCGGCATCATGGACATCCAGGATGGCGATGGCGTGCGCGCCGGGGCGCAGGCTCTCGAGCATCGCAAAGATGGCGGGCAGGCCGGTCTCGTCGCCGACGAAGAGATGCCAGTCGGCCTCCGGGTTCACCACCGTGCGCCCACGCGGACCACGGGCCTCGATGGTGTCGCCCAGCTTGGCGGCGCGGGCCCAGCGGACGGCGGTGCTGTCGCCATGCAGGACGAAGTCGATGTCCAGACTCTGTTCGGCGCGGTCGAAGGACCGGATGGTGTAGTGGCGGCGCGCCTCACCGCCCGGCGTGGGCAAGGCGAGCACGAGATCCTGGCCCGGTCGCCAGGCGAAGGCCCCCAGGGTGTCGCCGATGAAGCGCACGCGGCGCATGCGCGGGGTGAGGTCGAGGGCGTCGACCACGGTCAGGGGCCATGTCGGCTGGGGCGGGCGCTGGAGGGATTGGGGAATCTGGGGTTGGGTCATGCGCACTCTCCTGAGAGTATCTTAGATATATCTTGCGTTTGATATATCGAAGTCCTATCGGGCGCAAGAGGACAAGGCGACTTGGGCTGGCCGGGACTGGCGCGCCGGTCTTCCGTCACCCCGGGGGGGGGGGCGGGGGCCGCGTCAGCGGCGCATCCGGCCCCAGCTCTGCGCTGCGCTTGGCCGGGGTGACGGAATGGGTGGGAGGCGCAGGCGAAGTAACCGCCCCTGGCTTCCGCGCCGGCTTTCCGCTATAGGCGCCGCCCATGAGCAGCGCGCGTCAGCACCATCACGGCTCGCATCCCACCCGCCACGGCGGGCCGGGCCGGACGCGCTTGGCTTCGTGAAACCTTAGCCGCCACCGCGCCCCGCCAACCGGATGGGGCGCGCGAACAGCCGCTCCATCCGTCGACCAGATCCCAAGAGGACTCTCCGATGGACCTTTCCCTTCCTTGCTCCGGCCCCGGCGAACGGGTAAGCGCGCGGCCATGACCAGCGAGGCTTCCTTCCGACCCAAGGCGCGCGCGCCGCGCGGCTTCCAGGACCGCCGGGCCGCGGCCCTGACTTCCGAGCGCCGCATCCTGGAGGCGGTGGCGCGGGTCTATGAGTCCTATGGGTTCGAGGCCCTGGAGACCGGGGCGTTCGAATACGCCGATGCGCTGGGCAAGTTCCTGCCCGACAGCGATCGTCCCAACGAGGGCGTCTTCGCCCTGACCGACGACGACGAGCAGTGGATGGCGCTGCGCTACGACCTGACCGCGCCGCTGGCGAGGTTCGTGGCCGAGAACTGGGAAGGGCTGCCCAAGCCCTTCCGCCGCTACGCCTTCGGCACGGTCTGGCGCAACGAGAAGCCGGGGCCGGGCCGGTACCGCGAATTCGTGCAGTGCGACGCCGACACGGTGGGGTCGGCCCGCCCAGAAGCCGACGCCGAGATCATCGCCATGGCTGTCGAAGGCTATGCCGCCGCCGGCTTGCCCATCGACGCCTATGTGCTGAAGATCAACAACCGCAAGCTCCTCAATGGCCTGCTGAGCGCCGCGGGGGTGGAGGACGGCGGCCAGAAGCTGGCCGTGCTGCGGGCGGTGGACAAGCTCGACCGCCTGGGTCCCGAGGGCGTCACCGCGCTGCTGGGGCCGGGGCGCAAGGACGAGTCCGGCGCCTTCACCAAGGGCGCAGGCCTGGCCTCGGCGGCGATCGACTCCGTGCTCGCCTTCGTGGAGGCAGGCCGCGGCACGCGCACGGCGACCCTGGACCGGCTGGCCAATGTCATCGGCGGATCGGCGGAGGGCGACGAGGGCCTGGCCGAGCTGTCGCGGATCGGCGAGGCCCTGGCGGGGCTGGGCGTCGGCGATGAGCAGGCCCTGTTCGACCCCTCCGTGGTGCGGGGGCTGGAGTACTATACCGGCGCGGTGTTCGAGGCCGAGCTGAAGGCGCAGATCGTCGACGAGAAGGGCGAGGCCGTGCGGTTCGGCTCCATCGGCGGCGGTGGGCGCTACGACGACCTGGTGGCGAGGTTCACCGGCGAGCGGACGCCGGCGACCGGCTTTTCCTTCGGGGTGTCGCGCCTGGCCGCGGCCCTGGCGGCCAGCGGACGGACCACAGCCGCCCGCGCGCGCGGGCCGGTGGTGGTGATCGCCTTCGACCAGGCGCACATGGCCGCCTACTTCGCCGCCGCCGCCGAACTGCGGGCCGCGGGGGTGCCGGCGGAGGTCTATCTGGGATCATCGGGCATGAAAGCGCAGATGAAGTACGCCGACCGCCGCATGGCCCCAGCCGCGGTGATCATGGGCGGCGACGAGATCGCGGCCGGAACCGTGACCATCAAGGACCTTGACCTGGGCCGCGCGCTCTCGGCCGGGGTGGCCGACAACGAGGCCTGGCGCAAGGAACGCCCCGGCCAAGTGGTGGCGCCACGCGCCGAACTGGTCAACGTGGTGCGCGGTATCGTCGAGGCCGCCGGCCGATGAGGATGGAACGGCCCGCTCCGCCGCAGGTGCTGGACGCTATCCGCGCGCCCTTCGCCGAGGCCGGGGCCACCGCCCTGGACGCGCCGATCCTGCAGCCGCTGGGCCTGCTGCTGGACCTGGCGGGCGAGGAACTGCGCGAGCGGCTGTTCGTCGTGCAGGGCGATGGCGCCGCCGAGGAGGCCCTGCGTCCGGACTTCACCATTCCGGCGGTGCGGGCCTTCATCGACAGTGACAAGCCCATCGGCCGCTACAGCTATGAAGGACACGCCTACCGGGTGGCGCCGCGCGGGTCGGACCGGGCCGAACAGTTCCTGCAGATCGGACTGGAGGTGTTCGAGGCCGGCGACGCCACCGGCTCCGACGCCGAGATCGCCGCCATGGCCTGGCGGGCCGCCATGGCGGGGGGACGCGACGACCTGACCCTGCTGATGGGCGACGTGGGCCTGTTCGGCGCCTTCATCGATTCCCTTGACCTGGCGGCGCCCCTGGCGGGCCGGCTCAAGCGCGCCTTCGGCAGCCCCCGGCGGCTGCGCGCGGAGCTGGACGGCAGCGCCGAGAGCGAGCGGTCCGCCGCCGGCCGCAGCGGCGAGCGCCTGGCGGGCCTGCTGACCAATTTGCCCGAGTCCGAGGCCACGGCGGTGCTGGAGGAGGTCTGGGCGCTGGCGGGCATCGAGCCGGTGGGCGGTCGCTCCGCCGGCGAGATCGTGCATCGCCTGGCCGAGCGGGCGGCGCTGGCGCGGGCCACGCGGCTGAGCGAAGAGCAGGCGCAGCTGATCCGCCGGTTCCTGGCCATCTCCGATTCGCCACGCGAAGCCTTCGCGGCGGTGGCCCTGCTGGGCGGGGCCGGACGGCGCGAGCTGGAAGCGGCGCTGGGCGCGTGGGCCAAGCGCCTGGACGCCTTGCGCGCCGAGGGCGTCCCGCTGGGCAGCATCCGCTTCAGCGCCGCCTTCGGGCGCAACTTCGGCTACTATGACGGCATGTTGTTCGAGGTGCGCAGCGCCGCCCTGCCGGACGACCAGCCCGTGGCCGCCGGCGGCCGCTACGACGGCCTTCCCGCGCGGCTCGGCGCCCGCCTGGCGGCCGGGGCGGTAGGCTGCATGGTGCGCCCGGCGCGAGCGTGGGCGGGGGGAAGGCCGTGAGGGGCTATCTGTCAGGGTCGCGCCAAGCGGGCGTTCCCGCCGGGACGCGCACCCTCCCTTCCCCCACCGTCATCCTCGGGCGGCAGTTCCGAGGATCCATAGGCGTTGTAGAAGTGTTCGCGCAGCGGCAGCGGAGCGGCGCAGGTCGTTGGGCAACACCAGTGCTCGGCTCGCCCTTCGGTACTCGCCGCCCGTTCTCACGCGTTCATGGATCCTCGGGACTGACGCCCGAGGATGACCGTGTTGGTGTTGGTATCGGACAAGGACGGATCGATCCGGATTCGAGACGGACCCCCACATGACCGACGAACTCATCCTCGCCGTACCCTCCAAGGGACGCCTCAAGGAACAGGTGGAGGAGTGGCTGGCCGATTGCGGCTTGCCGCTGCAGAACGCTGGGGGCGGGCGGGGGTACTCGGCCCGCATGGACGGGATCGCCGGGGTGCAGGTGCGTCTGCTTTCGGCGTCGGACACCGCCGCGGCGCTGTATGCCGGGGAGGTGCATCTGGGCGTCACCGGCGAGGACCTGCTGCGGGAGTTCGGCGAGACCCTGGATGGCCGGGTGATGCTGCTGCGCGCCCTGGGTTTCGGCCGCGCCGACCTGGTGGTGGCCGCCCCCAAGAACTGGGTCGACGTGGAGAGCATGGCCGACCTGGACGACGTGGCGCATCTGTACCTGGCGCGAACCGGCCGGCGGATGCGGGTGGCGACCAAGTATTTGACCCAGACGCGCGGCTTCTTCGCCCATCACGGCATCGCCGACTACCGTATCGTCGAATCCAGCGGCGCCACCGAAGGCGCGCCCGCGTCGGGGGCGGCGGAGATCGTGGTCGACATCACCACCAGCGGCGCGACCCTGCAGGCCAACAACCTGAAGATCGTGGGCGACGGCCTGATCCTGAAGAGCCAGGCCCAGCTGGCCGGTTCGCTGGCGGCGGCCTGGAGCACCGAACAGCTGGACGTGCTGCGGCGGCTGCTGGGGGTGGTCGAGGCCCGGGCGCGGGGCAAGACTATCGCTTCCCTGGTCTGGCCGGCGGAGCAGGACTCGGCGGCGCGGATGGCGGTGAAGGCGTTCATCACGGCGGACCAGGCCTTGCGAGCCAACGGCGCGCTGGTGGCGGCCGCGGATCTGTTCGCCGCATCCCAGGCCCTCGCCCAGGCCGGAGTCGGCCCTGTAAGCGTCACAAATCCAGCCTATGTGTTCGAAGCCGCCAGTCCGGCGGCCGAGTTGTTGGCGGTCCGCACCGCTTCTGTTGCAAAGAATTGACGCCGCCGTATAAAATTTCACGGCTTCGGCGCGATTAGAATTGACCTGCGGGTCCAAAAATCACCCCGATGTGTAGAATTTGGCGCGAAACATTTCGTTTCGGGTACTCCGGCGCGTTGACAGCGACTGGATTATGCCGTTTTCTCACCTTGCGAGAGACAGTAAGGCCCACCACAGAGCCTTCGTCTCCGGCGTTTCGGGGAGGAAACGCCCGCTTGGATCGATAGACCAAGGCCTTTCAGACCCGCCGCGAATATCCCCCGCGGCGGGTTTGTTCTTTTTTGGCGCTGGTGTCGGAAAAAGCAATCAACCGGCTTCTGCACAGCCTGATCCTCCCCTCGTGAAGAAGACGAGGGGAAGTGCGGCGCGCGAGCCCGCGTAGCAGGCGATGCGCCGCGGAGGGGAGACCGCCACGGGCGGTGCGACTGGAGTCAGCGCTGACTTGTGGGTTTGCCTGCCATTTCACGCCGCCGGCCCGCCTCGGTCGCCTTCGTTGCCCTGACCCTCGCCACTCTCGCCACTCCCCCTCATTCCATGAGGGGGAGATCACGTAGTACAACCCCCGTTCCGCGCGCCTCGCGGGAGAGTGGAACCCGCCCATGCCCAGCGTCCTGATCATCTCCAGCTTCGTGGCGGCGAGCCGGGTTGGGGGTGGGGCGCAGATGTTGGCGCTGGGGCGGCTGGGGATCGAGGCGATCCTGGTTCCCACGGTGCTGTTCGGACGCCATCCGGGGTGGGGCCCGCCGGGCGGCGCCGCGGTCGAGGCGCAGACCATGCAGGACATGCTTGAGGCCATCGAGGCGCAGGGCCTGTTCGCCAGCCTGGACGCGGTGATCGCCGGCCACTTCAGCACGCCGCAACAGGTGAGCGTGGCGGCCCGGGCGCTGGACGCGGTGCGCGCGGCCAGTCCCCAGGCCGGGCTGGTGGTGGACCCGATCATGGGCGACGAGGGGCCGGGGCTCTACATCCAGGAGGCGGTGGCCGACGCCATCGTGGCCGAACTGCTGCCCAGGGCCGACCTGATTACCCCCAACGCCTGGGAGCTGTCGCGGCTGTCGGGCTGCGAGGTCACCGACGCGGCCAGCGCCACCTTCGCCGCGCGCATCGTGCGCAAGCCGACCCTGGTGTCCTCGGTCCAGGCCGGCGAGGCGATCGGCGTGGTCTATGCCGACGCCGCCGGCGCCGTGCTGGCCTCCCACCCCCGGTCGGAGACGGTCCCGCAGGGAACGGGGGACCTGCTGACCGCGCTCTTCGCCGGCGCCCTGGCCCTGGATCTGGATCCGACGGCGGCGCTGATCGGGGCGACGTCCGGGGTGGCCGAGGCGGTGGCGGCGGCGGAGGGCCGGGCCGAGCTGGCGGTGTTCAGCTTTCCCTCGGTCCTGGGGGTCTCTCCGATGGTCAAGGTGGAGGTGGTGGGTGACTGAGGGTGAAACGCCGCCAGGCGCCGTCCGGGGCGTCTGTCCGCCGAGGTTCTCGGCCGTGCGCGCGGCCTTCGAGGCCAACTTCGCCGAGGGCAAGGAGATGGGCGCCAGGTTCGCCCTGGCCATCGACGGCGAGATCGTCGTCGACATTTTGGGCGGCTGGGCCGACCGGGGCCAGACCCGACCCTTCGACGAGACCACCCTGACGCCGGTGTTCTCCACCTCCAAGGCCGTGGTCAGCCTGATGATGGCGCGCCTGGTGGGCCAGGGCCGGCTGGCCTACAGCGACCGGGCCTCGGACGTGTGGCCGGAGTTCGCCGCGGCGGGCAAGGCGGCGGTGAGCGTGGAGCAGGTGCTGTCGCACCAGGCCGGGCTGTGCGGCATCGTCGGCCCGATGGACCCGGCCGAGTGGTTCGACTGGCACGCCATCTGCGCCCGCCTGGCGGCGATGACGCCGCTGTGGGAGCCGGGCACGGCCAGCGGCTATCATCCGGTCACCTTCGGCTTCCTGGCGGGAGAGATCTTCCGGAGGGTTGACGGGCGCACGATCGGGCGGGCCCTGCGCGAGGACATCGCCGGTCCGCTGGGGCTGGACCTGTGGATCGGCCTGCCGGAAAGCGAGGACCACCGGGTCGCCGAACTGCGCCGCCCGCCGGCGATGCCGGCGCTGGGCGAGATCAGCGAGCCCAAGCGGCTGGCCTTCTACACCAAGTGGTCGCAGCCGGGCGGGCGGGGTGATGCGGCCTGGCGCCGCGCCGAGATCCCCTCGGCCAACGGCCACGCCACGGCGCCGGCCCTGGCCCGGCTGATGGCGGCGCTGGCGGGCAGAGGGCGGCTGGACGGGGTGCAGGTGCTGGCCGGCGGCGCGGCGCAGAGGGCCTCGCGCACACGGATCAAGGGGCAGGACCTGGTGATGCCCTATGTCATGGCCTGGGGCGCCGGGTTCATCCGCAACGAAGGCCTGGGCATCTATGGGCCGGGCCGCGAGAGTTTCGGCCACTCCGGCTGGGGCGGCTCCTGCGCTTTTGCGGACCCGGCGACGGGGGTGTCGGGCGCCTATGTGATGAACCGGCAGTCGGCGGAGCTGATCGACGATTCCCGGGCGCGTCGGCTGATCGAGGCGGCGTACCAGGGGATATGAGGCGTAGGAAGCCTCAAGGTTGGCGCGATCAAAGCGCTCATCCCGCTTGCGGGGAGAGGGTTGAGCCTATCCGGTGCGCAATCGCCGGCCCGCTCGCCAGGCGCCCCAGGCGAAGGCGCAGGCGCCGGCCCAGATGAAGACGAAGGAGAGGGCGCGCAGGGGCGTCATGGGTTCGCCGGTGACCAGGCCGACGCCGAAGGTCATGGTCGGGCCGATGAACTGCAGGAAGCCGATGGTGGACAGCGGCAGGCGGCGGGCGGCCCAGGAGAAGAGGGCCAGGGGCACGACCGTGGCCGGTCCGGTCAGGGCCATCAGCAGGGTCGCGCCCGGCGTGCGCCAGGAAATGCCGCCGCCGCTGTGGTGCAACCAGAGCACGTAGATCAAGCCCGGAACCGACATCAGCAGGCATTCGATGAAGAGGCCGGTCTGGGCCTCGGCCGCGACGCGCTTGCGGATGATGCCGTAGGCGCCGAAGCTGAAGGCCAGGACCAGGGAGATCACCGGCAGATGGCCGACCGCAGCCGCCTGGATCGCCACGCCGACGGCCGCCAGCACGATGGCGGCCAGGCCGAAACGGTCCATCCGCTCACGGAAGATCACCGCGCCGGCGGCCATGTTGAGCAGGGGGGTGATGTAGTAGCCCAGGCTGGCGTCCAGGGTCCGCGCGTTGGCCACGGCCCAGACATAGGTCGACCAGTTGACCCCGATCAGCAGGGCCGAGAGGGTCAGGAGGGCGAGCACCCTTGGCTGGTCCAGGACGGCGCGGAGGTGACCCTGCTGCCGGGCGAGGAGAACGAGGCCCGCCGCCCAGGGCGCGGCCCATAGCGTCCGCTCGCCCAGAATCTCCCACGGCCCGGCGCCCGCCTTGCCCATGACGATGAACAGGACCGGGAGCAGGCCCCAGAAGATGTAACACCCTATCCCCGCGGCCAGCGCCTGGCGGGGAGACCCGTCGGGCGCGGTCGCGGCATCGGTCAAGCGAGGACTTTGCGTCCGATCAGGCCACGTTCGTGCAGCAGCTCGGCGATCTGGACCGCGTTGAGGGCGGCGCCTTTCCGCAGGTTGTCGGCCACCACCCAGATGGAGATACCGTGCTCGACGGTGGGGTCGTTGCGGATGCGCGAGACGAAGACCGGGAACTCGCCCTGGGCTTCCTTGGGCGTGATGTAGCCGGTGGAGTCGCGCTTATCGATGACCATGATCCCCGGCGCCTCGCGCAGGATGTCGCGGGCGTCGTCCTCGTCCAGGGGGGAGTGGAACTCGATGTTCACCGCCTCGGAGTGGCCCACCATGACCGGGACGCGGACGCAGGTGACCGTCAGCTTGATGGCCGGGTCGAGCATCTTGTGGGTCTCGTTCCACATCTTGGCTTCTTCGTCGGTGTAGCCGTCGTCGTTGAAGGCGCCGATGTAGGGAATGACGTTGAAGGCGATCTGCTTGGGGAAGGTCTTAGGGTCCGAGGGGCCCAGGACGAAGATGCCCTTGGTCTGGTCCCAGAGCTCGTCCATGCCTTCCTTGCCGGCGCCGGAAACCGACTGGTAGGTGGCCACCACCACGCGCTTGATCCTGGCCGCATCGTGCAGCGGCTTGAGGGCCACCACCAGCTGGGCGGTGGAGCAGTTGGGGTTGGCGATGATGTTCTTGCGGTGGGCGAAATCGACGTCGTCCGGGTTCACCTCCGGCACGATCAGCGGCACGTCGGGGTCCATCCGCCAGGCCGAGGAATTGTCGATGACGATGGGCCCGGCGGCGCCGATCTTGGGCGCCCAGATCTTGGAGAAGGCGCCCGAGACGCTCATCAGCACCACGTCGACGGTGGAGAAGTCGAACTGCTCGACGTCCTCGCACTTGATCACGCCGTCCTTCCAGCCGACCTCGACGCCGATGGATTTGCGCGAGGCGATGGCGTGAATCTTGTCCACGGGGAATTGCACTTCCTCGAGGATGTTGAGCATTTCACGGCCCACGTTGCCCGTGGCGCCGACCACGGCCACCCGGTAACCCATCGCGTAACTCCTTCGAATAGCGAGGCGCTGCACTACGCCTTGCCGGGGATTTCGGCAAGGTTGCGGCGACGGCCTCATCAGGGAAAGGACCATTGTAGCATGGCGGATATAGGGGCTGACACCGGGGCTGACACCGGCATGCCGTTCTCCAATCTCATGGGCGTGGAGGTCACGGTGCGCGGGAAGACCCGCGTGGTGGGGCGGCTCACGGTGCGCGAGGATCTGTGCACGGCCGGCGGCATCCTGCACGGCGGGGCCTACATGGCCTTCGCCGACGCGCTGGGGGCGATCGGCGGGGTGCTGAACCTGGCGGCGGGGGCTCGGACGACGACCCTGGAGAGCAAGACCAACTTCCTGGGCAGCGCCAAGGTCGGCCAGACCGTGACCGGCGAAGCGACGCCCCTGCACATCGGCCGCCGCTCCAGCGTGTGGCAGACGCGGGTGACCAGCGAGGAGGGCCGGCTGCTGGCGCTGGTGATCCAGACGCAGATGACGATCGAGGGCTAGGCGAAGGAGGGCCCTCACCCAACCCTCTCCCATCCTGCGGGCGGAAGAGGCTAGAGACTTTGGCGTCCGCGACCAAAGCTCTCGCCCCGCGTTCGGGGAGAAGGTTGGGTGAGGGGTCCGGCCGCTTGCTATGCGCTTGCCGCAAGGGGTGGCGGCTGACGGTGGGTGAGGCGCAGCCAGGTGACGACGCCCAGGCCCGCCAGCATCAGGCCCGCGCCCAGCCAAAGGACCCCGTGCACGTCCCGTTCCCCGACCACGAACGAGGCCAGCAGGGGGCCCAGAGCGCCGCCCAGCAGCTGGGCGCCGGCGCTCTGCACGGCGGCGCGGCGGGAGGGGTCGGCGTCGATGGTCATAGGCACCAGGAACGGGGCCAGGAAGATCGAGGACAGGCCCAGCAGGAAGTTGGTCCCGATGAAAAGGATCGCCGACGCCCGCTGGCCGAACACCCACCAGCCGGCCAGGGTCACTGCCGAGACGATCAGGAAGACGGCGAAGTAGCGGATGCGGCCCGACACCGCGGTGGCGGTCGCCCCGCCCAGGACCTGCCCTACCAGGGAGACCCAGACGGCCGTGTGGGGCACGTCGACGGTGAGGCCCGCCTGTTCGGCCAGGGGCTCCAGATAGACCGAGACCGCCCCGCCGGCGGAGACATAGACCAGGGTGGCGGCCAGCGCGATCCAGCCGCGCAGGGGTGGGGCGCCGGTCTCGCCAGCCGCGGTGGGCAGGGGGGCGAAGCGGCTGGGGCCGCAGAGGGCGGCGGGCGCGCTTGCCAGACTGACCATGGCGATGGCGATGAAGCCGCCGTTAGGCCCAAAGCGCGGCAGGATCCAGAGCGCGAAGGCCAGGGCCAGCAGCAGTTGGGCCAGCACCTGGGCGGTGAAGAACACTCCGGCCCAGCGCTCTGGGGTGACGGTGCGGGCGATCATGCCCACGGTGATCCAGAGCAACAGGCCCTCGATGGCGCCGGCGATGGCGCGCAGGGCCATGACGCCAAGGCCGCTGGCGGCGACGCCGGCCAGGTCGACGGCGGCCAGCAGCAGGCAGAGGACAGCGCCCAGCAGCTTCAGGCGGGCGGGCTTGAGCAGGATGGCGGCCAGGGCGATGGTGACGCCCATCGACAGCAGCTCGGTCATGGCCGTCAGGCCGATGCCGGCGGCGGTCAGGCGGTGGTCGCGGGCCAGGTCCCCCAGCAGCACCGGCACCACGCCCAGCACCAGCAGGCCGTTGACCCCCAGACCCAGGGCGACGGCGGCCTGCACGCCGGTGAGGGCGGGCCCGACCGCTTCATGCACCAGGTGATCGTGCTCCCCCGGCGACGCCAAGGCCTAGAGCTCGGCCAGGACGGCGTCGCCCATCTGGCTGGTGGTCAGGGTCCCGCCGATGTCGCGGGTGCGGGCGCCGCTGTCCAGGGTGCGGGCGACGGCGGCGCCGAGCTTGTCGGCCAGATCGATCCGACCCAGGGACCAGCGCAGGGCCATCTCGAAGGACAGTATGGCGGCCAGCGGATTGGCCAGGCCCTGGCCGGCGATGTCCGGGGCCGAGCCGTGGATGGGCTCGTAGAGGCCGGGCGAACCGGCCACGCCCAGGGCGGCCGAGGGCAGCATGCCGAGCGACCCGGTGAGCTGGGCCGCCTCGTCCGACAGGATGTCGCCGAACAGGTTGTCGGTGACCAGGACATCGAACTGCCGCGGGTTCTTGACGATCTGCATGGCGGCGTTGTCGGCCAGGATGTGCGCCAGTTCGACGTCGGCGTACTCGCGCTTGTGCAGGTCGCTGACCACTTCGCGCCAGAGCTGGCCCGTCTCCATGACGTTGGACTTTTCGGCCGAGTGGACCTTGTTGCGGCGCTTGCGGGCCAGTTCGAAGGCGACGCGGGCGATCCGCTCAATCTCGAAGGTGGTGTAGACCTGGGTGTCGACGGCGCGGCGCTGGCCATCGGGCAGGGTCTCGATGAACCGCGGCTGGCCGAAATAGACGCCGCCGGTCAGCTCGCGGACGATCATGAGGTCCAGGCCCTCCACCACCTCGCGCTTGAGAGTGGAGGCGTCGGCCAGGGCGGAAAAGCAGATCGCGGGGCGCAGGTTGGCGAACACCTGCATGCCGGCGCGCAGCTTCAGAAGGCCCGTTTCGGCCCGCAGGTGGCGCGGGACGCCGTCCCACTTGGGCCCGCCCACGGCGCCCATCAGCACGGCGTCCGAGGCCTTGGCGGTTTCCAGGGTCTCGTCGGTGAGGGGGGTTCCAAGCGTGTCCAGGCTGATGCCGCCGAAGGGGCGTTCGTCGATGACGATGTGATTGGCCAGCCGCTCGGCCACGCGGCGCACCTGCGCGCAGACTTCGGGACCGATCCCGTCGCCGGGAAGGAGGAGCAGCTTGGACATCGGGGACCTCTTCAGAGCGGGCGTTCCGAGGCGACCTCGTAGGCGAAGAGGCGCCGGTCGGAAACCCCGAAGCTGGGCCAGGCCGTGCGCCACGCCTTCATGTGTTCGGAGACGAAGTGGGCGTCCAGGGCGGCCTGGTCGCGCCAGACCTCGAACACGCGGATGAGGCCGGGCTCAGCGATGTCCTCGGCGTAGCTGTATTCGACGCAGCCCTCCTCCGCCCGGGAGGCGGCGAGCATGGCTGTCATGTGGGGACGGATTCCCGCCAGGTTCTGGTGGGGGACCTTGACCGTGCCGGCGATGATCAGGGTCACGCGTGCTCCAGCCAGGGCTTGGAGAGGGCCAGGCGCTGTTCGAACATGTCGATGGCGGCGACCGCCTGCAGGGTCTCGCCGATGGCGTCCAGGCCCCCCAGTAGCTTTTCCTTGCGGCCGGGATCGATGTCGAAGTGGAAGGCTGCGCCGGAGGGGGCGGTGACCGTCTGGCTCTCAAGGTCAATGGCGAAGACATGGTTGCCGCCCTTGGCCTCGCCCATCAGGGCGCGGACCTGGTCGGCCGGCAGGGCCACCGGCAGCAGGCCGTTCTGGAAGCAGTTGTTGTAGAAGATGTCCGCGAAGCTGGGCGCGACCACGCAGCGCACGCCGAAGTCCAGCAGGGCCCAGGGGGCATGCTCCCGCGACGAGCCGCAGCCGAAGTTGTCGCCGGCGATCAGGACGCCTGCGCCGGCGTACTTGGGGTCATTGAGCACGAAATCCGGCTTGGGCTGGCCCGCCTCGTCGAAGCGCAGGTCGTAGAAGAGACCCTTGGACAGCCCCTCGCGCTCCACCGTCTTGAGGAACTGCTTGGGGATGATCTGGTCGGTGTCGAGGTTGTCGATGTCCAACGGCGCGGCCTTGGCGTCGAGGCGGGTGAAGGGCTGCATGGGTCAAATCCAGAGAATATCCAGGCCGGGATAGGCGGCGAAGGTTCGGTCGCGCGTCACCGCCGTGAGGTCGTCGTTCACGGCCTGGGCGATGATGAGGCGATCGAAAGGGTCGCGGTGATGCAAGGGAAGATGATTCAACGCAGCTATGTGACCAAGGTCAATGTCAAGGATGTCTGCGACCAAGTTGGTCAAGCTCCCTCTCAGTCCGAATCCGCGGCATTGGCGCTGATGATCAGGCTGGGCGCGCCGACGACGCCGGAGCGGACGGTGAAGACGGCGGTGCCAGGCTTGCGGCCCTTGCGCACTTCGGAGACGTCGAAGCCGGCCGCGGCGAGGCGGGCCTGGGCGGCCTGCGGATTCGCCACGCGCCAGGCCAGGCCGGAGAGGCGATCCGGCGCGTCGGTCACCGGCGCCTTCAGGCTGGCGCCGATCTCCACCACCGCCGCGCCGCAGCGGAAGAACAGCAGGCGCGAGCCCCAGTCCGGATTCGAGCGGTCCAGCCGGAAATCCAGGCCCAGGCGCGCGCCATAGAGCGCGACAGCACGGTCCGGGTTGGGGGTGTCGATCACCACATGGTCCAGGGCGTGGACACAGTCCTCGTCGAATGTGGGCGGGACGCGAGGATCGGCGGACCGCTCGGCCAGGGCGATGGGCACGCCGTGGGAGACCTCCGGCTCGAGGAACGACAGGCGCCAGGCGTCGGTGGACAGCAGGTCTGCGGGAGGTCGCGTGGCGCCGCCGCGGCGGCCCAGCACACGGCGGGTCTCGTCCAGGTCGTCCACCGCGAACGCCAGACCCCATAGCCCTTCGCCGCCGGCGGCGAGGCGGGCGCGGACCCGGTCGCCGCTCTCCCCCGGGCCGTCCGGCTGAACGATGTCGAGGGCCATGTTGGACAGCTGGAACCAGGCGTGGCGCGCGCCGGCCGCCTCCTCCCGCCAGTCCGGCCCGCGGCCCAGCAGGGCCTCATAGGCCGGGGCGGCGAGGTCGAGGTCTTTCACCGCGATGGCGATGTGGTCGAGGCCGACGATCATGGATCAGGCTATGTCCCGAAGCGGCGTAACAAGTTGTGCGTTCCGCTTGAGATATTGCGCCGCCTTCTTCGTCAAGTCGCGGGCGCTGTCCTGGAGATGGTCGAGGGGCGGATCCAGGCCCTTGAGCGCGCAGAAGAGGCGATGGTGAAGGCCCAGGTGCGCTCCGAGAAGTAACCGCTGCGCGATGAACTCCAGCCCTGGCCGAAGTTGTCCTGATGCTGTTCGAAAGTGAATGCGGCATTGGCCCCGAACACCCCAAAGCCGCAGTAGGCGACGGTAAACTCGGTAGCCAGTTCGTTGAGGTCGTTGCCGCCGGGGATCGGCGCGTGGACGGTGGCCAGGAGGTAGTGAGACAGTTCGTGCGCCAGGGTCGAGCTTACGCGGCTGGTCCACAAGATCGGCAGCGTAGGTGATGATCACGCGGCTGTCCTCGATGCGGAAGGCGCCGTGGGCGCTCTTGCCGTGCTGGATGGCGGCGTAGTGGCCAACGCGTTGTCGGCCAGACGGGCGCTCGTAGGCCTCAAGATCGCAAGGCCAATTGGCAAGGCCCATGAGCGTCTGGATCAGACCGAAGATGTAGGCCGCGCGCTCGGGCCCCTCCGCTTCAGTGGGCGGAAAGAAGGCGCGGCTGGGGACGACGAGCGGCGCGGCGGTCAGGCGCTGCATGCCGCCCAGATGCGTCATCAACCAGGCCCAGGTCTCCAGCACCCAGTCCTCGACGTCGGCGTCCAGGAACCGCGCCTTGCCGAACAATCCGAACACCACCACGGCTAAGTTCAAGGTTGTTTCGCAAGGAGCGTTCTAGAGGCAAAGCGTTGTCCGCGTCGATGGCCCGCTGGCCTCGCGCCCGGCCAGTCGCAGTCACTTGGTCGCCCGCGCAGTGTGCAAGCTCAACAGCAGGACACCCGCCGCCAGCACCCAGGCGGCCATGGCCAAAAGCGCGATCATCAGAGCAAATGGGCCGGAGGCGCCGGGGCTCAGCGCGGATGCCGCGATCATGACGGTCCCCAGCACCCACGCGATCACGCCGCCGATCCTGGCGCGGCCTGGCAGAGGCGTCAGGGCGACCCCCCAGGCCAGGGCCGCCGCGCCCTGGAAGGCCAGGCCCAGGGGCATCAGCGCATTGATGGCCGCGCCGATCAGCACGAGCAGGCTCCTCGCCGCCTCCTGCCGCTCGGCGGGCGCGGCGGCGTAGCGGGTCGCGACGGCGGGGGTGATCAGGCCGTCGAGGATCATCGACGCCGACAGCAGGCCCGCGCCGACCAGGGCGAATATCATCGCGGCCAGGACCGAGGTGCGGCGCACACCTGTGTTGACCGCCAGCGCCGCGAAGCAGACCAGCTCGATGGCCAGGACCAGCACGAAGCCGCCGTGGACGACGGCGTCGGACCCGGCCTGCGCGGCTTCCCGGCTCAGCACCTCGGCCAGCACGCGCGATCCGCCGCCGTCCGGGTGGCTGGCCAGCAGCGCCACCGAGGCGATGGCGCAGCCGACCAGGATCGCGCCCGCGCCAAAGGCCGGCGTCGTCGGCAGATCGTTCGTCGCTTGCGTCATGACCGGGCTCCCCGTTTGTTCTGTCACGATAGCGACGGCGGTCCTGGCGTTGCGGGCCGTGCTGGCGGCGCCGTCCGTTTCTGGACGTTCGGGGCGAAATGTCCGCAATTGGACCGGCGTGGGCTGCCATCGGCCCTTTGCGGTCTATTGACGCCGCGACAGAACAGGAGCGGGACGATCCCCACCAAGCCAGACCGCCGGCCGGAACGCACGCGAAAGGCGCTGCTCGGCGCCTTCGTCGACCTGATCCTGGAACGCGGCTACGAGGCCGTGACGGTGGACGACGTGGTGGAGCGGGCCAACATCGGCCGCTCCACCCTCTACGCCCACTTCGGCGGGCTCGAGGGCCTGTTGAAGCAGAGCCTCACCGGGCCCTCGACGCTGTTGGCCGAGCTGGCGGGCGGGCCGGTCGCACCCGAAGCGCTGGCCGCCCTTCTCGGCCACTTCAGGGATCAGCGGCAGCGGAACAAGGTGTTCTTCTCGGCCCCGATCAGGGGGCTGTGGGTGCGCCGGCTGGCCGAGATGATCGAATCGCAGCTGGTGGCGCAGGCTCGGGCCCAGGCTCGCCCGGCGCCGGCCCTGCCCTGGAGTTTCGTGGCCGTCCAGGTGGCCGAGGGCCAGATCGCGCTGGTGGCCAACTGGCTGTCGCTGCGCTCGTCCGCGCCGCCGCAGGTGATTGCTTCGGCGCTGATCGCCACGACGAGGGCGACGATTGACGGCCTGGCGGCGTCATCGCCATCGACCGGGTCGGCGTAACCTCACACCGACCCCGTGGCGATCAGGCTGCGGGCGGTCTCCAGCACGGTGTCCTGCAGCGGCCGGGGCGCCCAGCCGAGCTGGGTCCGGGCCTTGGCGGAGGAATAGTCGTGCTTGTGGCCGAGTCCGGGGACGACCGAGGCCAGTTCCTTGTCGAACAGGCTCACCAGGCGCAGGACCAGGTCGGGGACCTTACGGGTGGGAACCTTGGCGGCCTCCTGGCCCAGGTTCGCCCGCAGCAGGGCGGCGATGTCGGCCATCCAGGCGAAGTTGGCGGCGGCGACGAACCGCTGGCCGGCGGCCTCCGGGGCGGTCATGGCGCGGATGTGCAGGTCGGCGACATCGCGGGCGTCGACGATGTTGAAGCCCAGCCGGGGCAGGCCGGGCACGCGGCCCGACAGCAGCCGCTCGACCACCTGCACCGAGCCGGAATAGTCGCGGCCGAGGACCGGGCCCAGCACCAGGGCCGGATTCACGGTGGCCAGGGTGGTGGCCCCGCCTGACGCGCCGATCAGGTCCCACGCCGCGCGTTCGGCCAGGGTCTTGGACTGGGTGTAGGCGCTGATTCCCGGCTGGGCGACATCGGTCCAGACGGTCTCGTCGGCGATGTTGTCGGGTGCGGAGGCGCCGCGGCTGGTGGCCGCCACCGAGGAGGTCATGACCACCCGCTTCACGCCGGCCTTGATCGCCGCGTTGATGGCCCGCTTGGCCCCCTCGCGCGCGGGAACGATCAGCTCGTTCGGATCCTTCGGCTCGCTGATGCCGAGCGGCGAGGCGACGTGCAGGACGTAGTCACAGCCTTCGGTGGCGCTGTGCCAGCCGGCGTCGCTTGTGAGGTTGGCCGCGAAGAAGGCGAGGCCGCTGGTGTCGGCCGCCTTGCCCAGCGTGGCCCGCACCTCGGCCTCCCGGCCCAGATCTCGCACCGTGGTGCGGACGGTGTAGCCC